>Ga0207985_1000533_pt1 | contig 10444 bp, 10 predicted proteins | sample ETNtaG_3_FD_185761 | JGI IMG/M metagenome (GOLD analysis project Ga0207985, IMG submission 185761) | Marine microbial and viral communities from oxygen minimum zone, Eastern Pacific Ocean - ETNP201302SV84 (SPAdes) (version 2) | ecosystem: Environmental > Aquatic > Marine > Unclassified ...
TACTTAATAGCTGGAGCAGCAGAAGCAAAATACACTTTATTTGCACCAGCTTCTCTAGCCATTTCGATAATTTTTTTACTAGTAGTGCCTCTTACAATTGAATCATCGACTAACAAAACATTTTTACCATCAAATTCTAAATCTAAGATATTCAACTTTCTACGAACTGATTTTCTTCTTTCTTCTTGATAAGGCATGATAAATGTCCTTCCAATATATCGATTCTTCACAAAACCTTCTCTATAAGGAACTTGTAAATCAACAGCTAATTGATGAGCAGCAGTTACAGAACTATCAGGTATTGGAATTACAACGTCAATATCATGGTCAGGCCTAGTCTTTTTAATTTGGCCAGCAAGTTTTGTACCCATTCTCATTCTTGCTTTATATACAGATATTTCATCTATTTTAGAATCTGGTCTTGAAAAATAAACATACTCAAAAATACATGGTCTTTTTTGAGGATTATCTGAACATTGCTGTGAAAATAACTCGCCATGTTTATCAATAAATACTGCTTCTCCAGGATCTACATCTCTAAGCTTTTCATAACCAAGCGGAGTAAATAATGCGTCTTCAGACGAAATTATATAATCGTTTCGTATTTTGCCTTTTCTAACCCCAATTGAAAGTGGTCTTATTCCATTATTATCACGAAAGGCTAACATCCCATAGCCAGATATTAGAGCCAGAACTGCATATGCTCCATCACATCTTATATGTGTTTTAGCAACAGCTTTGAAAATATGTTCTGCGGATGGATAAATCTCTCTTTGTTTTCCTAACTCATGTGCAAATATATTGAGAAGAACTTCAGAATCGCTATCAGTCTGTAAATGTCTCATCTCAGCATGAAAAAGTTCATTACCAAGTTGTTTTGAATTAGTTAGATTTCCATTGTGAGCTAAACTGATGCCGTATGGGGAGTTAACATACATTGGTTGAGCAAACTCTTTTCCAGCACCACCTGCAGTAGGATATCTAACATGACCAATACCATAGTTACCTACAAGCTTTTCCATGTGCCTTTGTTGAAAAACATCACGAACATAACCCATGGATTTTCTTGAATTTAATTGATCTTCAGAACTGCATACAGCAATGCCAGCAGCATCTTGACCTCTGTGCTGAAGCATTAAAAGAGCGTCATATATTTCTGCAGCTACGTTGGTTTCAGCAGAAATTCCAACTATCCCACACATTAAGAATCCCCATCTTTTGTGTTGTTTGTATTAGGCTCAGGTACTAATTCTTCCTTTGGTTGTAAAGGTTCTATTTTTTCCAAAGCCTCCTCAACTATATTTCTATTATCTACTAATTCTCTAAAATATGCTTCAATCTGTGGTGCATATTTTTGAATTAAGGGCGTAATTTTTGAATTATTTATTAAATCAGTAGTTTTTAAGCTTGAAGGTAATAATAAAAATATAACAAATAAAACTATCAGACCTCTAATTAATCCAAATAGAACTCCTAAAAATCTATCAAAACCTGAGGCCCCTGACCATTTTATAATCTTACTAATGAACTTTATCAAAATACCACCAATGAAAATAAATACTATGAAAACTACAACGTAAGACAAAATTTTGGATATTTCTGGATTACCTATGTATTCATTTATTTTTGGTGTTGCAAGATATTCTAGACTTATTGCTGCGATAAATGCTGCAACCCATAAAAAAAGTGATAAAAATTCCTTTGTAAATCCTCTCGAGAAAGATATCAATCCTGATGCTACTAATACAACAAGAATGAACCAATCAGCAAAGTTTAATCCGAGAGCTTCCACCTTAATATTTCCCCATTTTGAGATTCTGATAATCTCTTAATAGTATCCATGTTGTTAACGATATCACTTTCTGATACAAAAGGGCCAACATAAACAGCAAATAATTTATCGTTCTTTTCAAATACCTCAAAAAAGGCAGGCAATCCTCCATTATTAACCTTGTTAACGATTGCTTCACTATTTTCTTTTGAAGAAAGTACATGCGCTCTGTATACAAATAAATCAAAATCAGATATCGAAAAATTTTTAAAATTGTCTGGTAGGTTATTATTACTGTTGACGTTTATGTTCGATGATGAATTTTTATCTTCTGTTAAATCATCATCAGCTATGAACGTATTAGTCTCTGGATAGAATGTAATAACTAAAATCAGAATTGAGCCAATAAAAAAAAATAATCCTACTAGTCTCTCAATAGTCATTAAGTTTTATGTATTTTTTTTAAAATTCCGCTAATTTTTGATCTTAAGTTTTTTCTATGAACAATCATATCAATTGCTCCATTGCTTAATAGGTACTCTGATTTTTGAAAATTGTCAGGTAACTCAAGTCTTACAGTTTGTTCAATTACTCTTCTCCCAGTAAATCCACTCAAGGCATTTGGCTCAGCAATATTTATATCTCCTAACATAGCTATGCTTGCAGAGACACCTCCATAAATTGGATCAACTAAAACAGAAATGTATGGTAATTTTTCTTTTTTGAGTTTCTGAATAGCTGCAGAGGTTTTTGCCATTTGCATAAGTGAGATCATAGATTCTTGCATTCTTGCTCCACCACTTGTTGCAAAACATATAAATGGATATTTATTTTTTATAGCTGTTTTTATGCCTTGAACAAATTTTTCACCAACAACGCTTCCCATCGAACCACCCATAAATCTAAACTCAAATGCAGCAACAATAACTTTTCGCTGATCTAATTCACCCGAAACAACTAAAAGCGCCTCCTTTTCACCAGTTGAAGCTACAGCTTCTTTAATTCTTGAAGTGTAATGTTTTGAATCTTTAAATTTTAAAGGATCTTTAGTAGTAAGATCTGGTGCTATTTCAGAGTAATTGCTATTGTCTAGAAACATATCTAGTCTTTGTCTGGCTCCAATTCGAAGATGATAATCACATTTTGGACATACGAATAAAGATTTTTCTAATTCAGGAGCATAGAGGACTGACTCACATTTCTTACAGGAACTCCATAGCCCATCTGGAACTTTACTTTTGGATTTGAAAGTACCAATTGATGGTATCAATCTTCTTAACCAGTTCATGTAATTGCTTTTTTCATACTAACTAAGTAATCACCTATCTTAGCAAATTCTTTGGTTTTTGAATTATCCTCTATCATTTTTACAATAGAAGAACCAATAATTACTCCATCAGAATGTTTTGATAACAGCTTTGCGTCTTCTTCAGATTTAATTCCAAAACCTGCAAGAGTTGGAACCTTGGCATATTTTTTTATGGTATCTATGTTCTTTATAATTTCTTCTGAGTTAAGGTTTGAAGATCCAGTAACTCCTCTCAAAGTTACGTAATATATAAATCCAGAACTATTATTGGCGATTGACTCTATCCTCTCAACTTTTGTCGTTGGAGATATCAACGAAATTGTATTGATATTTTCATTTTCAATACCGTAGTCTTTTATTTTTAATTCGCCAGGTATATCGACTACCAATATTGAGTCAACTGAATTGTTTTTATTTTCAATTATTAGATTTTTATAAAAAATGAAAGAATTTAGGTATCCCATCAAAACTAAAGGTGTTTCATCATCTTTAGATCTAAATTTTTCAACAAGAGTAAAGATATCTTCTAGTGAAACTTTTTTTCTTATAGCACGATCATGCGCCCTTTGAATTATTGGTCCTTCTGCAATTGGGTCAGTGAAAGGCACTCCAACCTCAATGATATCAACTCCTGATTTAACAAATAAATGCATTATCTCTAGCGTTGAATCCATATCAGGATCACCAGCTACTAAATATGCAACTAATGCTTTTTTATTTTCTTTACGAAGTTTATCTAATTTTTGAGTTAGTCTGTTCAAAATTTAATGCCATCTATCTTTGCGACAGTATTAATGTCCTTATCACCTCTGCCCGATACATTCACAATAATATTTGCTTTGGAATCAAATTCTTTCATTAGTGTATCAAGATAGGCAAAAGCATGCGCAGTTTCCAATGCAGGTATAATACCCTCGAACTCTGATACTTCGTGAAAAGCTCTTAAAGCATCTTGATCGCTGACTGCTACATATTCAGCTCTTCCTGAATCTTTGAGCCATGAGTGTTCTGGACCTACTCCCGGATAATCTAATCCAGCAGATACAGATTTTGTTTCTTTCACTTGACCCTTTTCATCTTGCATCAAGTAGCTTAGCGCTCCATGTAAAACACCTGGCTCCCCATCATTTAAGGGAGCTGCATGTTCACCAGTTTCTACACCTTCTCCACCAGCCTCAACACCAATTAATCTCGTCTGATTTATGTTTATAAAAGGATAAAAAGCGCCCATTGCATTAGAGCCTCCACCTACGCATGCCACAATAGCATCTGGCATTGCATTAAATAGTTCTTTTGATTGTTCAATTAATTCTTCTCCTACAACTGAATTAAAGTCTCTAACTATCATTGGATATGGGTGGGGTCCTGTAACACTTCCAATAATATAGTAAGTATCATCAACATTTGTCACCCAATCTCTTAAAGCCTCATTTAGAGCATCTTTTAATGTTGCAGAACCAGAGTCAACTGAATGAACTTGAGCCCCCAATAACTTAATTCTATATACATTCAATGATTGTCTTATAACATCTTCAGCACCCATGTATATATGGCATTCAAGACCAAGTCGTGCTGCCACTGTTGCAGTAGCTACTCCATGCTGACCGGCACCAGTTTCAGCAATGATTCTTTTTTTGCCCATATGTTTAGCTAAAAGAATTTGGCCAATAGTATTATTAATTTTGTGCGCACCTGTATGATTTAAGTCTTCTCTTTTAAGCCATATTGAACCAGTACCATAGTGCTGTGTAAGTCTTTCTGCAAAATAAAGTGGAGATGGTCTTCCTACAAATTCAGATAAATCTTTATAAAACTGTTTTCTAAAGTCTTTATTGTCTTTCAAGTTTTTGTAGGTATCTTCTAGTTGCTCCAGTGCATACATCAAAGTCTCTGGTACAAATTTACCACCATATTTTCCATAAAACCCATTTTGATCAGGCAAATTACTTGTTTTTGAACTCATATTTAAAACTTCTCTAAAATCTTGTTAACAAGAGTAATATTTTTTATACCAATTGAAGACTCAACACCAGAATTGATATCAATGCACCATGGTTGAGTACTTATTGCATTATCAACATTTTTGACATTAATTCCACCTGAAAGAACTATTTTTTTTGACAAATTTGCTTTCTTTACAATATCCCAGTCGAATGACTCACCAGTACCTCCAAATTGATCTTTTTTATAGTTCTCAAAAAGAATTGCCGATGCATCAGGATATTCTTCAATTCTATCTATACTCTCAATACTTTTTACATGAATCACTTTCCAAAAATCTTTTTTAAATGAAGAACAAAATTGATTTGTTTCATCGCCATGAAATTGTAAAAGAGGATCCTTAAAATATGATATCGATTCCTTGATAAATTCAGAAGAGGCATTTACAAAAACACACACCGGTCTTTTATCTTTAAAATCAAATCTTTTAATGTCATTTAGAAGATCTTTGGTTACGTTTCTTGGACTATTTTCATAAAAAATAAATCCTAAATAGTTTATTTCATTGATCTGAATGACTTCATTTAAAAAATTTAAGTCTGCAATTCCACAAATTTTTATTAAAGGTTTCATTAAGTCTTTAGTCTATTAAGAAGATCTTTCTCATAGGTATTAATATCTATATTTTCATTATATTTTGGACCTAAAAAAAATAAACCCTTGGCAGGAGCTGTTCTTCCAGCAAATGATCTGTCACGTTTTTCAAGAATCTCCTTTACCGATAATAGATTTTCATTCTTTGAGATATCAATCAATGTGCCTACCATTATTCGAACCATATTCTGTAAAAAAGCATTTGCTGTAAACGAGAGAATTATAAATTTATTATGTTGTTTTAAATTTACATCTTGCATAGTCTTTACAGGATTTTTTGAATTGCAATTAATACTTCTGAATGATGAAAAATCATTTTCCCCTATAAACATTGCTAATTGATCATTCATTTTCTTAATATCAAGATTATTTGTTACCCAGCAGCAAAAATCATTAAAAAATAAAGGCTTTTCTTTTGAGTTATATATGACATATGAATATGTTCTCTCTATTGCTGAAAATCTTGAATTAAAATCATCTTGAACAGAACATATTTCTTTAACAGAGATTGATTTTGGTAGATTTGAATTTATTCCTTTTATCCAATTAATTTCATCTCTTTCAATATTTGTTTTAAAGTCAAAAACTTGTGAAATTGCATGTACGCCAGCATCTGTTCTTCCAGAGTAATTAATAGTTATGTTTTCATTAGTTATTTTTTTTAGTGAAACCTCAAGATGTTCTTGAATTGTTTCAGCATTATTTTGACGTTGGAAGCCTGAAAATTCAGTTCCATCATACTCAAGAGTAGCAGCTAGTCTCACGCTTTTTGTATTTTATCCAATAATATATTCGCGTTATTCAATATTGACTCATCATTAGTTTTTTTGATTAAGTCTTTCAAAATTAGTTTTGCATTTTCAAAATCATCCATTTCGATATACATAACAGCTAAATCTAATTGTTGCTGAGATTCGTCATTTTCAACACTTAGGTCAACAGGCATGATGTTTTTTGAATCATCTTCTTTTGGCTCATCAAAATCATAATCAATGCTCGTTTTGGTATCTTTGATTTTTCTAAAATTTATGTATATCAAAGCAAGAAGTATTCCTGAAATCAAAGATATTAGTGATATAAAAATTATGTCCATTAATTGAAAATTTGTATTGGAGGTTTCTTCTTTTGAATCTTCAACTTTCTCAAGAAATTCCTCCGCAGACTCAGCGCTGATATTTACTCCTAATTCTTTAGTATTATTTTCAATAAAATCTTCTGGTGCAAAATTCTCATCAGTAGAAATGGATCGTTCCTCATTTTTTTCAATATCTGTTGTTTCTTTTTGATCAATTTCTGCATTCTTTGGTGCAGTTAAAACCAATAGAGATTTTGAAGCTGAAGAAAAACGTTTAGAAAAAGATTCATTCATTTCTATGAATGACTCTTTTGCAAATTCAAGTGATACCTGTCTCATTTCAGACTGTGTTGGTATGCTGATATCGATGTCTTTTCTAATTAGATTGATATTATCATCAATAAAAGCTTTACTATTTCCAAGATAAATTGACCACATTATCTGATAAATTGAAATGTCTTGATTTTGGCTCTTTATTTTTTCGGCCATGCTCCAGACAGTAGTAATCTCAGAGCCTTTAATAATTTCTATTTCTTGAATTTCTGGCTCAACTTTTTCAACTTGCTCAACTTTTTGAACTTGCTCAACTTTTTCAACTTGCTCAACTATATTTGAAACTACATTTCTGCTTTTTGCTAATGAGAACGTGGTTTCAGATGAAATTCTTTCAGATTGATTTGGTTTTGAATTATTAAAAGTATTTCTTACTTTCGAAGGCAAATATATAAAAATATCTTTCGCAAAATTTTCTTTAATTAAGATTTTAAAGCTGAAATAGTCTTCTAAATATTCATCATCTAAAACAATAGTAAATGTTTGATAATTTCCATAGTCATTTATAAGCGTATATGCAATAAATGATTCATCTATAGGATTATTGGTTTTATATTCATTTAAAATGATGTCTCCATCATTAATACTTTCATTTTCAATCTTGAACTCTATTATTCTCTGATCTTTATCATTAAGTTTTATTTTAGGTGAAGAAAGTGATACATCTGCAAAAATATTTATGCAGAATATCATTGGTAATAACAATAAATATCTCAACATAACTTATTATTCTCAACTAGACCTTCAAGAATTTGAACAGTATTTAACGCAGCGCCTTTTCCATAAACATTGTCAGCAACTATCCACATCGAAGTCCAATTTTCGCTATTTATATTCTGTGATCTTATCCTTCCAACAAAAACATCTTCAGTATCGTTTGCATTCTCAAGCGGAGTTGGATATTTGAGAGACTCAGGATTATCTATTACTTTAATTCCACTTGAATTATTTAGTAATTCAATTACTTCTTCTCGAGTAGTTTCTTTTATTGTTCTTAAAAATACAGCTTCAGAATGACCATTAATTACAGGAACTCTTACACAAGTTGCCTGAACCTCAATATTTTTATCAAGTATTTTTTGTGTTTCCCAGACAAGTTTCATTTCTTCCTTTGTAAAATTATTTTCTAGGAAGATATCACATTGAGGGATTACATTAAAAGCTATCTTTTTGGGATAAACATCTTGGTTTATAGAACTATCTTTAATTTGATTTTTTAATTCTTGTACTGCTTGTTTTCCTGTTCCAGAAACTGCTTGATAGGTCGAAACATTTAAAATGTCTACTTTTAGTTCTTTATGAATAGGATTTAATGCCATCAATAATTGAGATGTTGAGCAATTTGGATTAGCAATTAGAGATGGTCCTCTAAGTTTATTAATTTCTTCGCCATTTATTTCAGGAATAATAAGTGGAACATCGTCTTCGTATCTAAATTCAGAAGATAAATCAATTACATATATTCCATTATCCACAAAATTTCTTGCATGCTCTTTGGCAACTTTAGAACCTGCAGAAAAAATTGCTATATTAATTTTTGAATGATCAAAATCTTTAAGATCTTGAATTACATAAGCACTGTCATTAAATACTAGCTCTTTACCAACGGAAGAATCACCAAGTGGGTAAAAATTATTTATTTTTGTTGCTCTATTCTCTAAAAGAGTCATAATTTTCTCACCAACAACTCCAGATGCTCCAATCAGTGCTAAGTTAATTTGACTATTCATTTTCAATATTCTCGATAATCTTTTGAGCAACCTCTGAAGTCTTTAAATAATTTTCACCATTTGAAATATCCTTAGTTCTAAAGCCTTGCTTAATTAAATTTTTGATAGCTAGATCAATTTTGCTTGCTACCATTTCTTCTCCTAAAGAATATTTTAGTGCCATCGATAAAGAACCAATCATGGCTAACGGATTTGCAATATCTTGTTGAGCAATGTCAGGAGCACTGCCATGACATGGTTCGTACATCCCTTTAAAGGAGCTATCTAATGAAGCTGAAGGAAGCATGCCTATAGATCCGGTTAATGTGGCTGCAATATCAGATAAAATATCTCCAAATAAATTGCTTGCAACTATCACATCAAATTGATTAGGATCTAAAACTAATTGCATGGCTGCGTTATCTGCAAGTTGATGAGACAATTCAACATCAGGATAATCCTCTGACATCTCTGTAACAATTGATCTCCAAAACTTTGAAACCTCTAATACGTTTGCCTTTTCTACAGAACATAATCTACCCTTTCTTTTTTGAGCTGATTCAAATGCAATTTTTGCAATTCTTCTGATCTCATCTTCGTTATAAACCATTGTATTGAATGCATAGTTTGGATTTTTATCTTTTACAACACCGCGAGGTTCACCAAAATATATTCCTCCAGTAAGTTCTCTAACGATTAAGATATCTAATCCTTGAATAATTTTTTCTTTTAAAGGAGATGCATTTGATAATTCTTCAAATAAAAACGCAGGTCTCAAATTTGCAAACAGGTTTAGTTCTTTTCTCAAAGTTAATAATGCATTTTCTGGCCGATCTTCCCAGCTCAAATTATCCCATTGTGGTGCTCCTACAGCACCAAAAAGAATTGCATCTGCCTCTTTTGCAGATACTAAAACATCTTCGGGAATTGGAGAACCAAATTTTTCATAGGCAGTTCCTCCAACATCAAGAATTTTTACAGAAAAATCAAGATTAAATTTATCTACAATGAATTCTAGAATTTGTATGGCTGAGGAAGTTACTTCCTGTCCGATACCATCACCTGGAAGTATTAATATTTTTTTACTCATTTGAATATCCACGGCCTTGTAGAGATTCTGTTTTTTTCAAAATCTATTATTTTGTCTTTATCTTTAAATGTTATATCAATGTCATCTAAACCAAATATGATTCTATCGATTAGATGTTTTTCAACTTCGAATGTTATACATTTTTGATTGTAAATGATTTCTTTTTTTTCTAAGTCTAAAGATAGTTCAAGAACATTTTGTTTAGTCTCACTAAATAAAAATTCTATTTCATTCTTATCTAAGATAATCGGCAAAAGTCCATTTTTAAAAGAATTATTATAAAAAATGTCTCCAAATGATGACGCAATGACAGCTTTAATTCCAAAATCTCTTAATGCCCATACTGCATGTTCCCTAGACGAACCACATCCAAAATTGTCTCTTGAGAGAAGTATTTTAGATTCGTTATATGGCTCTTTATTTAAAATAAAGCTTTCATCAATGATTCTTTCTTCTTTTGTAACCCCAAGCTTTCCATCATCTTTATATCTCCAGCCATCAAATAGATAGTCTTCAAATCCAAATTTTTTAATTGATTTTAAGTACTCTGTTGGAATAATTT
>Ga0207985_1000535_pt1 | contig 10427 bp, 5 predicted proteins | sample ETNtaG_3_FD_185761 | JGI IMG/M metagenome (GOLD analysis project Ga0207985, IMG submission 185761) | Marine microbial and viral communities from oxygen minimum zone, Eastern Pacific Ocean - ETNP201302SV84 (SPAdes) (version 2) | ecosystem: Environmental > Aquatic > Marine > Unclassified ...
TGAAAGAATAAACTTCTCCTCGATAAAAAATGCAAGTAAATATCCTGACTTTTTGGATATTCAAATAAAATCATTCAAAGATTTTTTTCAATTAGAAACCAAATCTGATGAGAGAGATGAAGAGGGTTTATACAATACTTTTCAAGATAATTTTCCTATAACCGATGCAAGGAATCAATTTGTACTGGAATTTTTAGATTATTTTGTTGACCCACCTAGATATAACATTCAGGAATGTATCGAGAGGGGTTTAACTTACAGTGTACCCCTAAAAGCAAGGCTAAAACTTTATTGTACAGATCCTGAACATGAAGACTTTGAAACTATAGTTCAAGACGTATATCTTGGTACCATCCCATATATGACCCCAAGTGGTACTTTTTGTATCAACGGCGCAGAGAGGGTTGTTGTTTCTCAATTACATAGATCTCCTGGGGTGTTTTTTGGTCAATCTTTTCATGCAAATGGGACCAAATTATACTCTGCAAGAGTAATACCTTTTAAGGGATCATGGATTGAGTTTGCAACTGATATAAATAGTGTTATGTATGCTTATATCGATCGAAAAAAGAAATTGCCCGTAACGACTTTGTTTAGAGCAATTGGTTATGAAAGGGATAAGGACATACTAGAGATTTTTGATCTGGCTGAAGAGATTAAAGTTTCAAAGTCAAATCTTAAAAAATATCATGGAAGGAAGCTAGCTGCGAGAGTTTTAAACACTTGGCATGAGGATTTTGTTGATGAAGATACTGGTGAGGTTGTTTCAATTGAAAGAAATGAAATAGTTTTAGACAGAGACACTGAAATAGACAAGGAAAATATCTTGGAAATTCTTGAAGCAGGAGTTAAGACTATATTGATTCATAAAGAAATTAACCAGCAGGGTGAGTATGCAATTATACACAATACCCTACAAAAAGACCCCACAAATTCCGAAAAAGAAGCTGTAGAACACATCTATAGACAATTGAGAAATGCAGAACCGCCTGATGAAGAAACGGCAAGAGGAATTATTGATAAATTATTTTTTAGTGACCAAAGATATAATCTTGGTGATGTAGGTCGATATAGAATGAATAAAAAGCTTGGTTTGGATATAGGAATGGATAAACAAGTTCTTACAACTGAGGATATTATAACCATTATTAAATATCTCATCGAGCTGATTAATTCCAAGGCTGAAATCGATGATATTGACCATTTATCAAATCGAAGAGTCAGAACCGTTGGCGAACAACTTTCTACACAATTTGGGGTTGGTCTTGCTAGAATGGCAAGAACCATAAGAGAGAGAATGAACGTTAGAGACAATGAGGTTTTTACACCAATAGACCTTATTAACGCTAAAACCTTATCATCTGTGATTAATTCTTTTTTTGGAACAAATCAGTTATCACAATTTATGGACCAGACAAACCCTCTTGCTGAAATTACCCATAAAAGAAGGTTGTCAGCCTTAGGCCCTGGTGGTCTTTCGAGAGAAAGAGCTGGATTCGAGGTTCGTGATGTGCATTATACTCATTATGGAAGATTATGTCCCATTGAAACTCCTGAGGGACCTAACATAGGATTAATTTCGTCCTTAGGAGTATTTGCCAAAATAAATAATATGGGCTTTATTGAAACCCCTTACCGTGAGGTAAAGAACGGAGTTGTGGATTTGAATTCTGACCCCAAATATCTCACCGCTGAAGAGGAGGAAAATAAGTTGATTGCACAATCCAATATTTCGGTTGATAAATCAGGAAAAATTTTAGAAAAGAAAGTTATTGCAAGACAAGAAGGTGATTTTCCACTTACAGAGCCTAAAAATGTACATTATACTGATGTTGCACCAAATCAGATTGCATCTATTTCAGCTTCACTAATTCCGTTTCTTGAGCATGACGATGCAAATCGAGCTTTAATGGGTTCAAATATGATGCGCCAAGCGGTACCATTACTTTTACCTCAATCACCAATTGTTGGAACAGGTTTAGAAAAACAAGTCGCCTCTGACTCCAGAGTTCTAATAAATGCCAAAGCTGACGGAGTGGTCGAATATGTCGATGCTGATGAAATAATTATAAAGTACAATCGTAGTAAAAACGATAACTTGATAAGTTTTGACCCGGATGTTGTAAATTATAAATTGACAAAGTTCAAAAAGACTAATCAAGGCACGTGTGTAAATTTAAAATCCATAGTTAAAAAGGGTGATAAAGTCAAAAAAGGCCAGGTTTTATGTGAAGGTTATGCAACCAATAATGGTGAGCTAGCTTTGGGAAGAAATATACAAGTCGCTTTTATGCCATGGAAAGGATACAATTTTGAAGACGCAATTGTTATTTCAGAAAAAGTTGTAAGAGATGATGTTTTTACATCGATACATATTGATGAATACTCAATTGAGGTCAGGGATACTAAATTAGGAAACGAAGAATTAACAAACGACATCCCTAATGTTTCAGAAGAAGCTACTAAAGACTTAGATGAAAACGGTATGATTAGGATTGGAGCAGAAATAAATTCTGGTGACATATTAATCGGAAAAATAACACCAAAAGGGGAAAGTGATCCAACCCCTGAGGAAAAACTTCTAAGAGCAATCTTCGGAGATAAAGCTGGTGATGTTAAAGATGCATCACTAAAGGCACCCCCGTCACTAAATGGAATTGTAATAGATAAAAAATTATTTGCAAGATCGGTCAAAGACAAGAGAAAAAGAATTCAGGATAAGGAGGATCTAAAAGCTTTGGAGGACTCTTTTGATACTAAATTTCAAGATTTAAAGCAAATCCTGATAAGCAAACTATATAGTGTTCTAAGCGGAAAAACCTCTCAGGGTATTTATAACGACCTTGGGGAGGAAGTTTTTCCAAAAGGAAAGAAATTCACTCAAAAAATGTTGAATTCGGCTGACGATTATGCTCATTTAGTATCAACTCGGTGGGTAACGGATAAATCAGTAAATGATATTGTTTCACAAATAATACATAACTACAAAATAAAAGAAAATGATTTGCAGGGATCATTACGTAGAGAAAAGTTTACAATATCCGTTGGGGATGAATTACCCTCAGGAATCCTTAAACTGGCTAAAGTTTACATAGCCAAGAAAAGAAAACTCAAGGTTGGTGATAAAATGGCGGGTAGGCATGGAAATAAAGGTATAGTTGCAAAAATAGTTAGGGAAGAGGATATGCCATTTTTAGAGGACGGGAAACCGGTCGATATAGTTTTAAACCCCTTAGGTGTTCCATCAAGAATGAATATTGGTCAAATTTATGAAACAGTACTAGGGTGGGCAGGATTTAAATCAAACAAAAAATTTTCGACACCTATTTTCGATGGTGCAACGTTAGATGAAATCAATAAAATAACTGATGATGCAGGGCTACCCCGTTTTGGTCATACGTATTTGTTCGATGGCGGTACAGGTGAAAAGTTTGATCAGCCTGCAACAGTTGGTGTAATATACATGTTAAAATTAGGTCACATGGTTGATGACAAGATGCATTCAAGGTCAATTGGTCCATATTCTTTAATAACCCAGCAACCTCTTGGAGGTAAAGCTCAGTTTGGCGGACAAAGATTTGGAGAGATGGAAGTTTGGGCCCTTGAAGCTTATGGCGCATCCAGTACTTTAAGAGAAATTTTAACTGTAAAGTCAGACGATGTAATAGGTAGGGCAAAGACTTATGAAGCCATTGTCAAAGGGGATTCAATGCCAACGCCAGGTTTACCTGAATCTTTTAATGTATTGATGCACGAATTAAAAGGTTTAGGATTAGATATAAGATTAGAAGAATAATAAAATTTATAGATTGGTCATGCGTAGAAAAAAAGATAATACTACAATTAAATTTAATAAAATATCAATTGGTCTGGGCTCACCAGAATCAATTTTATCAGCTTCTCGAGGAGAGGTTTTAAAACCTGAGACTATTAATTATAGAACTCACAAACCTGAAAGAGATGGTCTCTTTTGCGAGAGAATTTTCGGTCCTGTCAGGGATTATGAGTGTGCATGTGGAAAATATAAAAGAATCAGATACAAAGGAATTGTGTGTGATAGATGTGGGGTAGAGGTTACAGAAAAAAAGGTTAGGAGAGACAGAATAGGCCATATAAATTTAGTGGTTCCGGTAGCTCACATATGGTATTTTAGATCACTGCCAAATAAAATAGGTTATCTTTTGGGTTTGCCTTCAAAAAAACTAGATATGATTATTTACTACGAAAGGTATGTAGTCATTCAGCCTGGTAATGCAAAAAATATTGAAGGTGAGGCACTTTCAAAAATGGATTTTTTAACTGAGGAAGAATATCTAAATGTATTAGAAAATCTTCCACAAGATAACATGTATTTAGATGACTCTGATCCTGAAAAGTTTATCGCAAAAATGGGTGCGGAATGTTTAATTGAACTTTTATCAAGGATTAATTTAGATGAATTATCTTATGAACTTAGGGACAAGGCAAATAATGAAACTTCAAAACAGAGGAAAACTGAAGCTTTAAAAAGACTTCAGGTTGTTGAATCTTTTAGAGAAGGTAATTTAAATAGAGAAAATCTTCCAGAATGGATGATTATGAAGGCAATCCCTGTCATTCCACCTGAACTAAGACCCCTTGTTCCTCTTGATGGTGGAAGGTTTGCTACATCTGATTTAAACGATTTATACAGAAGAGTAATCATAAGAAATAATAGATTAAAAAGATTAATTGAAATTAAAGCGCCGGAGGTTATTTTAAGAAACGAAAAAAGAATGCTACAAGAATCTGTAGATTCTTTGTTTGATAATACCAGAAAATCCTCAGCGGTTAAAACCGAATCCAATAGACCATTAAAATCTCTTTCTGATTCACTCAAGGGAAAACAGGGTAGATTCAGACAAAATTTGCTAGGAAAAAGAGTTGATTATTCTGCTAGATCGGTTATTGTCGTTGGCCCTGATTTAAAGCTTTTTGAGTGTGGATTACCTAAAAATATGGCTGCAGAGCTATATAAGCCTTTTATAATAAGAAAATTAATGGAGAGAGGCATCGTTAAAACTGTTAAATCCGCAAGAAAAATTATTGACCGTAGAGATCCTGTGGTATGGGATATCTTAGAGAATGTTCTTAAGGGACATCCGGTTCTTTTGAATAGAGCCCCAACATTACACAGATTGGGTATTCAAGCCTTTCAGCCAAAGTTAATCGAAGGAAAAGCTATCCAGCTTCACCCACTGGTTTGTACAGCTTTCAATGCTGATTTTGACGGTGATCAAATGGCTGTACACTTACCTCTTGGTCCAGAAGCTATTCTAGAAGCCCAGTTATTAATGCTAGCGTCCCATAATATTTTAAACCCTGCTAACGGTTCTCCAATAACAGTTCCTTCTCAGGATATGGTTTTAGGGCTGTATTATATGACAAAGCAAAAATTATCTGCAGAAAATATCGAAGTATTGGGTGAAGGCCTAACTTTTTATTCTCCAGAAGAAGTGGTTATTGCTTACAATGAAAACAAAGTTGATTTAAATGCAACAATAAAGGTATTAACAAAGGATTTTGACAAAGAAAATAAATTGGTCAAAAAAATTATAGAAACAACTGTAGGAAGGGTTTTATTTAATGAAAAAGTACCTGAAAGAGCAGGTTTCATAAATGAAGTATTGACAAAAAAATCCTTAAGAGATATTATCGGTGACATATTAAAACTTACTAGTGTTCCTGAAACGGCTGAATTCCTTGACGAAATCAAAAATCTTGGGTATAAGTTTGCTTTCCAAGGCGGCCTATCTTTTAGTTTAGGTGATATTATTATTCCAAACGAGAAGTTTGATATGATAGATACAGCAAATAAACAAGTTGATAATATTAGGTCTAATTATAATATGGGGCTTATTACAAACAATGAGAGATACAATCAGGTTATTGATATATGGACTTCCACAAATGCTGAACTAACAGAGTTGTCAATGAAAAGAATTAGAGAAGATAAACAAGGCTTTAATTCTGTTTACATGATGTTAGATTCCGGTGCAAGGGGTTCTAAGGAGCAAATTAGACAGTTAACCGGAATGAGAGGTCTTATGGCTAAACCCAAAAAATCAACTGCTGGAGGTGGTGAAATTATTGAAAATCCAATTCTTTCCAACTTTAAAGAAGGACTTTCTATTTTAGAGTATTTTATTTCAACCCACGGAGCAAGAAAAGGTTTAGCTGATACAGCATTAAAGACCGCTGATGCTGGATATTTAACCAGAAGACTAGTTGATGTTTCACAAGATGTTATAATTACTGAGGATGATTGTGGCACATTAAGAGGTGTCTCTGTTGCAGCATTGAAGAAAAATGAGGAGATTGTTGAAAAACTTGCAGATAGAATAGTTGGAAGAACCTCACTACAAGATGTCTATGATCCAATTTCGGGTGAGCTTCTTGTAAAATCAGGACAGCTTATAGACGATTTAATTTCAATTAAAATTGAAAATTCATCAGTTGAAGATGTTGAGGTTAGATCAGCATTAACCTGTGAGTCAAAAAGAGGTATATGTGCTAAGTGCTACGGAAGAAATCTTGCTACAGGAAAAGATGTTCAAATGGGTGAAGCTGTTGGTGTTGTTGCTGCTCAATCAATTGGCGAACCAGGAACCCAGCTAACATTGAGAACTTTCCACGTGGGTGGTATTGCAGGAAATATTTCTGAAGAAAATAGTGTTGTTTCCAAATTCGATGGCAACATAGAAATTGAAGATTTAAAGACTGTAAAAGGAAAGAACAATGAGGGTGAAAATGTAGATATTGTAATTTCAAGAACCTCTGAAATAAAAATTATTGATCCCAATACTGGTCTTACCCTAAGTAACAATAATGTGCCTTACGGATCCTATTTTTATGTAAAAAATAAAAAGAAAATTAAAAAAGATACATTAATCTGTGAATGGGATCCATACAATGGTGTAATAATTTCTGACTTTGCCGGAAAAATCAGTTATGAAAATATTGAGCAAGGTATGACTTATGAAGTTGAAATTGATGAGCAAACAGGATTTCAGGAAAAGGTTATTATTGAATCAAGAAATAAGAAGCTAATTCCGACGCTACATGTAAAGAATTCTAAATCAGAAATTATAAGATCATATAATTTACCCGTAGGAGCCCATCTGGTTGTTAACGACGGGGAAAAGATAGATTTAGGGAAAATATTAGTAAAAATTCCTAGAAAATCTGCAAAAACTGGTGATATTACCGGTGGATTACCAAGGGTTACAGAATTATTTGAAGCTAGAAATCCTTCAAACCCTGCTGTTGTTAGTGAGATTGATGGGGTGGTTTCCTTTGGTAAAATCAAAAGAGGAAACCGCGAAATAATAATTGAGGCTAAAACTGGTGAAATCAGAAAATATCTTATTAAGCTTTCAAATCAAATTTTAGTTCAGGAAAATGATTTTGTTAAGGCTGGAACTCCTATGTCTGAAGGATCCATAACACCAAATGATATTCTAAATATAAAGGGCCCATCAGCAGTTCAGCAATATTTAGTAAATGAGGTTCAAGAGGTTTATCGATTACAAGGGGTTAAAATCAATGACAAACATTTTGAAGTAGTAGTTAGACAAATGATGAGAAAAGTTAAAATTCAAGATTCAGGGGATACTCTTTTCTTGCAAGATCAGCTTGTTCATAAATCGGACTTTATTGATGAAAATGATAATATATATGGCAAAAAGATTGTTGAAGATGCTGGAGATTCTGATACTTTCAAGGTTGGTCAAATAATAACTTCAAGAGATTTTAGAGATGAAAATTCTAAACTTAAACGAGAGGATAAAAGCTTGGTAATTGCCAGGGAGTCTAGACCAGCAACAGCTACCCCAATTCTTCAAGGTATTACAAAGGCTTCATTGCAAACAAAATCATTTATTTCAGCCGCATCCTTCCAGGAAACCACTAAGGTTTTAAATGAATCTGCGGTAAATGCTAGAGTAGATTATCTAGATGGTCTAAAGGAAAATGTAATTGTTGGACATAAAATCCCAGCTGGTACTGGATTAAGAAAATATGATAATATTTTAGTTGGTTCAAAGGAAAGCTATGATGAATTGATGGATAGATCAATTCCTGATGAAGAAATGAACACAAATTAATTATATTTTAATGGAAAAAAAGAAAGAAAATAAAGGAAAAATTAATATTGAACTTGATGAAAAAGTTGCCGAGGGAATTTATTCAAACTTGGCAATAATTAATCATTCTGTTTCTGAGTTTGTTATTGATTTTATTTCTGTAATGCCAGGTTCTCCTAAGAATAAGGTCAAATCAAGAATTATTATTACTCCACAACATGCTAAAAAATTAGCTAAGGCCTTAAATGATAACATTGAAAGATTTGAGAAAAACTTTGGGTCCATAAAGGATTACGATAATCCAAAATTTCAGTTAAATTTTGGTCCAGCGGGTAAAGCTTAATTTTATTAGGTTTATTTAATTTGCCTTTTTACTTTTTATGTATGCAGGAGGAAAAAGTTATTTTAGTAGATAAGAACGATAACCAAATAGGTTTAATGCCCAAAATGGATGCTCATATCAATGGAGTTCTTCATCGAGCTTTTTCCATAATAATTTTTAATAGTGATGGAAAAATTCTTCTTCAAAAAAGAGCATCTACTAAGTATCATACTCCAAATCTTTGGTCCAATACTTGTTGTAGTCATCAACGTGAAGGTGAAGATAATATCAAAGCTGGAAAAAGAAGACTTGATGAGGAGATGGGTTTCGTTACCGATCTGTATAATTTTGACTCGTTTGTTTACAAAGTCAAATTTGCAAATGGCTTAACAGAACATGAAAACGATCATCTATTGTTAGGTGTTTTTGATGGAGATCCAAAACCAAACCCTAAAGAAGTTGATGAATGGAAGTGGATAGATATTGATAATCTTTACATTGACATGAAAACTAATCCTGAATCATATACAGCCTGGTTTAGAATTATTATGAATAATTATTACGAAAGCTTAAAAAAATGGAAATTACAGTAAGTAGAAAAGCACACTTTAATGCTGCACATAGACTGGATAATAAAAAATGGTCTGCTGAAAAAAATAAGCAGGTCTTTGGTAAATGTAATTATCCAAATTACCACGGTCACAACTATGAATTGATTGTTAGTGTTAGTGGGAAAATTAATCCTAATACTGGATATGTTATTGACATGGGTGAACTAAAAGGTATTATTAAAAATGAGATTGAAGAGAGATTAGACCACAAAAATTTAAATTTAGATATCCCTCATTTTTCAAATGTAATTCCATCAGCTGAAAATATTTGCATATATATTTATGACATCTTAAGAAATAAAATTGATAAAGCTTTTAAGCTATCTGTTAAGCTATATGAAACGCCTCGAAATTTTGTTGAATATTCTGGAAATTGAATAAATATTATACAGACATTAGAGAAGAAATTCAGAGCCTTGGTTTTAATGTCATTGATTCTGATTTTAATAGGCCTTGGGGTGGATTTTTACGAATTGATGAGTCACAGTCACAAGATTTTATTCATAATTTTATTTCGCTAGAAAACTTCAAGATTGAGGGTATGTTAAGTCCTAAAATTTTGATTGTAAAGCCTGAGTCAAGATTATCATGGCAGTATCATTGCAGAAGAAAAGAAATTTGGAGAGTATATAAAAACTCAGTAGGTATTATTAGGTCAATGGACAACAATCAAAATGAAATGGAGATATTAAGAGAGGGAGACATTATTAAATTTCAGACTGAGGAAAGGCATCGCCTAATTGGATTATCAAATTTTGGTGTAGTTGCAGAGATATGGATTCACACAGACTTGCAGAACCCCTCAAATGAACAAGATATAGTAAGATTACAAGATGATTATTTTAGAAAATAGAGCTTAATTTTTGTCCATAAAACGAATCTTTAACCTCATCGCTAAGATTTTTATAAATTTTTTCTAAATATTTTTTATTAATATTCTCTCGGTATTTATATGAAATATATGCGGATAATTGGTTTGATCTATTACTCATAGAATAGTTTACAATGTATAATATTTTTTTTTGATTAAGCTTAAGTCTCTGCTTGTTTATCGAATCATATTTATTTTGTTTTCCCTTAGCAGAGATTTCTATTAGTTCGGCCAACATCTCTAAATCCTTTTCGTCAAATTTATTTAATTGATTATTTAAATTTTTATAATCAGAATAAAGATTAGAATTTTGAATTTTTCCGTTAAATACAAATTTATCTTTTGAGCTTGTAAATATAATATGTGCTGGTTCCGATATAAAATCAAATTTATTTTCAGAGTTTCTGTCACCTAGAATGATACTCATTTCTTTTGTAGTATCTAAATAAGTTTTTAATTTAAATTTTCCGTCAATAATATTTACAGAGTCTATTATTTTTCCTTCCTCCAAAGATGATAAA
>Ga0207985_1000539_pt1 | contig 10400 bp, 6 predicted proteins | sample ETNtaG_3_FD_185761 | JGI IMG/M metagenome (GOLD analysis project Ga0207985, IMG submission 185761) | Marine microbial and viral communities from oxygen minimum zone, Eastern Pacific Ocean - ETNP201302SV84 (SPAdes) (version 2) | ecosystem: Environmental > Aquatic > Marine > Unclassified ...
AAAGCAAATGTCAAAAGTCCACGTCCTGAGAAAATGAGCAGAGCATTAGCAACTTCAGGTGGCATGCTAAACATGAGCAAAGATCAATTAGGAGATTATCATATTTACTCCTTAAATGATATGCATGATTTAGGCGCGAAAGAAAGTATTACAGTTAGAATGTATGGTCCACTAGAAGTTGGATATAATAAAAAGTATGTCTTTGAAAACACTGAACGTAGGCAGAAAGAAGAGCCTCTTGAAGTTCAACTTACTATGGAAAATACAGAATCAAACGGTTTAGGCATTTCACTGCCTGGTGGGAAGGTTGAAATGTATTCATATAATATTTCAAGCGGATTAGAGTATATAGGTGCCGATAATATGGGTCAGGTCCCAAAAGGAAGATCCACAACTTTTAGTTCAGGGCGTGCATTTGATGTAATAGGAAATAGAAAAGTATTAAATTACGATAGACAAAGAAAAAGCGAAGAAGCAGTCATTGAAATTAAAGTGACTAATGCAAGGATTGATGAAGTGGAAATACTACTTGTTGAGCATATCAATGGAGATTGGATAATTAAAGATCCCTCTTTGAATTATCAAAAGAAAGATGCCTCAACAATTCATTTTGTTTTTTCTGTACAAGCGGGTGAAACAAAAAGTGTTTATTATACCTATCGTAAGGAATGGAAATAAACTTTTAAAAGGAAAAATTTTTGGAGCTTACCTCTCCTATTTCTACTATAAATGGTTTAGGTCCAACTAGGGTAAAAATCTTAAATGAAAAAGATATTTTTACTTGTAGCGATATTCTATATTATTTTCCAAGAAAGCACTTAGACCGAACTGCGATTAACTCTATTAATAAACTAGTAAAAGGGGAATCAGTTACTGTAATTGCCTCAATTGAGACTTTTGGTGAAAAACCAATAAGAAGGGGTAAGATTTTTCAAGTAATTGTTTCAGATGGAACGGGGCTTTTAACATTATCTTGGTTTAATGGAGGTAAATACATTAAAAAAATGATAAAGATTGGTCAAAGGCTCGTGATTTTTGGTAAGGTTGAATGGTTTAATGGATTTGTAATTACTCATCCAGAGATTGAGGTGGTTGATGATGGGGAGGTTAATGTTCATTCTAGTGGAATCATACCTATTTATCCTCTAACAAAAGAGATGGCTTCTGTTGGTTTAGAACAAAGAAGGTTACGTGGAATAGTACAATTTATTTTTGATTCTCAAATATCAATCTCTGATTTTTTTTCTAAGTCAATTCTACAAAAATACAAACTGATTCCTTTAGATAGAGCTTTGCGATTAATTCATTTTCCTGATAATAATAATGATCTTAAGTCTGCCGTAAAGCGGTTAAAATTTGATGAACATTTTTTTCTTCAATTGCTAGTAGCATTAAAAAAATATAATATTCAGAAGGTTGGGACTAAGGCCTTGCTAGATATAGGTCCGTATTTTAAGATAATTTCTGAAAGTCTTAGTTTTGAATTAACAAATGCTCAAAAAAAAGTAATTCAAGAGGTTCACGATGATCTAAAGATGTCAAGGCCTATGAATCGCCTGATTCAAGGTGATGTCGGTTGCGGGAAAACCATTGTGGCAATCTTAGTTTCTTCTCTGACTATAGGAAATAATAGGCAAGTTGCAGTAATGGCCCCCACAGAAATATTAGCGAGGCAACATTATGTTTCCTTTAAAAATGAATTTGATAAAGTAAAGATACCTTGTTGTTTGCTTGTTGGAAAGATGAAGAAAACAGAGAGAGCTACAATCCTAAAAGGATTAAAAGAAGGAAAAATTTCTGTGGTAATTGGTACTCATGCATTGATACAAGAAGATGTTGAGTTTAACTCATTGGGGATAGTTATCATTGATGAGCAACATAGGTTTGGTGTAAATCAACGTTTGAAGCTTCAAGAAAAAGGAGATAACCCTCATTTAATGTCAATGACGGCAACGCCTATTCCTCGTACTCTTTCAATCACTTATCATGGAGATATGGATTTATCTATAATTGATGAATTACCTAAGAATAGAATTCCAGTTACAACAAAAGTTGTGGATCAGATTAAAATAGAAAAAGTTTATGATTTCATTAAAACTAAAATAGCTTTAGGTAGGCAAGCAATCATTGTGTATCCATTGGTCAAAGAATCGGAAAAGTCCGATTTAGCAGCAGCAGTAGATGCGTTTGAATCACTTTCTTCTTTCCAATTTTCGAAAATAAAATTAGGCCTTGTGCATGGTAAAATGAACCCAGAAGAAAAAGAAAAGGTAATTAGCCAATTCAATAAAAACAGAATCAATATTCTTATTTCTACAACTGTAGTTGAGGTTGGCTTGGATGTCCCTAATGCTACTATCATGCTTGTAGAGCATGCAGAAAGATTTGGGTTAACGCAATTACATCAGTTAAGAGGGAGAGTAGGAAGAGGATCAGAAAAAAGTTATTGTATATTGGTTAAAAGAAATCATTCTAATATGTCCAGAACTCGCTTAGCAATTATGGAAAGAACAAATGATGGGTTTCTTATAGCTGATGAGGATCTAAAATTAAGAGGCCCAGGAGAAGTTTTTGGGCAAAGGCAATCAGGTTTTTTCCAGTATAAAATAGCAGATATAGTCAAGGATGGGAAAATCATTCGAGAGGCAAGAGAGTTAGCATTTGAGCTGGTAAAATTAGATCCAAACTTACGAAAGCCTTTTAATAAGGATATAAAGGAAGTTTTTGCAAAAAAATACTCACATTACTTAAAAAATTTAAAGTTAATTTGATTAATACTCATTTTGTATAGGTTTTGTTAGAACTAAATTCTTCGCTTTAAACACTATATCAAAAAGGGTATATCTTGTACTAATGTCAAAAGCATTTTTAGATAAAGATGAAAATCTATTTTCATATGTTGTGGATACTTTTAGGTCTAGCGCATCCATTTCAATGGGGAAAATCGAGCATCCTGTAACAAAAAAAATAGACATTAACCTTGATCAGGCTAAGTATTATTTAGATATATTATCCATGTTACAAAAAAAAACAAAAAATAATTTAACAGAGTATGAGGAACAAATGCTCATAAATATCGTAAGTGAACTAAAGATGAATTTTATCGAAGTAAAGCAATCCATTGAAAATGTAAATGGGACTTCATTAAGTATGAAAAAAAACAAGAAAAAATAGAATGATAAGTCCAAGATATATCAATATAAATCGTATTCTAGCAGTAGCTACCTTTTTAATATCATTCATTGTATACTTTGATACTATGGCTCCAAGTGTCTCTTATTGGGACTGTGGAGAATTTATAGCAGTATCCTATACTCTAGGTGTGCCTCATCCACCAGGTAGTCCTTTATTCCTCTTACTTGGAAGGATTGCCTCGATGATGCCAATCAGTGAAGATATAGCATTTCGAGTAAATCTTCTATCTCCTCTTGTCAGCGCTTTTGCGGTTTTATTTTTATATTTTATAATTGTGCAATTTGTGAATCATTGGCGAGGTAAAATTAATTCGAATACTGATGCTTTGATTGCATTTGGAGCGGGTATCGTAGGATCCCTTACATTTGCTTTTACCGATAGCCATTGGTTTAATGCTGTTGAGGCAGAGGTTTATGCCTTTAGTACATTTTTTACGGCTATAGTTGTTTGGCTTGCACTTTTATGGAGCGAAAAAGCTGACGAACAGGGTAATGAGAGGTATATACTAATAATTTCATACATGATAGGTTTGGCAACGGGTTTACATCTTCTCAACTTACTTACTATACCTTTTGTAGCACTTCTGATCTATTTTCGTAAGTTTAAATTCCAATGGACTTCCTTTGGAATTTTAGTTGCCTTAACAGGTCTTGTTTTTTTTATTATTCATAATGTTATAATAAAAGGTATGCCTAAGATAGCCGATGCGATTGGAGTATCACTTACAGGACTTTTAATTATAGCAATTTTTTCGGGTATGGTTTGGGCAATATTAAATCATAAACAATTGATATCAATTGTTTTAACATCAATGGTATTAATACTAATTGGATATTCAACGTATGCTCTTATATTTATTCGTTCCAATCAAGATCCAGGGATTGATGAAAATGATCCAGAAACTGTAGAGGCTTTTATTTCCTATCTTGAAAGAGAGCAGTATGGTGATGTAGGAATGTTTCCTAGAAGATTCAAAGGTATCAAACCTATGCATGAAGTAGTTGGATATCCGGAAGGTCCAGGAAGGCAATTTTCAGCATCTCAGGAAAGTGATTATAGGAGTCATCAATCCAATAAACAGTGGAAGTTCTTTTGGGATTATCAGATCAGAAAGATGTATAATCGATATTTTTTATGGCAATTTGCTGGAAGAGGTCCCTCATCAGACCCAGGTGTGATTTCAATGGGTGCAAATAATAGAGAAGATGGAATAGATTTAACTCAGTTTGGATTACCGCTAGCCTTTATACTAGGGATCATTGGAATGTTATATCATGGTTACCGTGATGAGAAAATGGCATTTTCCGTTATGGCGCTATTTATAATGACCGGATATGCAATAATTGTATACCTCAATCAAGATAATCCTCAGCCTAGAGAGCGAGATTATTCGTATGTCGGTAGTTTTTTTGCTTTTTCTATTTGGATTGGAATAGGTACGGCCGCAATTAGTGAATGGATTAGTCAAAAGTTAGATAATAAGGACCTATCTAAAAGGCTAATAGTTATAGCTATTGCTTTGCAAATTATTTTTATTCCAACTGTTATGGCTCGTGCTAATTATCATTCCCATGATAGATCAGGGAATTTTGTTGCCTGGGATTATAGTTATAACCTTTTACAATCTTGTGGCCCAAATGGAATTATTTTTACTAATGGTGATAATGATACTTTCCCACTTTGGTATCTACAAGAAGTTGAGAAGCTTAGAACGGATGTTGCAGTTGTCAATTTGAGTTTGCTAAATACTCCATGGTATATCAAACAATGGAGAGATAAAAGATCCGGAGATACAAAGTTTATCAATTACAGTGATAAAGCAATTGACAAGTTAACCTCAACCCTTCAACAATGGGAAACAAGGCTTGTTCAAGTTCCTGTTTATAATGACCCTCAGAATGAAAAGGGATATATTGAGTGGGAGATGAAGCCTACCTATGCTGGGCAAGCTCTACGTGTTCAAGATATGATGATTATGAAAATCATTAGTGATGCGGCATGGAGAATACCAATATATTTTGCTGTAACTGTCTCTCAGCAAAATCGAATTGGTTTAGATCAGTATTTGGATATGCAAGGTCTTACATTTCAATTAAAAAGTCATAAAACAAAGCCAGTTGATACAGAAAAAATGTATGAAAACCTTATGACTAGAATAGGACCAGGCTCTTGGTCAACAAATTTTGCTCATAACGAATTTTATAAATATGAAGATGAAAGTACATCAAGAGATATTGACCAAAATAGAAATTATGTAAATTGGTCGAAAGGATATCAACCAGGGTATATGTTTCGAAATCTTGGCAATGAAGAGGTCTATTACAATAAACAAACAAAACGATTACTTCAAAATTATCGAAGTGCTTATATGCAATTAGCTGTAACCTATTATATGGAATATCAAAGAAAAGATAGAAAGGGAAAAGAAGACCATGAGCCTAGACTGAAAGAATTAAAAAATAAAATCATTCAGGTTTTAGATAGAATGGAGGAAAACATACCTGCACATGTAATCCCAATTCAATCTGAAGATTTACATTACCAAATTGCTAGAATATATGGAGATTTGGAAGAAAAAGAGGCAATGCGTTCTATTTTAGAAACTTTAGTTAATCATCCAAATGGTAGGCCTCTTAATAGAGTTGAATATGCAAATACATTTTTTAAAGAACTTGATGATACTGAAAAATCTTTGCAAATCCTCGAAAGTATGCGTTCTGATTATTTGAGAAAAGAAAGCATGCTCAAAACTAGAGGATTTAGTAAAAAAACTGTAAAAAAGGGTGAGTGGGGTAGATGGCAAAAAGCTTATCCAGAAATTGTTTCATCTCTGGTTTTTATTTATAGAGAAAACAATCAATTAATTGAAGCTGAATCAATTTTATCTGAATGGGTTTCTCGAAATCCAAGTGATGGCAATGCGAAAAAAATATTGGAAGAGGTTCGCTCCGGCGGATAAAATAATAATTCGGTATGACCGAATATAATGTAAGAGTTTCAATAATTATTCCACATTGGAATGGTATTGATATTTTATCTGAGTGTTTAATATCTCTTTTTAAATCCAAGCATGATTCTTATGAGGTTATAGTAGTAGATAACGCTTCAACTGATGGTTCCCAGTCATGGGTAAAAAATAAATATCCTCAAGTCAAACTAATCGAAAATGAGAAGAATTATGGCTATGCAGGTGGTTGTAATCGTGGAGCATTGGAGGCAGAAGGGGATTTTCTTGTTTTTCTAAATAATGATACAATCCAAGATCCAGATTGGTTACACAATTTAGAAAATTTTATAAAAAAAGATAACATGATTGCTGCTGTCCAACCTAAAGTTCTTAATTATTTTAATAAAAATATTTTTGATTATGCTGGAGGATCAGGTGGACATATGGATTGGTTTTGTTTTCCATATGCGAGAGGAAGAATTTTTTCCAAGCAAGAGAGAGATATCGGTCAATATAATGATTCAAGACAATGTTTTTGGTCTTCAGGAACTGCTTTTATGGTAAAGAAAAAATTGTTCTTTGAAGCCGGGAAGTTTGATGAATATTTTTTTTCACATATGGAAGAAATAGATTTATGCTGGCGTCTTCAGGCGATGGGTTTTCAAATTTGGGTAGAACCTAATGCTGTAGTTTATCATAAAAATGCTTTTTCAATGCCAATGCATAGTCATAAAAAGTATTATTTTAATCATCGTAATTCGTTGTTAATGCTTTTTGGTAATTATTCACTTAAAAACACTTTAGTTTTGGGATCAGGAAGAATACTATTCGAATTAATCGCTTTTGGATATTCTATATTAAATCTTAACTGGAAACATTCCTCTGCGATTATTAGATCTTTACTTTATCTTCTTTTTCACGTAAATGTTATTTTAAGAAAGCGAGATAAGTTTAAAAAAATTCGAAGACAAAAAGATAAAGATATAATGAAAAATATGTTAAGAAACTCTATTGTAATTAATTACTATCTAAAAAGGATACAAGTCTACTCAGAAATAGATTCGATAGATTCTTGATAAAATTCCATCCTATCAGGGTCTAAGCTTTTCATGTCTTTTAGTAAATCTATCTGACCAAGTTTTGTAAGAATATTTGCAATTTTTTCTGAGTTTGTTTTTAAAAAATATTGAGTATGGCTATCTCTCCCCACGTTTTGGAATGATTCTTCAAGCCCATCTAGCATAATATTTAATTCTTGTATTGCTTCATCCATATTACTATCTCTAAATAAATCTAAAGACAAGTACCAAGCAAGTCTTGCTTTGCGAAGTCCCATATTACGATTAAGATTATCTACTAAAGTTATGCGCGAACCCCATCCTTTTTTATAGTCAGAAGAAGACCCTCGTAATGCTATATCTCGAGATAGTTCAAGGGAGCTATTTCCTCCGTTAAACTCATAGGTATCAATTTCTCCTGCTAATATTAAGTGAGCATAATAAGCTAAAAAACCGGTAATTGGTTCAAATAATACTGGGTCATAATATAGACTACTTCCAGAATTATAAAAAAATTGAGCGCTTTTATCGAAATATCTCAAATCAGCTCCATTAGAGAATAGGGCTTGACAGTTATAAATTGATTCATTCCCTTTTTGTGTAACACCTTCAAAAATAATTTGAACATAAAGATTTATATCGAGGTCGTTGTAATTATCATCCCAAACAGTATTCAGAAAGAAATTTTTGATATCGTTTTTCAAATTGACAATTTTATGTTTTTCATCACTTCTTAGTAACCGATCATCGATAGTGACATCTACAGAATAAAATTGACCGAAAAGAATATTTATAAAAAAAATTGATATTAAAAAAGATGTGACTACTTTTGGCATAATAGTAAATTGAGAAAAACATAGTGACTTTACAAGGTGTTTGTTTTTGGTATAAAAAGTAATTTACAGAATGAAAAATCTCAAAAACTTAATAGACTTAGATAAGCATAAATATGCAAAATCTATTCTATCTACAGCAGGTAGTTTAGGTGAAGCCGAAAAATTGGAAGTATATGTAGTTGGTGGTTTTGTTCGTGATTTGTTAATGGAAAAACCGTTAAATGATATCGATTTAATGGTAGTAGGCGATGGTATTAGGTTTGCAAAAAAGCTAGCCTATAAGCTTGGGCAAAAAAAGACTGTTCCTTTCATCAAATTTGGAACTGCTATTATTCCAAATAAAAAAATGACAATTGAAGTCGCAACAGCTCGAACTGAATTTTATTCACAAAATTCTAGAAAACCAACAGAGGTTATTTATACCAGCCTTGAGGGTGACTTGTCCCGAAGAGATTTTACTATCAATGCTATGGCAATGAATATACTTCCCAATAAATTTGGAGATTTAACTGATCCATATAATGGTAAGGAAGACATTAGGAGTAAGATTCTTAAAACTCCCCTAGATCCAGATGAAACGTTTGCCGAAGATCCTTTGAGGATGATGAGAGCTGCATATTTTTCTTCAAAATTAAAATTTAAGCTTTGTCAACCCTTAATTAATTCTATGAAAAAGACTTCATCAAGAATTGAAATTGTGTCTGCAGAACGAATTCGTGATGAGTTTATTAAAATATTAAAAACAGAAAAACCTTCAATTGGTATAATAGTTTTACAAAAAGCGGGTTTGCTGAAGTATGTTTTTCCAGAAATTGATACAATGTACGGTATGGATCAAACATCTGAATGGCATCATAAAGATATCTTTGCACATACCATACAAGTAGTAGATAATGCTGCAAAATTATCAAATAAAATGGAAATTCGATTTGCTGCTTTGGTGCATGATATTGCTAAGCCAAAAACTAGAAGAATCGATAAAAAAAAGGGGTACACCTTTCATGGGCATGATGCAGTTGGGGAGAGAATGATTAATGAGGTAGCAAGGAGGATGAAGCTGCCAAATGTTTTAAAATTTTATTTAAAAAAGTTGACACTATTGCACTTAAGGCCTATTGCTTTAGTTAAAGATATTGTAACAGATTCGGCAGTGAGAAGATTGATGGTTGCGGCTGGAGATGATTTAGAAGATTTGATGATCTTATGCCGTGCCGATATAACCACAAAAAATCCTAAAAAAGTTAAAAAATATTTAAAAAATTTTGAAAAAGTAGAGCAAAAAATGAACAGCGTTTTTGAGAAGGACTCTATTAAATCTTTCCAGTCTCCCGTTCGAGGGAAAGAGATTATGAAAGTATGTAATATCAATGAGGGGCCAAATGTTGGAAGGATTAAAGAAAGAATTGAAGAGGCAATTTTAAATGGAGATATACAAAATACTCATCAAGAAGCCTTAGAATTTTTAATGAAGATAAAAGAAAATAATTAGAGAATGCTAAATTAAACCTTAAATTTAATTAAGTATTTCAAAATTAAAATAAACTATTAATAGATTGATTATTTTATTTGCAAGGAACTTATTGCCTATCTCTATTGTTTTTACAGGTAGCCTGTTTGGACAAGATTATAGCCTCAGCGATTGTATACAAACTGCTTTAAATCAAAAAAAAACAGTTCTTTCTGCGGGCCTAGATGTTTTATCAGCTGAAAAGAGCGTAATAGCTTCTTATAGTGGGATCTTACCATCTATACAAGCAGTAAGTGGATTGTCTCAGAATCGTTTTCCCGAAAGACAAACTTTTGGACTTAATTTTGACAGCTTCTCTATAGATACAAACCAGTTTAGTAGTATAAATAATTTTTCAGCTGGTTTATCATTGAATCAGCTAATTTACGATGGTGGGAGGTCAAGAAATCAAATTCAGCAGGCACGAATGAATTTAGATATTGCAAATTTTAACCAAAGGTTAATAAAAACAAATGTGATTCAAAAAGTTATTCAGTCGTATTACAACCTTTTGCAATCGCAGAAGCTATACGATGTTTCAAAAAAGAATTTAGAAATGTCGGAAAGCCAGGTTGATCTTGTGGAGAAGCAATTTGAATTAGGCGTTGTTAAAAAAACGGATCTTTTGAAAGCAAATGTGGCAAATGGACAAGCTCGTGTTGATGTATTGAATAAAAAAGTGAATTATGAAAATAGTAGAAGGGTTTTATTCAATGATATGGGTTTACAAGACTTTGGACAAGAAATTATTGCCGTAGATGAAGAATGGGTTGCTCCTGTTATACCTACAAAAACTGAAATTTTAAGATCTTTAAAAAACAATAATCCTTCTATAGCTATTTCAAAACAACAAATTA
>Ga0207985_1000543_pt1 | contig 10343 bp, 13 predicted proteins | sample ETNtaG_3_FD_185761 | JGI IMG/M metagenome (GOLD analysis project Ga0207985, IMG submission 185761) | Marine microbial and viral communities from oxygen minimum zone, Eastern Pacific Ocean - ETNP201302SV84 (SPAdes) (version 2) | ecosystem: Environmental > Aquatic > Marine > Unclassified ...
AAATCGATTAAAAGGAGTTTTTTATGAATGATACAAAAAAATTTAATCTTCCAGCCTTACCTTTCGGAGAAAATGATTTATCTCCTGTAATTTCAGCTGATACAGTTCAGTTGCACTATGGAAAACATCATCAAGCATATTTTAACATGTTAAATACTTTAGCTGAAGGAACTAAGTATAATGATATGAGCTTAGAAGATGTAGTTGTTGAAAGCTTTAAGGATAAAGAGCAAAAAATTTTCAACAATGCTGGGCAGGCTTGGAATCACATTTTATATTGGGAGCAAATGACACCTGGTGGCGAAAGTGTACCAAGTGGAAAGTTACATTCAATGATTGAAGAATCATTTGGTGATTTTGATACTTTTAAAGATCAATTTGTTCAACAGTCTGTAGGAGTTTTTGGTAGTGGATGGTGTTGGTTAGTCCAAAACGATTCATCTTTAGAAATTATGGGAACTCCTAATGGTGAAAATCCACTTGCTCATGGAAAACATGCTTTAATGGGTATTGATGTTTGGGAACATGCATATTACCTAGATTACAAGAATGTTCGACCAGATTATGTCAAAGCAATTCTAGACAATTCCATCAACTGGAGTTTTGTTTCTGATCAATTACGATAAAAAAAAGGCGAATAATAATTCGCCTTTTTTTATGAATTAATTTTATCCTCCTGGAGGACAAGGTGGTGTTGCTGTATTTGCAACAGCATCAATAACCAAGCTTAATTCTGAATTATTTACATCAAATGTAAATGGAATAGCATCAGCAAAAAATGCTTGTACAGTTCCACTGTGAGTTCCCCAAACTGCTTGATTACAAGCAGGATTTTGATTATTAGGATCTCTCCATGATACAGATAATAACTTATATGTATTGAACTCAATATCTTCAAATACTGCTGAAATAACACCATTTTGTACTTGTGAACTTAACAGAGTAGTTGATTTGTATGGTGCACCAGTTGGTGGCCATTCTGAATCCATAGACATGAATACAGTTCCTTCTGATGGCCAAGACTCAGGATTTGCAACATTAACTGTTATATTTAATGTACCTGAAGTTGCTGGGTCATCATTATCACTGTCACATGATACTACAAATAGCATTGAGAATACTAAAGTCAATAAACTTAACTTTTTTGTGATATTCATTATTTTCCCCTTTAATTATTCTTAATTACACTTATATGCGAAGATACTAGTAATGAAAAAATTATCTATCAAGAAAAATTAGGATTAATTGAGATTTAATCTCACAAGCTAAAATTTCATTTCATAGTTCAATGAAATTGTTCTTCCAGGCATAGGATAGTTTTGAATTAGCTCATATTGAACATCAAAGATGTTGGATACTTTAATTGATAAATCCATATTATCAAACTTGAATAGTGCTACATAGTCTGCTAATAACAAAGCATCAAGTTGACTTACTGGGAATTTTATCTCACTACCCATAAAATCATAGTCATCACTTAAGAAATCTTGATAGTCTTGTTCAGTTTGATACTTAACTAAAAATGAATGTCTTACTAATCTTTGCTCATAAGAACTTTTAGCAACAATTTTATGTTTTGGTCTATAGAACATTTGATCAAGATTATTTAAATCATCAACCTGGAGATATGTATAACCAAAATCAAAATTTAAATTATTCAATTTATAGCTAAATTTTGTTTCAAATCCCATTGAATTTACGTCTGTCCTATTTCTAGCAATTACAGGAATAGCGTAAACAAAATCAATCATATCATTATAAACATAGTAATATGGATTTATAGAAAATTTAAAATTATTTAGATTGCTGTAATTATAGGCTAAATCTATACCATAAAGCTCTTCTGGCTTTAAATCAGCATTCCCTTGAGTTACTAAACCATAACTTGTTGTATACTTCAAAAAAAGTTCAGAAAAAGAAGGTGCTCGAAAACCCTTGCTTAAAGAAAGATTTATGTTAGATTGATCATCAACAATATATTGCATATTAAATTTCGGCGTAAAAGAACTAAAATTGATGTAATTAAAATTATCAGCTGGTTTAACTATTCTAAGGTCATGTCTTAATCCTGCTGCTAATGAAAGTTTTGGATTTACCTGATATTTTAATCTTCCAAAAATCCCGTGAGTTACTTGCCATGGATTATCAAAAGTATCATTAAAAACAGATATTTCAGATTGCTCAAAAATGATGTCATCTCCAGCAAGAAAATATAGGTTATCTTTTATAAGCCATTGGTATTCAAGCCTCGTATTTACACTAAGATCATTATAGAAATTTTCAGGTTCAACTTCTGAGTCAGGCACATCATTTCTGTCTTTGTAATGAGTATAAAAATGATTTACACTAAATGAGTAGTCAAGGTCTTGGTTGTTATTAAATTTGAATCTCTTGAAAAATTGAAGGTAAATAGAGTCCCTATTTGTAAGCCTATAACCAATCAAGCTTGGTCTTTCAGCTTTATCAAACCCTGGTTGTCCAGTATAAGACTTATTTATAATTAATGAAGTTGTCAGATTTGAATCTGGTTTATCTAATTTTAAGTATAAGTTATTTTGTCTGTATTGTGAATTAAATCTATGCCCATCTCCATCTTTATATTGAAAGAGGGTTTGAAATGAAAGATTTTTATTAATATTTCTGTTTAGTCCTACATCGAGATTTTTAGAATTAAACGTCCCATAACTTGCTTTTAGGGTTGAAAATTCTTTCTTGAATTTCTTTGTAACTAAATTTATTACACCTCCCATAGAATTTTGTCCATATAAAGATGATTGAGGACCCTTGAGCACTTCGACTCTATCGATAAATTCTAGTGGCATTCCGTTCCAATCAACTGAACCAGAATTTGGAATACTCATTTGAAATCCATCAAGTAATACTAAAACTCTATTATTATAACCACCAGGTTTATAGTCTGAAGAACCTCTGATTGAAACATTTGCATTCCTTCCTACATTATGTTCCATCTGAACATCAACTCCAAGAATGTTTCTAAATAATTCGGACAAAGTTTGGGACTGCTGCTCCGATATTAAATCTCTAGTAATATTTTCAGTAAAATTAGGGGTATGTTTTGATGGGTATCTTCCCACAACCTCAAGAGCTGCTCCCATAATTGATGATGGTATTAATTTTATAATAATATTATTTAACGAGCTCGGATTGATTGACAAAACAGTATCCTTATATCCAAGTGCTGAGGCTATTATTGTATAATTTTTATCACTTAGTTCATCAATTTTAAAGTTTCCTTGAATATCAGAAGCAGAACCGATAGTAGAATCAGAAATAAAAATATTTGCGTCTACAATTGGACTATTTGAGTCAGAACTTAGAACAACGCCGCTAAGAGAATATTCTTGTCCACATAAAATTCCAAAAAGTAGTATTGATAATAGTTTCTTCATATGCTGATGCTAATAATATTAATCATCAACAATATTTACAATTCTTTTCGTAAACTTTTGTATGAAAAAACATAAAAACATAGCAGTGGTATTAAATGGTCAAATGCCCAAAGAAAAAATCTTAATTAACCAAATACAATCTGCTGACTATATAATTGCTGTTGACGGATCAGGGAATACGCTTATTGATTTAAATATTATACCTGATGTTATAATCGGGGATTTTGATTCAATAAATTCTATTAATGATAAAAATATAGAATTTGTTAAAACTGAAGATCAATCAAAAACAGATTTTAGAAAAACACTGGAATGGTGTATTAAAAAAAATATTTTGGAAATTTCTGTTTATGGTATTTCAGGAAAAAGTGATGATCATTTTCTTGGTAATTATTATACACTTAATGATTTTGGAACAAAAATTAAATGGACAGCATATACTGATTTTTCATTTATTCGTTCATGCAAAGGAACAAAAGAATTTGAATCATTTTCTGGTCAAAAAGTAAGTCTTTTCTGTATGACCGGAGAATCAATAATTAATTCAAAAAATTTAGAATATCCTTTGAAGTCTTATCATTTAAAACCATCGGACAAAGCAGTAAGAAATATTTCGGTGTCAACAAAATTTACTATAGCATCAAGTAATAACATTCTTGTCTTTCAAAGCAGAATATAAATTACAGTCCTCCGATTGTAGCCAAACTATTAGCTTTAGCTCTTTCAATAAATGCCTCTTGAGCATTTTTTACATTCTCCATTTGACCTGACCAAGCTTTTAATGCTGGCTGTTGTAGGGCTCTTCCGTATGAAAATGTTAAATTCCAATCTGTTTCATACTTGTTCATTTCATTCAAGTGTAATGTTGCATCTTCATCGGATTGACCACCAGATAGAAAAGCTATTCCGGGAACTTCTGATGGAACATGTGCGGATAAGCAATTAACAGTTTTTTCTGCAACTTCTTCAATGCTTGCCTGGTAAGAACATTCATAGCCGGATAGAATCATATTTGGTTTTAGCACAATACCCTGCAAACTTACATTATGTTCATCAAGCTGGTCGAAAACCATAGTAAGTGTTCTTGAAGTAATATTAAAAGAGTCATCAATATTATGATTTCCGTCCATCAATACCTCAGGTTCAACAATAGGGACTAGATTAGCTTGTTGACATAGCTGAGCATACTTAGCAAGATTTTTAGCATTTGCTAGTATACAATCATCAGTTGGCAAACTGTCTCCAGGTGTTATTACAGCTCTCCATTTTGCAAATCGTGCTCCTAAAGCATGATATTTTCCAAGTCTCTCTGATAAACCATCTAACCCTTTAGTAAGTTTTTCATAAGGACTAAAATCTTCCAAACCCCCATCTACTTTAATTCCAGGTAATATATTTTTGGATGCCAAAAATTCTGGAAACTTCATTCCTGATGATAATTCTGATTGGTGAAAAGTTTCATCAAATAAAATTACACCACTAATATATTTTTCAATATCTTCAGTTGTAAAAAGCATATTTCTATAAAAATTTCTGCTTTCGGCTGTTGAATCTGTATTGATAGTTTCAAAACGTTTAGTACATGTTGGTGTACTTTCATCTGCAGCTAAAATACCTTTTCCTTTTTCAACCATTTTATGTGCAACAGCATGCAATTCTGACATTTTATTCTCCTAAAATATATTCGTTTGTTATTATTTGTGTTTTTTTAGAATCACCAAAAATAATTTTTGAGGTTACTTCCGCTTTATTTCCATCGAATTTAACACCAGGTATCCATCCTGAGCAAACTCCACTTGCAATGAAAAAAGAATCACTAGATTGACAAAGATCATCAGCTGACCATAAATTATTTATATCGTTACCTAACATTTCCAATGCACGTTCCTTAAATGAATCATCCATAAAATGTAGTCTTCCTTCAAAAAAACCACCCATGGCTTTTACAGCTGTAGCAGTAATTACTCCTTCCGGAGCTGCTCCGATTCCGTATAGTAAATCAACCGATCCTTCAGCTGCTTTTAAACCTCCTGAAACATCACCATCTCCAATCAAAATTGGTTCGACACCTAAATCTTTCATTTTTGATATCAAATCAATATGTCTATCTCTGTCCATCACTATAATTTTTAATTCAGAGATATTCTTTTCTAATACTTTTGAGGCCATAGATAAATTGTCTTCAATAGAATTATTAAGGGCAACATGGCCTATTAATTTTGATGATCCACACAACTTATCCATGTAAGTGTCAGGTGCATTCAATAAAGCACCTCTTGGTGCAGCTGCTAAAACTGATAATGCATCAGGTAAATCTTTGGCACAATGATTTGTACATTCCAATGGATCAACAGCAATATCAATTTTTAAATCGCTTTCAGGATTTCCCATTTCTTCGCCTATATAAAGCATGGGCGCATCATCTCTTTCACCTTCACCAATGACTACTCTAGTGTAGACCTCTGAATTTTGAAGAACTTTTCTCATAGCTTCGGTTGCAACTTTATCAGCTGCTTTTCCATCTCCATTCCCCCTTAATTTTGCAGCGGCTATTGCAGCAGATTCTGTTGCCTTTAAATAAAGTTGAAAATTTTCAGTTACCTTACTCATTCAATGAATCAATTAGTTTAAACATTTCTTCTAGGCCATCTTTAGTAGCATAACCATTAAAACGATTTTTTACGATTCCATTTTTATCAAGCACATACATGTAACAATCCCCTTTAGATAATATGCCTAAAGATTTGTAGTATGATCTTAAAGGTCCATAATAAGTTGCAGTATAATCGTGTAAAGGTTTAGGTACACCCCCACGCATTCCTCCATCAATCCAATTTCTTGCCATGGTCCACTGTGCACCTAACATTGGAATCTCATAGTAATGCACATCTTTATTAATACCATACCTTGGAAAAAATTCATCTGCCCAAGAATTAATACATAATTGAGCTTTTTGTTTAAAAGCAACTGCCAAAACAGATGGTTTGCCAATTAAAACTTCTGGGAATTTGACATCATTACCTGAAAGAGATATACCTTCTATGGATGGAAATTTTTTATTTAAAAAATTATCGTTTGCATTCAAGACATTAAAAAACATCAAACAAACTAATATAGCTTTAACCATTTTTGCTCTCCTTTAATTTGTATGGTAAATATAAAAGGTAAAAAACAAACATAACGATTGGGAAAAGGGGAATAACATGAAGAGGCGGGCTTGGGAAAAAGCTCATTAAAGATTCACCGGTAGGTGCTTTCATTAAATACCATAGATTTGCTTCAAAGCCTGGTTCACCTCCAACTACTAGATTTATTATATAAACAAATGGAAGTATATAAAGGGAAAATTTTATAGCATTCTTATAGGATTCAAATGTGATATTCTGCTTAATTCCAATTGCAATATAAAGAAGGGCAAAAAATAATAATCCATGTCCAGAGAACAATGTAATAAAATCTAAATCTGGAAAAGTGAATTCTATATCAGGAGTGAAAAGTGCCATTGTACCTCCACCAAGACCCCAAAAGTATGCAAAATCAAAAAACTTTTGATTTCTTGTTAATAAAAAGAGTCCTGTTGCATAAGATGAAAAATGGCATGCATGTAATGGGATAGTATTCGTCCAATTATAATCTTCTGGACTAAAATAATTCAAATAAAAAGGTTTTAGTAATTCATTAAAAATTAAAAGATATGCTAAAGTCTTGTCAAACGTTGCATATCTTAGCTCATCATAATCATTTTTAACATGAAAAGAGAATGCAAATGAAACCCCAAAGATTATAAAAAGAGTTAATAAATGAGTTGAACCAAATAATATGAATTCGTTTGATACCATGGAGTGAATCTAAATAAAATAATTAAATTTTCATTCAATTAAATCAAGTTCATTGCAAACGCAAGAAACAAAATCATTAAAATTGATCTTGCTGTCCATAATATTGTTCTTATCCAATTCGAAAAAATTAATTTAGATAATTTTTCTGTATTTTTTTCTTTAGATAATGCATTGTGTAAAGGTACTTGAATTAAGAAAGTAGATATCCAGATCAATAGAACTAAAATTAAGTTTACAAGGAAAATAGTTTGAATAGCATTATTTGAATTCTGATATAAAAGCATCATTGAGGTAACTAGTTCAGCAATCATCAATGGAATTGCCAATATAGAAATTCTAATGGAGTGAAAGTTATGATATTCTGGGAACCTTTCTTTAGAGATATATTTCATTGATGGATAATGCACCAATTGTATAGTCCAAATTAAACCTACAGCTATGAACGACAACACAAGATTTAATAGAAAAATAAATGACATTTAAATAAAAGTATAATTAACCAACATTGAAATAGCCATTACAATCATAATTATATTTTCAATAAATGTAGCTTCAGTCATAGGAAGTTTTAGAACAGTACCCAAACAAGCACATCTTATAGATTTCTTATCTAATAATGCTTTTGTTACTCCGATTGTTGTGATTCCTAAAACAACTAAAGTGATTACCAGTGCAATTCTAACCTCTAATCTCATCAAGAACATTAAACCTAAAGCTGTTTCAATAAATGGATAAATTGATCCATATAATGGAAATATTTTTGCTAATGGATCATACATTATAAAAGATTTAGGAAAGCCTTTAAGATCTAACATTTTAAAAAAACTAAAAACTATAAAAAATAATCCCATGAAATCCAACATAGCTTCACTTGGGTTCCAATTGTTATAATTCATTAATATACTTGCAACAGATATATAGCTCAAAATTATAAGCAAAGGTTTAAGTTGCTGCAATTTTGATTTTCCTTGATCAGATTCTGAACTTGAATTATTAAATGAAGCTGGGGTATCATTAACCAGCTTTTCAGTAATTTGAAATTTTGGAGGTAAAGAATTTTGAAGCTTCGATATATCAATATTTTCTGTCAAAAAAATAACTGCTTCACTTTTTTCAAGATTTACCTCAACAGCTTCAACCTCTTGTAATTCATTTAATTTTTGATGAACAGAAGATTTACAACTATTGCATGTCATTCCAGTAATGGTATAAGTTTTTTTCATTTTGAATTATTATCCATTAATTTAAATACTATAAATGAAAAACAAATTAATTCTATTTGTGATAGCCATTTCTATTATCATATGGCATCAATTGACAAAGGTCGAATCTGAATTTGAACTTCCTGTATTTACTCCTGCAGACCTGAGACCAACTCTAGTTCATCCTAGTCTTATTGGAAACACAACTCATGAAATACCAAACTTTTCTTTTACAAATCAATTTGGTGATGAATTAAGTAGTAAAGATGTTGAGAATAAGATATACGTTGCAAACTTTTTTTTCACTTCTTGTCCATCGATATGTATTGATTTAACCAACAACTTAAAAATAGTTCAAAATGCTTTTGATAAAGAAATCATAATATTATCACATTCTGTAGATCCCAAAATAGACACTGTTGAAAGGTTAATGAAATATCAAGAAATAAATGAAATAGATGGTAGTAACTGGTTTTTATTGCGAGGGAATATAGATGAAATTATCAAAATGGCTCAATTAGGTTATTTTGCAATAGCATCCGTTGATAATCCTATTGAAAATAGTCTGATTCATACTGAAAATATTGTTTTAGTTGATACTAAACAGAGAATTAGAGGAGTTTATAATGGTACTTCTGAGCTTGAAATGAGCTATTTGATTGATGATATTAAAAGACTTCTAGACTAAATCTTAAAACTATTTGACATCATGTTCCCCATACTCATAGCAAAAACGAATGTCGCAATAAGATGATAAATCGCAATATTCATTTTATCTATATGAAGAAAAAATAACGTTATGCTTGCAATAAAAAAAATAAATTGAAGACAAAAAAGTATTTTATTTTTTCTAGACAATTCTGGGAAAAAAAATCTTAGAAAAATTAACCACTTAACAAACTTATTTTTTAAAAATTTCATGGAACCAACTTTCTTACTGCTTTAATCCAAGCATCATAATCGAATGCTTTACCCTGAATGTATTTTTCAACTTCTTTGTGCGGTAAAATCAAAAACTTCTCTTCATTAATTCCCTTAACAGCATCTTCAGCAACAGAATCAGCTGATAATAATCCATCTTTTAATAGTGGATGATTTTCTGGAAGTTTTCCAGATGATCTGACCATATCAGTGTCAACTAATTGAGGACATAAAGCAGAGACTTTTATGCCATCTTTTCCATACATGATAGCAAGATTTTCGGCTAAGCCCATTGCAGCATGTTTAGTTGTAGCATATGCAATTGCGCCAGGCATATTTAATAATCCAGCAGCAGATACAGTTAACAAAATATATCCTGATTTTTGTTTTTGCATTTGAGGAATCAGCACTTTAGCTGCATGAATGTGGGACATAACATTAACATCCCAATTTCTTTGCCAATCGCTTGTTGAAGTCTCTAATGTTCCAAATTGCTGTATTCCGGCATTTGAGCAAAATAGATCAATTGATTTATTCTTGCTGATAATCTGATTTATGACAGATTGTAAATTGCTTTCATTAGAAACATCTGCTATATAGCCATCGACTTTTAGCTCCGAAGCAATATTCATAATAGAATTGTCTATATCTATTAAAGATAAGGTCTTTGGAGACTCACTCATAAAACGATTAGCTAGTGCAAGTCCAATTCCATTTGCAGCGCCAGTAATTACTATATTTTTATCTTGAAGTTTCATATGATTTCGTACCCCAGGAAGGACTCGAACCTACAACCAATGGCTTAAGAGGCCACTGCTCTACCATTGAGCTACTGAGGCATATCTCAAGCTAAAATAATAAATATGATATGAAATTACTAACTAACTATACAGCTGATACATTGACTGCTTTGTCCCCTCTATCATCAGATTCAACCTCAAACTCAACCGCTTGGTCTTGCTTAAGTGTCT
>Ga0207985_1000545_pt1 | contig 10329 bp, 13 predicted proteins | sample ETNtaG_3_FD_185761 | JGI IMG/M metagenome (GOLD analysis project Ga0207985, IMG submission 185761) | Marine microbial and viral communities from oxygen minimum zone, Eastern Pacific Ocean - ETNP201302SV84 (SPAdes) (version 2) | ecosystem: Environmental > Aquatic > Marine > Unclassified ...
TGTATCATTAACATAATATATTGAATTCAGTGGTTTGGAAACATCTGCACTTAACGCAGTTCCAAGTCCAGCAGGTAAAGATGTTAAATCAGAACCATCGCCAACAAATTTAGTCGCAGTAACAATTCCAGTAAAGTTACCACCATTACCTACAAAGTTAGTAGTGGTTTTAATACCAGGACCTGTTATCTGTGTTAAATTAGTTAATGGCATATTACTTTTTGATTATTTATGATTATAAACAATAAAGTGAATCAAAATTATCCATATCTGGAGTAAATTTATCTGATGTAATATCGAGTTTTGTATACCCATCTTGTGCTACCCAGACTACAATTCTTGATTTTACTTCATCTAATTCAATATTTGTTACTGTTTCCTTGACAGTTGAATCTTCATACAATTCAAGATCATATAAACCATTTGCGTTAGAAGTATACTTTCCTTTATATGTTGCCATAGTAATTTTTATATAATAACTATATATTAACCCCAACCAACGGAACCACCAACACCACTCGGAGTGCTATGACCCGCAAAGGTGAATATTCCATTATCCACACCTGCAAATTGATTATCATATGCTTCAATTTTCCATTGTTGCACACAATTTCCATCCCAAGTTCCACTGTTAGCAGATATGTGACCTTGAGATCTTATAAAGAATCCAGCGTCTGAATTAGATTTTGTTGATGTATAAACAGTTATATCGGGACTCGAAGACCAACCATAATATTGACCACCCCAAGATCCATAATCACCTCGTCTAGCTCTTTCTATAGTAAGAGTTGAAGTATTATGTGGATTCCTACCTAAAACATGAAAATTATAATATCCAAAACCTGAAGCATGACCAGTTGACCAATAAACAGTAAAATAAACTAATTGAGGTCTACCACTACTTCCTGAAGTTGTTTTATATTCATACCAAGTGGGATTATTATATCCAACATAACGTTTGTGATGTGTTACAGAATTAAAAACGTTTCTACTATTACTACCACTATAGTTATCGTTAAAGTATGTGGATTGATCGTGATTACAGGCATATATCATCTTCCCTTGATGATTGATTCTCATATGTTCTTTGAAAGCACCAGCGTTCTTAGTGCGGAAGAATAAGTCACCTTTTTCATTTGCAGTTGAAGTTGCATCAGCGTGTGCCCAACCACCGATTGATGCAGTTGGAACGTTGTTAGCACCAGCAAAAACAATATTAAGATTATTTTGGTTAGAAGGATTAAGATTTGTAATTAATAATGAAGTTGTAAAACCAACAGCGTTCTCTCTAATTTCAAATCTACTAGTGGGGAAGGAGTTAGCAGTTTGACCAAGACCTATTTTACCATCAGTTGTAATCCGAAATACTTCATTGTTCTCTGCTAAAAATCTGAATATACCATTAGTTCCTGTATCTAATACTTCAGCGTAAGAATTTCCTTCCTCGATTTTATCTGTAGATGATGAAAATGCCGATCCATTTACTTTCAATGTACCAGTAATATTGACTCCATCACTTAAAGTTTCAAATTTTTTATTCGTTCCATAATATAATTCGACAGAATTGTCTGTACTTTTGATTTGAAAAGCAGTTCCAGCAGTATTCAATATGTGAGTTTCTGGTGCTTGTATATGAATATTACCAGTTGCACCACCAACTATCTTATGAGCACTACCTGTATGATATAAAGCAAAATCTAAACCATCACCCATTCTAAGATACTTATTATCTTTTAAGTAAATATCATCATTATGAGTTGTTATACCAGTAACATCCATTCCTGCATTAATATCCACAGGATAAGCATTGAAAGTCGCTGCAGTTCCAGTAACTATATTATCAGTTGAGGCAACACCAATTAATCCTGCACCACTACCAAAAAAATTTGTTGCAGTAACTGACTGAGCAACTGATACATTAGTTGATGTTGTCACACCAGATATGATAAGACCATTCTGTACGGTAGGTGCTCCATCCGCAGTTTGATTCGTTATTTGATTGGCTCTTAATCTGGACATTTATAACTTTTTAGTTATTTATTAACTTTTTCGGTCTTGTTCTACCAAAATAATTGAATACATTTCTCCAATCTAATTTATTAATTGTTGGTAATTGGAATTTATTATGAGTATTTTTAAGAAATGCACATCTCTCATACATTCTAACTAACTTAATAGGTTCAAACTCAGGTGTAATGAATGTAAGATTATACCAAGGTTGTCCCCTTCTTAACTTAAAGGTCTGTAGATTTTTATTAATATAGTATCCCACACTTAATGGTCTATCTGGCCATTTGTATATGTCTAACTGCCCAGAAATGATTGGTGGATTAGTTGTAATACCATTTGAATGTTGAAGAAGGATAACATTCTTAGTGTCTGAAACAAAAGACCATCGTGGATTAGGGTATATTTGTACTACTTTACCATCACTTGTAAAATTTAAAATATCTTCACCTGTAAAACGTTGAAGATCAATAGTTGTTTTATCTCTGTTTATATTCCAATTCCAAGTGCCATCACCATTTTGTTGTATTGTAAACTCTAAATCAAATGGACATCTAACTTCAAAAGTATTTGCATAAAATGTTTTCACTGATGGACAATACTTTACATATTCAGAATCAATGGCATTTACCCTTGTTGGTTGTACCTCTTCTAAATTACATATTGAAGTAATTGTAGCAGCAAATTCTGATTGCTCAGAATCATTAAGATATCCAATATCAATCATAATTCAAAACTTGTATTAGGAACAGGTATAAATCCTGTGTTCACATCCACAACATCTCTCATATGTTTTTTAAAATTATACTCATCTTCTATATCAAAAGCAATAGTTATTCTTTTTCCTTCAAAAGGAGATAATACATTTACTTGATGCATGACTCCTGCATCACCAATATAAAGATTGCCTATTTCATTGGTAATCGTGTAGTCTTCAAATTCAGTTTCACTATCTTTTGGATCAATGCTTATATATCCATGAAATAAACAATCTGGATGATTATGTCTTTTTAAAACTTCATTCTCATCATGAAAATTTAACCAACATTGATACCATAATGGATCATCGTTGTTTGCATATTCCCTTATGCTTTTTTGCAAGTCAACAAATAACTTATAGTATAGAGGTAGTCCTATAGTTAAAGTTGTTAAATTATAATATCTGTAAAACCACGTTGAAGACATCTGATTAAATGGTTTACCATAAGTAAACATAAATCTTTCATGTGCAAGGTGAGCACCTTTAATAAATTCTTCTTTATTATCTTTTACATAAGATAAATTTTTCAATAGGTAATCACTCATACCTACATTCTAATACTTTAAAATAAAAAAGTCAAGTTAAAGTTGTTGGTATTATCTGACCAAATCCACCTTTTGTACCACCACGTAGTGTGGTAGGATTTCCACTTGCTGTATCATCTGTTCCAATTCCTGTCAATACCCAACTACTCCATTCCCACTCTCCATTATGCCTAGTAAGTGTTATTCCACTGCCACTATATGAACCACAGAAACAAGAAATCATTCCTGCACCAGATCCTTGTCCTGGTCCTCTACCTGGTCCTGGACCTTGATTAATAATATTCTCTCCTCTTACATTAAATTCACCAGAACCTGAAACAGATCCACGGACAAAAATAACAATTACACCACCAGTACCATTATAACCACCAGTTGCTCTTGAAGGACTATAACTTCCTTGACCTGGACTTCCATGAGGATTTCCAGCAGCACCATTACTTGAATAGAAGTTTGCAGCAGAGTTACCACCTTTTCCACCTTTTTCGACTGCGTTTCCACCCTGACCTACACCACCATACTGTGCAGGATTACCAGCACCTCTAACACCTCCTCCACCACTACCACCAGTAAAACAAGTTCCATCACCACCTTTACCAGCAGTTGCAGATGATCTTTCTGCAAATGCAATACCGTGTTGAGCACCAGCAGTACCAAAAAATGGTATCGGACTAAAATATCCTACCTGTGCTTGTGCATTACCAGGACCAGAACCTTGAGAAGTTCTTGCACCACCAGTACCACCAGTAGCGGGTATAGTTGGATTACTATAACCTCCGTGTGTGCCATCTATAATTCTAATATCAACTGAAGATAAATTACTACCTGAACTACTATGATTTGCACCTCTTGCCCTCATTGAAATAGAACCATTTAATATCAAGTCTCCACCAACATAGATGTACATACCTGGTTTTCTAACACTTGGTGTAAATGTTTGACCTGCATTGATAGTTAAATCACCAGTAATATGAACACAACCAACACGACTATCTTGTGTTGATGTAAAAAAATCACTATTACTATAAGAAGAAACAGTTACGTCTCCAGTATGAACAGTATAATCATAACCAGCACTAACAGTTTGACTATTAATTGTTAATGTTCCACCAGCAGTTGGAGTTTGTGCTGATGCGTTTGCATCAAATGACCAGTTGTTTGCCTTGACCTGTGTGAAAACATCCATCAAACTAAAGGCAGCAGGAGCACTTCCCTTTTCCCCTCCCATTGATTTTAGAAAATCATACAAAGATCCTTTACTTTGATTACCAGCAGTAAAGTTTGCTCCAGCTGCTATTGCTGCAGTATTAGTTGCACCAATATATCTTGGCATTAGGACAACTCCTCATAACATATTAATATTTCTAAGTCACTTGCAGCACTTGCTCCACCACGAATACTATGATTTTCTTCTAAGTATAAGAATGAATTTTTATCTATTAACACAACAGTTGCACCTGCTGGTACTGTAATTCCTTTTGCAATATGTCTATCGTTTGACCCATCATAGTGAGTGACAGTTACTGTTGCAGAGTTTGTACCATCAACATTTGAAACTAATATTGTATTGACTTTAAATGCTTTATTACTACTTGCAGAGTTGGCTAGTAATGAAGTTGTGGTTGTTGTTCCAAGTGCAGCACCCACCGTCTTAGCTGTGATAGTTGCTACGTTTACAATGTTTGGTGCTGCCATTTTAAAAAATCTCCTGCTTTATTTATCCGAATACCATTGCCATAGCAATCGCTTTACCAGTTGTTGCCTTTGTATTAATTTCTGTAAGTAAGTTAGTACCGTCATCAACAAAACCAGTTGCAGTTACAATACCTGCGTTTCCAAGTTTAATATTACTTCCAACATTTACAAAATCATCAAACACTCCAGTTGTTCCTGATGCATTACCAACAAAAGTAGTCGCTGTCACAACACCAATAAAATTACCATTACCAGCAGTTGTTAATGTTATGCCTGTACCAACTCTTATGTCAGAAGTTGTTGTCACACCAGATATAACCAAACCATTTGAAACGGTTGGTGCACCGTTTGCCATTCTATTTGTTATAACGTTGGTTCTGATTCTAGACATATTTCTTTTTGATTATTTATCCTGAAACTTCATACATGATTAATTGAGCTCCGTTGGTCTCCCCATCACCAGTTGAACTGTTTACCCTGAAAGTTGTACCATTATTAGATCCCCAAGGGCCTGCAGCAATAGTGTATGTAATTTGTGATGAACCACCAGTTTGATCAAATATACATTGATAAAATCCAGCCCATCCACTGTAAGTTGGATGAGAGCGACTATGCATCATATATCGTCCACCAGGATATGAGTCAACTCCACCAATGGTCTTCCTCAAACCCACAAACCACTGAGCGTTATTTCCACTTTCCTCCCTTGCTCTCAGTCTTATATCAACTAAAATATTACTATCTGATCTTAGAGGAGTAATAGTTCCTGATAATATGTCACCATTTGATGTTAACAAAAGTTGACTAGATAATTGTGCAAATCTAACTTGAACAATACCACCACCAAAACTACCAGAAGGCACTCCATCTCTTGGAACGATTCGATTGGTTCTTAATTCTGACATTATGCTGAGACCTCCATTAAACACATACTAGATTCTGCTTGAACATAAGTCGTTCCACCACCAGCGTGTTGTCTAATTTGAATCTTATAAGTCACAGCAGATGTTGTAGCAGGAGAATCTAAATATTGGTGGTATAAAGCCATTCCTAGATAATCTGCTTGTCCAACTCCTACTTGATAAGTGGCAAAGTCATTCCGTTCAAATATACCCGTCGATCCTCTAAGTAATTTCAAAGCAACTTTTTGTGCAGTACCACTACCATTATTAAGTAAAAACATTGGATTAGAAGTTATTAAAATTTTACTTGTGTTAAATTTTGGTGTTATTGTGCAATTATAACCAGTAACATCTACAAAAGTTCCAGAACCTGTTGAAAATTGTGACCCACCATTAATTGATGAAGTCATTACCATTTGTATAATACCACCTCCACCACCAGTGGGAATACCATCGACTGGAACTATTTTATCTACTCTTAATTCTGAGGTCATAATATTTTTCTTTTATTTATCCTTTAATTTCCAACAATGTTAATGTTGATACTCCTTGTGCATTGGCACCACTATCACCAGTATCATGCGATTTATTATAAGACCATTGATGAGGAGAATATCTACATATACCTTGAACTTTGTAAGTGAGTGTAGATGTGGTAGCTGGTTCATCCATAAAAGAAAAACTAGCACTACCCATTTGATCGTCCATATAAGTATTGTCAGTACCCATACCAAAACCTACTGATGTTCTATTATTTGTGGTATTACCACCAAGAGAAGTTGAACCTCTCATCACTCTAAACCAAAGTCCATAACTAGTAGATTGTTCACTACCACAAGCGTGAGCTAAAACTAAAATTTTATTAGAAGAACTTGTGGGTGTTATGTTTAGAGAAAGGTTAGGTAAATCAAACCAGTTTGATGGAGTATTGCCAAGACCTGAATTTGTCACATTTTGAGAACTTGTATCTTTTGCATACTTAACTTGTATTACTGAGCCAGTTGGCATTGAGGTGCCACTGAATCCCTCAATAAGTCCGTTTGCGTGAAATGTCATTGGCATAATTCTTCTCCTATACGATTGTCCAAGTACCGTCAAGGGTCATTGGTGTACCCAATGTTACTGGACCTGCGTTGAGTGCATTTAATCCAGTAGTAATATAGTAACCACCTGCTTTATTTAAGTAATTACTGAAGAGTAAATGTCCATCACCAATATACAAACCGACCATTGAAGTTGCAGCACCAACTAAATCAGCACTTGTAACATCAGCAGTTTGAATACCCACAGTTGAGGTTGTAAGAATTCCAGCAGCAGGTCCATTAAATTTACCTCCAACTATACCAGTTAGTTGTGCACCACTACCAACAAAAGAAGTTGCAGTGATAACACCTGCATTTCCTAATTTTATATTACTACCAACGTTTAATTGAGTCCTTGCAGTTATTATTCCTATTGAATCTACATTTGTTACATCTTCATATGTTATCGTGCCTCCAATTGATAAATTACCTGTGACATTAAATGTTTCTGCTGTTGTAACTCCAGAAATTACTAAACCCTTCTCAACATTAACTGCACTATTTGCATCCTTTCCTACTAACTTATCAACTCTCATTCGACCAAGTGAACCACCACCAAATGTCCCATCTGGTCTCAAACCTAAAACGTCAGGTATTAAATCATCACCGTCTGATATAATTAAATCTGCACCACTCCCAACACTTATATCAGTGTATTGAGTATATGCTGCTGATGCTGATGCAGGTGGATCAACAGTTACAGTCGTATCTATGGGTAAAACTGAGTTAGTATAATATATTTTGTTTAAAGGATTTGTTTGAACACTACTTAGTGCAGTTCCTAATCCAGCAGGTAAAGATGTAAGATTAGAACCATCACCACTAAATGATGATGCTGTTATGATTCCAGATGCATTGATTTGATTTACCTCAAATCCAACAGAGTGTAAATTTTGAGTATGGAATTGAAGACCTTGAGTATGACCTAATGTAAGTGCAGTACCAACATTAATTGTATTATTATCAATCTTCGTTGAATTTGAACCAAAGGTAACGATGCCTGAAAATGTTGCTTGACCGTTTGATTCAATTGTTACACCAGATCCTACATTAATATTATCAAAAGTTGATATACCTGTATGAACTGCTCCAGATGCTTGTGCTTGTACCTTTACATTACCAGCAGGATCTTTTAATGCTGTCGCATCAATACCTGTTAAATTTGAACCATCACCATGAAATGCAGTTGCAGTTACAACTCCCGATGAAACAATACCTTTACGTGCAGTTATAACACCAATTGAATCAACGTTTGTTACATCTTCATATGTTAAAACACCAGTCAGATTTAAATTAGTGGCAGTAATAATACCTGTTGCATTAATATGCCTTACGTCATAATCTTCATTGGGTTTGATGACACCCTGTGTTATACGGGTATTCGCCATCTTATGTTATCTCCATTATTGTTAATGATGCATCTATACTATTATTTGTATCGCTATTTACTGTTAGTGTATCAGCTGCCTCTAAAACTACTTTGTTCCCTGACATAAACTCTAATGAAGATCCTTGAGGTATAGGAACATTTTTTAATACTTTAACATCATCAGTTGAAGGTCTTGTAATACCAACTCCTACAAGACAACCTGAACCTGAAACGTTTGCAAGTGTAATACCGATTACAACAGTTGTAGTTGCACTTGGAACAACATATACATTCTGAGTTGTAATACCAACGTTCGCTTTTGTTTTTAATTTAAAGGTATTTGCCATTTAATTATCCTAGTGCTATTGCAAGTGCAGTTGCATCTCCCTGACTCGCTGCAGGACTCCCTGCTATATTTAGTGTGCTTGTAATATTAGCAGTTCCGTGAACATCTAAAGTATAAGATCCAGTGGGTGCAGTCGTATTAATACCAACAGAATTTGCGATACCAACCTGAGCCGACGAGTCATTGACCGTGACTAAACTTCCTACCTGTGATAATTCTCTGTTCTTTGCCATATTATTTTTTAGTTATTTATTAGTATCTTATATAAGAAAGTTGAATTTTACCATTACCAGTGTTATCAAAGTTTGCACCAGCAGATCCTTGTATTTTAATTTTTGATAAAGTTCCTCCAGAAGGAGCTGTTCCCGTAACACGATGTTGATATTCTCCTTCAGTTTGCCAAGGATAACATATGCCTTCAACCCACCAGTTATTATTATGAACTGGTTTCCATAAATGCAATCTTCCAGTTGGATAATAATTAGCAGCTCCTACTCCATTAAATCTTATTGAGGAAGTTCTGTTCTGATAATTACCACCAGGCTCATATGAGGCTGATATAATATAATTACTTGTATTATATCCACCACTATGTCCTAATAAAAATTCTATTTCATTACTAGCAGAAGCAAAACTTAATCCATCAAATAGAATCATAACCTCATTTACATCAGCTGGTATATCTGTAAATTCATAACTTGAACCACTTTGTAGAGTTACGATTGATTGTTGTATCCAACGACCAACACCCCCAGTCATATAGATATTTCCTACCATTCCACCGTGAGATGTACACTGATAAACTAATTTTGATGGAGAATCAAAAGTAGGTGCAAAATCAATATTACCTGATGATGCTCCATTGTTTGTTACACCTGTACTATATGCAGAACCACCAGCTGATTCACGAATTTGGAAAGGATGTGAACCACCTGAATTATTGATAAAACGATATTTTACTCCTCGTGTTAAAAATATATCTGGATTATCTGCTGTGCTTACAACTCCATTACCAGCAAAACGATACGCAGAGGCACCGTTTGCAGTGACATTATATACAACTTGAATATCAGAGTTAGTTGGAGTAATACTTAATGCAGATCCATTGACAGTAAGTGCACCTGTTACATCAACACCTGTATTCGTCGTTGCTAATTTTGAATTACCATTATAATGTAAAGTAACAGCTCCATCACCAATGCAAGTAATAGCATTATCAGTGGATTGAACCCTTATATTAACATCATCAACAGCATCTATAAAAATATCATCACCAGAACCTAGAGTTCTTATAACTAAATCACCTGTTTTATTATTAATATTTCCGTTACTACCAGTATGCGTAATTTCTAAATCATTATCAGATCCAAGATATGCGTACTTACTATCAGGTATTTTTATTCCTTCTCTTGCAGTAATCAATCCAACTGAATCAATATTAGTTACATCTTCGTAAGTTAATGTTCCACCGACAGAAACATTTCCAGTCACAGAAAGAGTTCCACCAATGCTGACGTTTGTACTTATCGCAACATTAACAGCATTTAAATTTAAATTGTTAGGACTTGTAATCGTTGGTGTACCTGAAGCACCAATCAGATTAACTTCCTTTACACCAAAACCCTT
>Ga0207985_1000550_pt1 | contig 10294 bp, 8 predicted proteins | sample ETNtaG_3_FD_185761 | JGI IMG/M metagenome (GOLD analysis project Ga0207985, IMG submission 185761) | Marine microbial and viral communities from oxygen minimum zone, Eastern Pacific Ocean - ETNP201302SV84 (SPAdes) (version 2) | ecosystem: Environmental > Aquatic > Marine > Unclassified ...
AGCAAGACAGACTTACATTGAAGGTGGTCAATATGGCCATTGGTCGGTAATGGGAGCTGAGCCGGCAGATTGGCTTGATTCTGGTCAATGCAAAGATTGTTTTGTGCCAGCTTTTAATATGAGACCGAACGCTTCTGTACAATATGCGTTAGCATTGAGGAAATTTGAAGGAGATAAAATTAATTCTTTTGATTTTGGTTTTATTGCATCAAGTGATAATCATAGAGCTAGACCTGGAACAGGTTATAAGGCTATTGATAGACTTGTTACAACTGAAGCAAACGGCCCATCAAATGAATTTTTTTATAGCAATATTTATCCCAAAGAAGAAAAAACAGATATACCATGGGAAGTTATTCCAAGTGAAATTAATACTGCTTCCGAATTAACTATGTTTGAAGCTGAAAGACAATCTTCCTTTTTTACTACTGGAGGATTAGCAGCAGTACATGTATCGAAAAGAGATAGAGAAGGTATTTGGGAAGGTTTTAAAAATAAAGAAACTTATGCAACAAGTGGTCCAAGAATACTATTATGGTTTGACGTTATAAATTCAAAAAATGGTAGAAAGCCCATGGGATCAAAAATAGACATGGCAGAAAATCCAGTTTTTGAAGTCAAAGCAGTTGGTTCATTTAAACAAAAACCTGGATGTCCCGATTTAGGTTTGTCAAAAGCTGAAAACGAAAAAATCATGAAACTTTGTAAAAATGAATGTTTCAACCCATCTGATGAAAGAAGAGAAATAACAAGAATAGAGGTGATAAAAATTACTCCTCAAAATTATAACGATGAGCCAGTAGAAAATTTAATAAAAGATGTTTGGAAAGTTCATAAATGTAAGTCTAATTCACAAGGAGAATGTAGATTTAGATTTTCAGATCCAGATTATTCTAAAAACGGGAGAGATAGCCTTTATTATGTTAGGGCGATTGAAGAGCCCTCTTTAAGAATTAACGGCGGTAATCTAAGATGTGATTATGACGAAAATGGAAACTGTAAAAAAGTAAATATTTGTCACGGCGGGTATCAGACTGATAGAGATGATAATTGTACAATGTTATCTGAAGAGAGAGCTTGGTCTTCACCGATATATATAAACAAAATTTAGTAATAAATGACTACAAAAAAATTACCTTTTCTAACCAAATTTTTATATGGATTTGGATCGATGTCTTATGGAATTAAAGATAATGCTTTTGCGTATTTTTTGTTGTTTGTTTACGTACAAATATTTGGCCTAGCTCCAGATTTAGCTGGGTTAGCGATTTTACTAATGCTAGTTTTTGATGCTTTCTCCGATCCTCTAGTTGGATATTTTTCAGATAGACACAGATCTTCTTGGGGAAGAAGACATCCTTTTATGTATTTCTCAGCTATCCCGGTAAGTTTATCTTTTTTTCTTTTATGGGACCCACCTGAAGCGTTGACTCAAACACAACTTTTTTTCTACTTATTGGGTATCGGAGTTTTTATTAGAACTGCAATTACTTTCTATGAAATTCCAAGTACAGCTTTGGGTCCCGAACTATCTAAAGATTATGTAGAAAGAAGTTCTTTGCTTTCTTACAGATATTGGTTTGGTTGGTGGGGAGGGCTTTTAGTTTGGAATTCTCTTTGGATATTCGTTGTCTATAGCAGCTATACAGGAACAACTGATGCTAGATATTTACCTGAAACATGGAAAATTTATGGATTAGTTTGTAGCTTAGTTATGTTTATAGCAATCATGGTCACAGCTTTAGGTACACATAAACATATTAAAGATTTGCATTCCCCTGAAATAAGAAAAATTTCATTAAAAAGAACTTTGAGCGAACTTTGGGAAACAATCACAATTAGTAGAGATTATTTGGTTTTATTTTTAGCTATGATTATTACTAGCATTGCTTCAGGAATAGCAACAAATTTAACTTTATTTTTTTATAGTTATTTTTGGGAATTCAGCCCTTTAAATATTCTTACCATTGGTTTAACACTATTTTTAACTCCTTTAGTAGGGTTGAAAGTTTCACCCTATCTTGCAGCAAAATTCGGAAAGAGAACCACCATACTATATTTATTTATGTTTGCTTTCGTTGCTGAAAATCTGATTATTCTGTTACGAATTTTAGATCTTCTTCCAAGTAATGATTCAAACTTAATTTTACCTTTGGTTTTAATTTTTCATTGGATTGCTGTTAGCGCTCAAATAATTTCTTATACAACTCTTGCTTCTATGGTGTTTGATACAGTTGAAGAAGTAGAAAAGAAAACCGGAAGAAGAATGGAGGGGACTTTACTTGCTGCAAGGTCTTTTGCAGCTAAATGTATGAGTGGTGCAGGCGCTTTTTTTGCTGGCCTTATTCTCTCTTATTCTTATTGGCCGAAAGGAGCAGTTGCAGGAGAAGTAGAATCTAGCATATTAAACAACGTCGGTTTGCTAGCTATATCAATCTCTGCTGTTCTTTGGATATCAGCAATTTTTGTTTTTTCTAAAGTAAGAATGACAAGATCGACTCACGAAGAAAATTTGGGAGAATTAAATTACTCTAATGATTAAAGACGAAATTGAAAATAAGTTAAATGATGATTTAAATCCTTGGTTTCTCGACGTAATTAATGAGTCACCAAATCATAATGTACCTGATGGAGCAGAATCACACTTTAAAATAGTTATTGTTTCAGAAAAGTTTCTTGACTTTAGGGCTGTAAAAAGACATCAATTAATTTATTCAATTTTAAATGAAGAAATGAAGAAGATTCATGCAATAGCCATACATCCTTTCACTCCAGAGGAATGGAAAGAAAAAACTGGAGAAAATTTAGATTCTCCCAAATGTCTTGGCGGAGGAAATGATTGATAAAAAAAGATCTCAAGGATTTCATACTTATACGTTTTATAGCTGTGTATACATAAAAAATCCTTCTTTTTTAAGACAAAGAATAAGAAAGCAAGCTAATAATTTAAAAATTGTTGGAACAATAATTCTTACTCAAGAAGGAATAAACTCTACCATTTCATCAAAATCAAAAAATAATCTAAATATGATGATTTCTTTATTAGAAAATAAATTTGGGTCAATTAAATTTCGTGAATCCTTTTCAAAGAAACAACCTTTTAAAAGATTAAAAGTTAAGGTTAGAAAAGAGGTAGTTCCTTCTGGAACTGATATTTTAATTAATACGGGTTTAAGTAATTACATAAAGCCAGAAAATTGGAATGATTTTATTAAAGATGATTCTGTTTTACTTATAGATGTGAGAAATAATTATGAAGTAGAAGTTGGGACTTTTGTTAACTCTATTTCACCAGAAACAAAGACTTTTAAAGAATTTAATAATTTTATTGAAGAGTCAAAAAAGGATTTTAAAAATAAGAAATTAGGAATTTTCTGCACCGGTGGAATTAGATGTGAAAAAGCTTCTGCTCTCTTTAAAGAGAAAGGAATCAATGATGTATATCAACTTGAGGGCGGTATATTAAATTTTTTTAAAAATAATAAAAATAAAGATAATTTTAAAGGAGAATGCTTTGTTTTTGATGATAGGGTAACAGTAGATAAAAATCTTAATCCCGGCGGCTTCTTTCAATGTTTTGCTTGTAGAAGGCCTTTGTCTAAGGATGATTTATCAAGGCCCGAATACACAGAAGGTATTTCTTGCCATAATTGTATAAATGAAAAAACAGATAAAGATAGAGAAAGGTTCGCTGATCGACATAATCAGAACTTATTAAAAAGTAAATTATGACCTTGATAAGCTTAATCTCTTCCAATCCAAAAAAAAATTTACTTTTATTATTTTTTCTAGCTTTTCTTCTAGGAACAGGCATTTCAAATTTTAAACTAGACGCTTCTTCAGATACTCTTCTTTTGGAAAATGATCCTGATTTAAAACTCTTTAGGGAAAATTCAGAAAAGTATGGTTCAAATGATTTTTTAATTGTTACTTTTACTCCAAATGATGAGCTTTTATCTGAGTCTTCCGTATTACTTATAAAAAAAATCGTAAATGAAATTGCATCCTTCAATAGAGTTGAGAATGTTTTATCTTTGTTAGACGTACCTTTATTAGAAAATAATCCAAATATATCTCTTAGTGATGTTGCCGAAAATGTAGAGACACTTAATTCCGAAAGCCCTAATTTAGAACTTGCAAAGAGAGTATTTTCTTCAAATGATATTTATCAAAACCTTTTAATAAGTGAAGATCTAAAAACGACTGCTTTTCAGGTTACGTTAAAAAGAAACATAAATTATGAAAATTTAATAAATCAAAGATATGCAATTTACGACCTAGCAACCCCAGATAAAGAGCAGAGGCTTATAAGTATCAATGAACTTATTGAGCAAGAAAAAAATATGGTTTCGATAGAAGATGAAAAATTGGTGTCTTCAATGAGAAATCTTCTTGAATCTTATCAAAATTTTGGTGAATTTTTCTTAGGAGGCGGTGCAATGATTACTGTAGATACCATAAGATTCATTTCTCAAGATTTGACCGTCTTCGGAATATCAGTACTTTTAATTTTTACATTTGTTCTATCATTTATATTTAGAAATTTGATATGGGTATTTATGCCTCTTTTCACAGCATTAGTTACTTCAGCTATCTGTATGGGGTTAGTAGGATGGTTTGGCTGGAAAGTTACAGTCGTCTCAGCAAACTTCATATCAATTCTTATGATTATCAGCATTTCATTAATGGTTCACTTAATAGTTAGATACCAAGAATTAGGAATTTTAGATAAAGAAAGTGACCAAAAAAACATAATTAATACAACTTTAAGTCAAATGTTTTTACCTTGTCTTTACACGGCTCTGACTACAGTCGCTGCTTTCGCGTCTTTGGTTGTAAGCGATATTAAGCCAATAATTGATTTTGGATTAATAATGGTCTTAGGAATTTTCATTACTTTTATTTTTGCATTTATTTTATTTGGCTCGTTCATGCCTTTAATAAAAAGAGAATCTTTAAATTTAGGCATTGATAAGTCAAAAGGAATAACTCTCTATATCCATAGTTTTGTTGAAAAAAATCCAACTTCTATTATTTTTTTATCTTGCATAATTTTCGTTATTTCAATTTTTGGAATTTCTAAATTAACTGTAGAAAATAAGTTTATCGATTATTTCAAACCAACCACAGAAATTTATAAAGGTTTGTCCTTAATAGATCAAAAACTTGGCGGTACTGCCACACTTGACGTTATCATTGATGCACCTGAACTGTTAAAAGAAGATTTATCAGATGGATTCGATGATGAATTTGATGATGATTTTGGTGAATTCTTAAATGATGAAATTGATGAACAAGGTTATTGGTTTAATTCTGATAATCTGGCTTACTTGGAAACTATTCACGACTATTTGGAAAACAGACCAGAAATAGGAAAAGTTCTTTCCGTATCAAGTGGAATTAAATTAGCCGAAATTGCAAATAATGGTGAGAGGTTAACCGATCTTGAATTGGCATTGCTGAGAAAACTGCTTCCAGAAGATATTGAATCTCAACTGTTGTCTGCTTACATCACAAACGGAGATAATCAAGTTCGTCTTTCAGCAAGAGTTATTGAGTCTTATGAGGGACTCAATAGAAAAGATTTAATTAATTCAGTTAAAAATGATTTGGAGACAAAATTTAATATATCTAGTGATAAATACAAATTGACAGGTATTTCAGTTATTTACAATAATTTATTACAAAGTTTATTCGGCTCACTTATTGGCAGTATTGGCATCGTTTTTACATCAATTTTTATAATGTTTTTGTTTCTTTTTAAATCAATAAAATTAGCCTGCATCGGTATGTTGCCAAATTTCTTAGCTGCTGGGGCAGTGATCGGAACTATAGGCTTAACAGGCATTCCTCTAGATGTAATGACTGTAACAGTAGCAGCAGTAAGTATTGGAATGGGTGTGGATAATACGATCCATTATATTTTTAGATTTAAAAAAGAATTCCTAAAAAGCAAAGATTATATTTTAAGCACAAAAAAAACACACTCAACTATAGGTCGTGCTCTTTTTTATACTTCAATTACAATCATCTTAGGATTTTTGGTGCTAGCAACTTCAAATTTTAGCCCAACAATATTCTTTGGAATCTTCACTTCTTTGTCTATGATAATGGCTATTGTAGGATCTCTTTTTTTATTACCAGTCCTACTTACAAAATTAAGAGCTATGAATTGATATGGGTCCTCTAAAAGGAATAAAAGTTATAGAATTTTCTGCTTTGGGACCTGGACCTTTCTGTGGAATGGTTTTAGCTGATTTAGGTGCTGAGGTTATCGTTATCGATAGATTAGAATCTGCCGGACAAAAATCTAAAACTGATATTGCAAGTAGAGGCAAAAAATCTATAGCAATTGATCTAAAAAAGAAAGAGTCAATAAATCTCATCAAGGATATCGTGAAAGACGCTGATGTTGTCATAGAAGGATTAAGACCTGGAAAAATGGAAAAACTAGAAATGGGACCTTCTGATTTTTTTAAAGTTAATCCAAAGCTAATTTACGGAAGAATGACTGGGTGGGGCCAATTTGGTCTTCATGCATCTGACCCTGGACACGATATAAATTACATTGCTCTAACTGGAGCGCTTTCTTCAATAGGAAATAAAAATAGTCCTCCAACTCCTCCTTTAAATTTAGTTGGAGATTTTGGCGGGGGAGGAATGCTCTTGGCAATGGGAATCTGCGCTGCATTGGTAGAAGTTACTAAATCTGGGAAAGGTCAAGTAATTGATTCAGCAATGACCGACGGCTCTGCACTGCTAATGTCTATGATGTACGGATTTTATTCGGCAGGAATATGGACAGATCACAGGGAGTCAAATCTACTTGATGGAGCTGCTCATTTTTATGGTTGCTATGAATGTAAAGACGGAAAATATGTATCTGTCGGTTCAATAGAGCCACAATTTTATGAAGAGTTGATAAAAAGATTAGAACTTGATCGAGAAAAATTTAAAGATCAAATGGATAGATCCAGATGGAGTGAACTTAAGAAAATAATGGAAAAAAAGTTCATGGAAAGAACACGCGATGAATGGTGCAAGGTTATGGAAGGGGGGGATATTTGTTTTGCACCTGTCCTTTCTTTAGAAGAATCAATTAACTATAAACACAATAAAGAAAGAGAAACTTTCATTGATATTGATGGTGTTATTCAACCTGCTCCTGCGCCTAGATTCTCTAATACCCCTGGAAAAATTCAACATTCACCGGTTGAAAAAGGTAAACATACAAGGGAAATTATAAAAAGTATTGGAAAAGAAAACCTAATTGAAGAGCTTTTAAAGTCAAAAATTATTGCTGAAGGTTAAAAAAAGACAAACTATTTTTCGAAAGCATTTCTGTAATTTTTTTTTCTGACTCTTTTCTTTCACTCACAACTTTTTTTAAAATCTCATTTAAGAAGGCTGGTTCATTTCTTCTGCCTTTAACTTTAAGATTTTTTGGTAAAAGATAAGGGCTATCTGTTTCAATAAGGAGTCTATTCAAAGGAATCAAAGGAATTAATTCTTCTAAATGAGATCCTCTTTTTGGGTCACATATCCATCCAGTTAACCCAATATAAAAGTCTCTATCCAAGTAGTTAAATAATTCTTTTTTTTCACCTGTAAAACAATGAACTACACACTTTGTTCTTGGAGTCTCTTTATTAAGACAATCTATAAAATCTTCATGAGCATCTCTTTGATGCAAAAACATCGGTAAATTAAGTGAATTAGCTAGTTTAATATGTGCAAGAAAAGATTTAGTCTGATTTTTTTTATCTGAATAATTTCTATTAAAATCAAGCCCAGTTTCTCCAATTGCTTTTACCAAAGAATCATTACAGATTTCTTGAATTTCTTTTTCAGATTTTTCATTAAAAGAATCAGCATAATGCGGATGAATACCACAAGTTGATATAAGATTATTAGGAAACTTTTTAGCTAGACTTAAAGCTCTTCGACTATCTGTTAAATCACACCCAGTGATACATATATTGCTTACTCCATTCAACAAAGATCTTTTTATGACTTCTTCAAAATCATTTTCAAACGATTTGTGAGTTAAATTTGCTCCGATATCAAATAATTTAAATGGCATAATGAACAATATAAACTAGCTTACACATTTAATGAAAACCTCATTTGAAAACTTTGTAGACGATATTTCATCAAACGAAGAAGATAAAAATCTTTGGAAAGGAAATTTATCTGATAGGTGGAGTATTGGAAATACACCTAACGGCGGATATTCAATGGCTTTTGCTGCTAAAGCAATTTCAAACTCACTAGCGCACAAAGATCCTTTATCGATTTCTGCAAATTATTTAGAACGATTAGATTTTGGAGAGTCTTTAGTAAAAGTTTATCTAGTGAATGAAAGTAAAAGTATGAGTACTGCTAGAGCAGAATTGATCCAAGATAAAAAAGTTAAAGTAATATTTACAGGAACATTTACAAATTTTTCTAAATCAAATGGATTAGATTTATCCATGCGAGAAGAACCAAAATTTGATTCTTATGATGATTGTATACTTCAACCATTCAAAGAAGGATTTAATCCAAAATTAGAAAAAAACTTAGAAAAAAAATATTGTAAAGATTCTATTTGGTGGGAAAACAGTAAAAAAGAAAATGATGCAGTTTTAAATCTTTATATGTCATGGCCAGAAAAAGAGACAGTAGATTTATTCACTTTGATTTTATTTCTAGACGCAACAACTCCACCAATTTTTAATAAATTAGGCTCAGTTGGTTGGGTTCCAACTATAACTTTAACATCTCATATTAGAGGATTTCCTTCGTCGGGACCCTTGAAAGTATCTGCAAAAACAGAATTTGTCACAAAAGGATTTATGGAGGAGGATAGGGAAATTTGGGATTCTAATGGAAAATTAGTAGGTCAATCTAAGCAAATGGCAAAGTTAAGAATGAAGAAATAAACGCTTTCTTTTGTTAATATATGCTGCAAATTATTTAACTGAGGATCAAGATGAAATTTAAAGGAACAAAATCATATATTTCTACAGAGGACTTAAGTCTTTCTGTAAACGCAGCGGTAGAACTTGAAAAGCCACTTTTAATAAAAGGTGAACCAGGAACAGGCAAGACAATGTTGGCTCAAGAAATAGCTGATTCATATAAAGTTCCTTTAATTGAATGGAATATTAAGTCTACAACTAAAGCACAACAAGGACTTTATGAATATGATGCAGTAACTAGATTACGAGACTCTCAATTAGGTGATGAAAGAGTAAAAGAAATTTCAAATTACATACAAAAAGGAAAACTATGGGAAGCTTTTGAAGCAGAAGAAAGAGTGGTCCTACTGATTGATGAAATAGATAAGGCTGATATTGAATTTCCAAATGATTTATTACAAGAAATAGATAGGATGGAATTTTATGTTTATGAAACTAAACAAACTATAAAAGCAAAAAAAAGACCTATTGTAATTATTACCAGTAATAATGAAAAAGAACTTCCTGATGCTTTTCTGCGAAGATGTTTTTTTCACTATATTGCTTTTCCTGACAGAGACACTATGAAAAAAATTATTAAAGTCCATCACCCAAAGGTTAAAGAAAAATTAGTCAAAGAAGCATTAGAAATATTTTTTGATGTTAGAAAAGTGCCTGGTTTAAAGAAGAAGCCATCCACTTCAGAGTTAGTAGATTGGCTTAAACTTTTAATGGCAGATGATCTTCCAGATGAAATCTTAAAAAATAGGGATCCTTCTAAAGCGATTCCACCTCTCTACGGTGCTCTTGTTAAAAACGAACAAGATGTTCAACTTCTTGAAAGACTCGCATTTATGACTCGAAGAGAAGGAAATTCCTAAATGCTTATCAATCTTTTTAAGACCTTAAAAGAAACTGGAGTTCCTTGTACTTTAAGAGAATTGCTCGACTTAATTAAAGGATTAGAACATCAAATTGCTTTTGCAAACATTAATGATTTTTATTATTTATCCAGATCTATTCTGGTTAAAGATGAGAAACATTACGATAAGTTTGATAGAGCTTTTGATATTTATTTCAAAGGTCTAGAAACTCTAGACGATGTCATTCAGGCTATGATTCCTGACGAGTGGTTAAGAAAAGAATTTGAAAAGTTTTTAACCGAAGAAGAATTAAAAAATATTAAATCCATGGGCGGTTTAGAGAAACTCTTGGATGAATTTAAAAAAAGACTTGAAGAACAAAAGGGCAAACACGAAGGCGGTAACAAATGGGTTGGTACTGCTGGAACATCTCCATACGGCAATGATGGTGTCAATCCAGAAGGAGTAAGAGTCGGAGGGGAGGGAAAA
>Ga0207985_1000553_pt1 | contig 10278 bp, 11 predicted proteins | sample ETNtaG_3_FD_185761 | JGI IMG/M metagenome (GOLD analysis project Ga0207985, IMG submission 185761) | Marine microbial and viral communities from oxygen minimum zone, Eastern Pacific Ocean - ETNP201302SV84 (SPAdes) (version 2) | ecosystem: Environmental > Aquatic > Marine > Unclassified ...
AATAATACTCCCATCTTTGCGTTCCATCATTTCTGGAATAACCATCTGACATAAATTGTGATTTGCTTTGATGTTGTTATTCATGATTTTTTCAAAAGCATCATCGGGGATGTCTTTGATAGAACCAAAGAAAGGGTTACTTGCTGCATTGCAAACCAAGATATCAATTTGACCCAATTGCGATCTGGTCTCTTCAACCAGCATCTCCAAAGCAGTTTTATCTGATATGTTGCATGGGATGACAATGGCTTTTCCTGGAAAACCCATGGAGTTTATTTCTTCGGCCGTTGCTTCACAAACATCTGTCTTTCGACTTGAGATGACTACATTGGCCCCTTGTTGAGCCATCGCAGCGGCGATGGATTTTCCAATACCTTTGGAGGAGCCAGTAATGATGGCGTTCTTTCCGGTTAAATCAAACATTGTATTTTCTCCTTAAAATTATTTGCCTTTCCAATTTGGCAATCTTTTTTCAGCAAATGCCACAGGTCCTTCAATGAAGTCTTCGCTACCGAATAATGCTTTAACCGCGGAGTAATGCGCTTTCATTGATTTCTCTAAGTCTGGCTCATTGAAATTCTCATAAGCAACTTGTTTGGTTGCTCTAATAGACATAGGAGAACATTCTTCAATTTGTTTCGCCCAAGCTTTTGCAGCTGAAATGAGATTATCTGGCTCGACCACTTCGTTTACAAAGCCAAGTCGCATGCCTTCCTCAGCAGAGACGTGTCTACCGGTTAACATCATACCTAGAGCATTTTTCATTCCAATTTGTCTTGGGAGTCTTTGCATACCGCCAGCAAGAGCAGCAAGACCAACCTTAGGTTCTGGCAAAGCAAATTTTGCATTGGTGGAAGCCACAATCAAATCACAGGCGAGCGCAATTTCAAATCCACCACCCATGGAAACACCATTTACTGCAGCAATCAGAGGTTTGGTTAAATTGAATCTAGAAGTTAATCCAGCGAAACCTGAAGAGGCCATATTGATATCCATTTTTCCACCAGCTTCAGCTTGGAACTTAAGATCGTTTCCTGCCGAAAAAGCACGATCGCCTTCACCGGTGACAATACCAACCCAGAGATTTTCGTCTTTATCAAATTCATTCCAAACTTCATCAAATTCTGCGTGCGCAGGTGGATGCAAAGCATTCATTCTGTCCGGTCTATTTATGGTGACGGTTAAGATGTGACCGTCGACTTCGGTTTTTAAAAATTCGTAATCGGTTTTCATATTTTCTCCCTAAAAAGTGGACCTTAATCTTAATAAAGGTTAACGCTTGAGTCCATAGGAGATGGGTTACTTTATTTTTTCTTCAAAACTGCAATAATGCTAGTCACTTTTTTGAGGAGAGTTTATGAATATACAAGATAAAGTTGCCGTAATTACCGGTGGCGCATCCGGACTGGGTTTGGCTACTGCCAAGGCCTTAAAAGAAAAGGGCGCAAAATTAATGTTATTGGATTTAAATGAAGATAATGCTAAAGCAGCGGTTGCAGAATTGGGCGATGATGCAGATTACTGCATTACCAATGTCATTGAGGAAGAAAATGTCAAAGCTGCAATGGATAAAACTGTAGAAAAATTTGGTGCCATTCACATTCTGATTAATTGTGCTGGAATAGGAAGTGCTTCCAAAACGGTTGGTAAAGACGGTCCTCATCCATTGGATTATTTTAAGTTGGTGATCGATATCAATCTTAACGGAACTTTTAATTGCTTGAGACTTGCCGCTGAAGTCATGGGAAAGAATGAACCGGAACAAGATAACGAATGCGGGGTAATTATCAACACAGCATCAGTTGCTGCTTTTGACGGTCAAATTGGTCAAGCTGCCTATAGCGCAAGCAAAGGTGGAGTTGTTGGTATGACTCTTCCTATAGCAAGAGACTTAGCAAGAATGGGAATTAGGAACAACACCATTGCTCCTGGAATTTTTGACACACCTTTAATGGCTATGGCACCCGATGCAGTCAGAAACCCTCTTATTGAAATGACGCAATTTCCAAAACGTTTGGGTAACCCCGACGAATTTGCGATGTTGGCAACACAAATAATTGAAAATCCTTTCCTCAATGGTGAGACGATTCGTCTCGATGGTGGAATCAGGATGCAACCGAAATAATTATGAAACTAGTAACTTATTCCAATAGCGATACGCCAGCAATTGGAGCGTTGCTCGAAGACAGCATTTGTCCTTTTACCAACGATTCTTCTTTACCGAATGAAATGAAAGCATTTCTTGAGGGAGGGGAAGTGAACATGAATAAAGCGACAGACTTGCTTGAAAAGGCAGAAAATTTAATACCTGTAGATTCGGTTACTTTATTGTCGCCAATTTTAAATCCGCAAAAAATTCTGGCTATTGGTCTCAATTACGCTGACCACGTAAAAGAATCTGATGGAAACTCCTAAGATTCCCATGGTCTTCAATAAACAATCTTCTTCGGTAACCGGTCACAATGGCGTTATCCATTTGCCAAGGGCTTCAGAAGCTTTGGACTACGAAGCTGAAATGGCATTTGTGATTGGTAAGCAATGCCGACATGTTTCTAAAGATGAAGCAGCATCTGTGATTGCAGGAATCACCATCTGCAACGACGTCAGTGTTAGAGATTGGCAATTGGCTGTCCCAACTTTTACCATGGGCAAAAGCTTTGATACGCATTGTCCTTTGGGACCTTGTTTAGTAACTATGGACGAAATTGGCGATCCACATGACTTGGACATCAAACTTTTCTTAAATGGCGAAGAAAAACAAAATTCCAATACCAAGGAACTCGTTTTTAACTGTTACGATTTAATCGAACATTTATCTACAGCCTTTACGCTTATGCCAGGGGACGTTGTACCTACTGGAACTCCAGGTGGTGTATTGGGCGTAGAAGTCATGGCAGGGAGAGCAAGTTGGCTCCAAGAGGGCGATGAAATCAAAATTGAATTGGAAAAAGTAGGAACTCTTAGCAATAAAGTTGTTAAAGAACCGGACTCGACCAAATTCATTGCTTAGTACTTGAAACTTTTCTTTTTAAGGCACGCTAAGTCCGATTGGGATAATCCCTCATTGAATGACTTTGACCGACCTCTCAATAAAAGAGGCTTGAGAGATGCTCCTCTAATGGGAAAGAAATTACATCATTATTTTCCAGAAAATCTAAAAGTAATTTCCAGTCCTGCTAAAAGAACCAAAGAAACTTTGGAATTATTTTTTACCGACTATGAAAGAAATTTTTCCATTGAATTTGATGATGCCCTTTATCATGGTTCGCCAATAAATTATCTAGAGCATGTGATCAATAACGATAGTGATGAAGCAGTTCTATTTATCGGTCACAACCCTGGAATATCAGAGTGTGCTTCGCAGTTCTCTCCCGAACCTATTTTTTTCCCCACTTGTGGTTGTGCAGGTTTTTCAATCAATGCAGCATCTATAAAAGAAAATAATTTTCATTTAGCGGAGAAAATTTTTTATCACTATCCAAAAGAAATGTGAATTCTTCGACAGCAAAGTTACAGAATTGAAAATTTAAATATAAAAAACTTATTCAAAAGAATGAATATAGTAAAATACCACCACTTATGAAAAAAATTCTAGTCATCGAAGACGAAGAAGACCTTAATCAGACCTTAAGTTTCAATCTTGAAAATGAGGGTTACAAGGTAACTCCTGCTCTTAAAGGTTCTGAGGCCTTGGCAATTCTAGAAAATGAATCACCTCCCGATCTAGTAATTTTAGATTTGATGCTGCCGGATATGCCAGGATTGGATATTTGTCGACACATCAGATCGAAAGATAGTCTTAAGAATATCAGCGTGATAATTGTTACCGCTAAGGGCGAGGAGGTAGATCGAGTCGTGGGTTTTGAACTCGGTGCGGATGACTATATTGTTAAGCCATACAGCGTCAGAGAATTGATGTTAAGAATTCAAGCTCAACTAAGAAGAAATGACTCAAGCGAAGTGACTGAAGAAAATTCGGAAGAGGGTAATATTTCTTTTAAAGATTTACTTATTGATAACAGTAAGCATAAGGTGTTTCTTTCTGACAAAAAAATATCTCTGACTGCAAAAGAATATACTCTTCTTAAATACCTTTTGACAAAAGCAGATAAAGTCCAAACACGAGATATTTTATTAGACAAAGTCTGGGGCTATGATAATTCTGTCACCACTCGAACCGTAGATACTCATGTTAAAAGATTGAGATCAAAATTAGGAAAATATGGAAAAAACATTGAAACCATTCGAGGTGTCGGATATATATTTAATAAAATTTGATTTCAATTTATGAAGCTCTCTTTAAAAATTAGAATATTTATACTGATAGTTTTTACTGTTCTTGCTTCATTCTTTATTAGCGCGATAATTTTAAGGGGAAATGAATACTTTAGTGAAAACATAATTGCTGGTATTTCTCTATTTTTGATTCTTATACTTGCCGCTGGCACTACTCTGTATCGGTTTTTAAGAGATGTTGTTGTTCAGGCTGCAAGGATAATTTCAGGACCGGACAACAATGAAGAAATTGATTCTGAATCAGCCTTTGATACTTTGAGGACATCAACTGCAGTTGTTCAAAATGAATTAGAGAGTTATTCAAAACAACTCTCATTTATCAGTAATTTATTATCAAGGATGGGTCAGGGAGTTATCTTAGTGAACGAAGATCTGAACGTGATGTATTTCAATCAGACTATTACAAAAGATTTTTTTCCGGAATTAAAAATTGGTGATGATTTATTTCAAAATATTTCTTATCCCGCGTTTAAAAAATTCATAAAGAAAGCCTGGGAAAAAGATGAATATACCAAAGAAATATCAGGTCCAAGAACAATAAAAACAGTTTATCTTGTCAGTTCGCAGAAATTTTCAAATGATAATCAACTATTAATTGTTTTTTCCGATATTTCAAAATTAAAGACCCTTGAAAAGATGCGTGAGGACTTTATCGGTAATGTCTCACACGAATTAAGAACGCCGATTAGTGTAATAAAAGCAAATTCTGAGACTTTATTATCCACTAAATTAATCAAAGATGAGAATGCGATAAATTTTACCAAAGCAATTCAATCTCAAAGCGAAAGAATGGCGACAATTGTGAACGAGTTACTTTCAATCTCTAGTATGGAGTCAGGAGACTATCCGATTTCTCTAGATAAGCTCAATATCAAAAATATCGTTGATTCTGCCATTAAAGAATTAAACCCAATGACTGAGTCAAGTAACATCAAATTGGTAAATAAGATCTCAGATGTAACCCATATCATTGGTGATGAATCAGCAATAAAAATAATAATTTCCAATTACATAACTAACGCAATCAAACATAGTCCTGATGACGAGATTATTGAGATAGATAACGAAAAGATAGATAAAGATTTTTGTCGTATCAAGGTTATAGACAATGGCATTGGGATAGCCAAAAAATACCGTGAGAGAGTTTTCGAAAGATTTTTCAGAGTAGACAAAGGCAGATCTAAAAAAATTGGTGGTACTGGTCTTGGGCTCTCAATCTCTAAAAATTTAGCACTGATGATGGGTTATTCCGTTGGGGTAGAATCTAATGAACCCAAAGGATCAATTTTTTACATTGATGTAAAAATACATCAAGAAACTTCTAAGGAAGTAGCCTGAGAGATTTCAGCATTCTTCTTAAAAATATAGCCATCGCTTATATTCCAATTTGATGCAAAGAATTTTGCATTTTCGAAACATAACAAAATATATTCAAAAATGTTTGCAGCGTGTTCAATGATATCTGCTCTATCCGAAGGAAAATTGTAATCAGATATTTTCTCTTCAAGAGATAATTTACCTAGTCGGGATCTTATTTCCTGGAGTTCCTCTAAATTTAAGGAATCTTTTAAAACTCCAGCAGCTTGAATAATCTGTCTAGCATTACCTCCAATGCCAATGATATTTTGTATTTGTTCGGAATTAATATTTGCTAAAAATTTAGATAACTCTTGCCAATTTTTTTCTTTATCTAAGCCTTTTAAAATTCTTACCGCACCCAAATTGAAAGATTTAAGTTTTTCTTCATTTTTATCACAAAGGTAAAGCTCTGTGCTTCCACCACCAACATCCACTAAAAGACTTTCTGAATCGACGAATTCTTTGTAGTTAAAAAATTTTAATAATGAAGCTTCTTCATTTCCAGAGAGAATTTCAATTTCTAAATTCAATTCTTTTTTTATTTTTTTAATAATTTCTTCTCTGTTGGAAAAAGTGCGCATTGCAGAGGTGGCAAATATTCCTAGTAAAGCAGCATTCTTTTTTTTTGCATGCTTTTTTAGTTTTTTTAAAACTGTTAAAAAATCTAGATAAGTTTCATCTGTCATTTTCCCGCTACTAAAAGCGTCAGACCCTAACCTTAAGCTAACTCTTTTAAAGGTATCTAATTCAAGATGGCTATTCGGCAACAAACGGTATTGTCGGTACTTAATGGCATTTGAGCCGATATCTATGCAAGAAACTTTCTTAGATTGTTTATTCATCAGCAAAAACTCTTAAAGTTTTATACTGTTGATACGATAAATTTTCAAAAAGTACCTTATTGATTTCAACTCTGTAATTGTTCAAACCTTCTGACCAGATTTTTGGCTTAGGTAAATCTTTATCTGGATAATCAAAGGCATTCAAGATAAATCTGAGGGCACTTAATATTGCAACTTTTTTATTATTGGCATTTAAAACAATCCATGGTGCCTCATCATATGAAGTTCTTTTGAACATTTGTTCTTTGTACAGAGTGAAGGCATCCCATTTATCAAGCATCTTCAAATCATTTTCACTTATCTTCCAATAAACGAGAGGGCTAGTAGCTCTTTTATCTATTCTTTTTTGTTGAGTATTTTTTTCAATTGAGAGATAAAACTTAAAAAATTCAACACCTTCTTCAATCTGTTTTTTTTCCCAGGGAATTACATTTTTCATGAAGTAGGTATATTGTCTTTTCGTGCAATAACCCATAGTCGCTTCAACTAACGCTCGGGTATACCAAGAACGATCGAAGAAAACAATTTCACCGGTATTAGGTAAATGCTTTTCATATCTTTTGAACCATTTTTTAGACTCTTTCTCAGTTGGCTTGCCTAAAGCAACGAGCTTGCAGTGGTCTGGTATCAAATATTTAGTAAGCACCGAGATGCTTCCGGTTTTACCTGCAGTATCTCTACCTTCAAAAACCAAAGCAATCTTTCGCTTTGACTTAATAATCCAGTTTTGCAGTTTTACCAATTCAATTAAAAGCTTTCTTTTCTCTTTCTCATAAAGCTCTTCATTTATTCGTTTGTAATCTGGAATATCAAACTCGATCATTATTTGATTGTAAATCAAAGAAAATTAAATAAGCAAATTGTCACTTAAATGTCACAAAATCTATAAAATTATTTACTGTAAATGTATCTAATTTGTAATTTTCATCGTCTATGATTCTCAAAATAAAAATCTTAAGGAGAATACTTAATGAATAAATCTAAATTTTTATTTGCATCCTCTTTGCTTTTGATTTCAATGAGCGCAATTTCAGCTCCAAAAGTTTACGGTAAATTAAACATTACTCTTAATAACAACGGATCTGATGGCGTTAATGAAAAAGAGATAGATCTTATAAGTAATTCTTCAAGGTTAGGATTAAAGGGCCAATTAGAAATGCAAGATGGTTTAGTAGGTCTATATCAGATTGAATACCAAATAGATCCTGTTGATGGACATGCAAGAGACGAAGTGAGAGGAGAAAATGGTGAAATAAAGGTTACCGATAGCACATTCACTCAAAGAAATTCTTATGTTGGATTAAAAGGAAGTTTCGGAACTTTAAAATTGGGTAAGCATGATACTCCTTTAAAAAAAGCTTCATTAAAAGTTGACCTTTTCAATGACCTAAAAGGTGATATCAAAAATATAACAGATGGTGAAAATCGAATAACCTCATTTTTGGGTTACGATTCTCCTGTTTTTGGCGGAGGAGTAAGTATTTCAGTTAGTCTTAGTAAAGGGAAAGACGATGGTGTTATAGGTACTGACTTAGATGGTGAGTTTGGAACCAACTTATCGGCATCTTTGAAATACGATATTGAGGTCATTCAATTTGTTATTGCAACGGAAAAAGCATCCATTAAAGGATTTGATCACAATAGGTTAGGCATGATGATACCTGCAGGTCCAGTCACCATTGGCTTGATACATACTACTACTGAATCAACTGTTGGAAATTCTGTAGATTATGATGCAACAACAATAAGTATTGCTGGAAAGGTGGCAGATGGAAATGGCAGGGTAAAATTTCAATATGGAACATCAGATAAATCAGCTGGTTTAACGCAAACTCAAATTGGATATGACCACAAGCTGTTTAAAAACTTTAAAATTCTTGCTTATCACACTGTGCGTTCACAAGATGCAGCTAACAGTGATGATGCTCATACTGGCTTAGGAATAGAATATAAGTTCTAGCTGTCGGAAAAATAAGTATTTGTAGTAAATTTCTACTTTTTTGGCCTTGGCTCAAGTTTATTTTGTGATTGTGACAAGTAAGTGACAAAAAAACAGTAGCTTTTTATTTTCTTTTGGTTTAATGTGTCTTTTATGTGACAAAATTATGTCACTAAAGTAACGAATCAAAATGACTAATATCAAGAAAACTTTAAAAAACAAAGGATTGATGCCAGGTAGTTCAAAAGCGCAGGAAATGCACTTTGTAGGCTTTTTATCTGCTTGTGTTGTTTTAGCTGCAGTAATTCTTTCTTAAGAAATTTTATTCTCATTTTTAAATCCCTATTTAGCGAGCTTAAATAGTTCACTAAAATTTTGCACAAATATACAAAACTGGTCACAACTAGGTAATAGATTCTCCTTTTGAATACTGTTAAATAAGTTTAATCGATAAACTTTTTTAAGATTTTGTTATGGAAAATTTATTTACAGATCCCTTTAATATTCTTCTGATTGCAGCATTCATAGGGTTTTTTATGGCCTTTGGTATAGGAGCTAATGATGTTGCAAATTCAATGGGAACGTCTGTTGGAGCTAGAGCGCTTACGATTAAACAAGCTATTTTAATTGCAGCTGTATTTGAGTTTCTTGGGGCCTTTTTAGCTGGAGGAGAGGTTACATCTACAATTCGAAAAGGTATTGTCGATCCAAATCTTTACACTGATCAGGTGAATATATTCGTCATAGGGATGATGTCTGCTCTACTGGCTGGAGGTACTTGGCTTTATATTGCAAGTTTAAGAGGTTGGCCCGTCTCGACAACACATTCTATTGTAGGCGCCATCATTGGCTTTGTTTTAATTACGAAAGGAGTTGATGCAGTTTCTTGGGGTAAAGTTAGTAACATTGCAATGAGCTGGGTAACTTCTCCTTTGTTTTCTGGAATCCTAGCTTTTTCCTTATATATTTCTGCTAAAAAACTAATTTTGGATAGAGCAAATCCTGGTAAAGCAGCAATTACTTTTATTCCTTTCTATAGTTTTTTAGTAGCAGTTGTTATTTCTTTAGTAACCGCAAGAAAGGGGCTAAAACATGTAGGTATCGAATGGACGGAGAACGAAGTTTATCTTTTTACTTTTATATTCAGCATAATTGTCGCCATAGGTACTTCATATTTTTTAAGAAGAAATAAGGAAAAGATTAGTGGCGTTGGCGGTATTGAATTTGCGTTCGGTTTGCTTATGATTGTTTCTGCAAGCGCAATGGCTTTTGCCCATGGCTCAAATGATGTGGCAAATGCAATTGGGCCTTTAGCAGCTATTGTTAGTGTTGTTGATACGGGAACAGTAGGTTCAAAAGCAACCATAAGCCCTTGGGTTTTATTCATTGGAGGAATAGGTATCGTTTTTGGTTTAGCTACATTAGGTTCAAGAGTAATTGCTACTGTCGGAAGAAAAATAACAGAACTTACTCCAAGTCTTGGATTTTCTGCTGAAATGGCAACAGCTTCAACAGTGGTTGCTGCAACTTACTTAGGATTTCCAATATCAACAACACACACGCTTGTTGGCGGAGTTATTGGCGTAGGTTTAGCTAAAGGGGCAGAACATTTAGATTGGTCCTCTGTCGGTAGAATCATAGCTTCGTGGTTAGTAACAATTCCTGCTGGAGCAGCTTTCACGATAATGTTTTTCTATATTCTGAAATATTCAGTGGGTGTCTAAAAATATTTAAAAAAAATTAATTTGCAGAATAGGATAAAAGTTTATTAATCCAAGATAGCCCGCTATTGATAGGTGAGATCCGAATGCAATCTCAGAGTCTTTTTTAAGTTTCGTACTG
>Ga0207985_1000558_pt1 | contig 10264 bp, 4 predicted proteins | sample ETNtaG_3_FD_185761 | JGI IMG/M metagenome (GOLD analysis project Ga0207985, IMG submission 185761) | Marine microbial and viral communities from oxygen minimum zone, Eastern Pacific Ocean - ETNP201302SV84 (SPAdes) (version 2) | ecosystem: Environmental > Aquatic > Marine > Unclassified ...
AGATCAATATTCCTTGGCAGAACCTCGTTAAGATATTCAAAATCATCATCACGACATTTTTTAAAAGCATTTTTTGAATTCATTTGAATTTTAATTTAGAATTATTAATGTAAAACAAATAATCACAATTGTAATTATTTTTTGCATTTACCATTTTTATTTTTTTAATTTTAAATTTTTTCATTACGCAGATGATTGTTGTGATACTGCCCAAGTTGACACTATATATTTGTCTTGACCTATTGGTGGATTACCTCTATGTGTATGAGTATATGCAGCTGGAAAAATAATTAATCTCCCTTGCTGTGCTTTAATTCTTTTATTAAGATATAAAAATTCTGTCTCTCCACCCTCTTCAATCGTATTCAAATATAATTGAATAACTATTTTTCTAGCTGATGATTGTAATCCAGAATTTTCATAATGCCAGTTGTGAAAACCACCACCTATTGGTATTTTTTTAATTTTTGTATCATATACTAATAAATTTTCTCTTTCTAATACACTAAATTTTTTAATATATTGCTTTACTGGTTCTTCTATCATTGGTAAAAAATGAGTTGATAAATTATCACCTGATAAAAGGTTATATGTATTATCATTATTAAAATTAATAGTGTAGTGATCTCTCATATGACGTTCATCATATTCTTCTTTAATCATCAATCCTGTATGAACATAGTGTTCTATTCTATCAATATATTCTTTACAGTCATCTTCACTAAAAATATCATCGTGAATTGAAATAAAATCATTAATCATAGTTTAAAACTCCAAGGATTAACACAAAAAGATATTCTATCACCAATAAATGGATCGACACAGTGATTTAGTTGTGGTGAAAAAATAACTAATCTATTTGTTTTTGGGGTAATAATATCATCTTCTATGTGCAATTTTCCACCTTTTAAATCATTTACTTTTACATAATATACCATAGAACACAATGGAAATCTAGTTTGATTTGTTTTTGCTGCTAATTGTTCATCTTGATCAAGATGCCAATCTTGTGGTCGTGTATTATTCTGTGACCAAAATTCATAACCCTTACAAGATGTCAAGTCATAAAAATTTGCTGCCACATTAATCATCTGCACACAGAAATCTCTAAAAATATGGTCTTCCTCAAATGAATACCATCTTTCATTAAAGTTTTTCTCGTTTGTATTTTTTGTATTATTCTCTAAAATTTGAATACAATCACTCTCAAACGTAGAATTTCCTACGATATTATCTAGAATAGTTATCATTCAATAATTATAACACACTTCCTACAGTATCGCCACCATAAGCAGCAGCAGTATTTTTACTTCCAGTACAATTGCTCTCTACAGAATTTGAACTAAAAACTATACCAAAACCATTAGCACCAGCATCTCCTCCACTACCGTTGTTTGGAGATCCTGCAGTTCCAGATTGTGCAGCGTCATTTTGGTCTCCACCTCTTCTTCCAGATCCTGCTTGACCACCACCTTCACCATGTGCACCACCTGCTCCACCATTACCACCTGCATTGGCATCACCATTTTGACCAGCTACTCCTTTCTGAGATGTTGGAGAATTACCTCCAACAGTTCCATATCCACCAGTATTTTCAGGACCTCCATTACCAAAGGGGATGCCAGCACCACCACCACCTCCTCCACCAGATCTTCCAAAATCTCTAGGGTTTTTGTTAGGGTTGGAGTTAGAACCACCGCCAGCACCGCCAGCACCAAATCCACATCTTATTTTATTACTACCAGAAATATTAATTTGTGCTGCATATTCAATACCTAGACCACTTGAACCAGGTTTACCATTACCACCTTTTCCACTACTAGTAGCTCCTTGTCTGCCATCACCACCAGCACCTTGAATTCTACCCGAACTGCCTATGTCAATTTGTAAGGTTGTATTAGACGGCCAAACACCTGTTCTTAATGCCACTCTTCTTCGATCACTATTAGCAGAAATTTTTGCACTTCCAAGATTTTTATTAACATTGATAAAAACTTTTTTTCCACCTTGCCAAGAACTTGATGATAAATTAAAACCTGATAGAGACCCAGTTGGTCTCCCTCTAAAACCACCAATAACCTTTACTTTGGCAGAGCTATTATTATATCTCCAAGTTGCTGCCATTTGACTTGCACCGACATCTTGTCTATTTTCAGCAGTAGTGAAATAATCAACTACCATATTTAATTTTTTACCGTAAAAATCACTGAATTTAATTGTCCCTGATGTTGGGATTCCTGTATCCAAAGGTAAATTTGATAAAGAACCAGGTGATTTATTGAAGGATTCTGTTGTATTAGCAGGATCATCTCTTCTATATTCACCCAATCTTCTGTCTGGAGTATTTCCAAATTCAGATTCTATATCATTTTGAAAACTTAGAGTATCACCCGATGATTTGTTAATAGTCATAGTTAATTACAATCCTGCCAATTTGCCACATCATAAGCACCACTTCCAACATATACTTGTAATTTATTTGTATTAGTGTAAAATATAACTGCACCAGATACTACACCCAATAAAGCAGCTCTTTGTGATGTATTTACTTTTGGTGGTATCATAAACATTTTATTTGCTTTAGCACCTGTAAGTCCTTGTCCAGCATTAGAAAAATCAACAACAGAAGTAGGAAGAGTTGTTCCAACACCAAGTGCTTCTTTTAAAACAACGTCTCCACTAACATACAATTCGTTTCCAAAATTATCATCAGTTTTTATACCAACATTTCCACTATCAGTTACAAAGAATTTTTTAGTAGGATCATTATAAACAGCTAATTTAGCAGAATCCATTGTGCCACCAATACCGATTCTATTTGCTTGAAATTCACCAACCTGAAAATATTTGCTTAATGAAATTTCAATTCCAGAAAATGTTGAAAGACCAGTTGTTGCATTGACATTACCTGTAACATTACCTGTAAGATTTGAAATAACGCTCGGTACATTGAGTGCACCTGGCATTGTTAAATCAGCACCAAGAAATACATTTCCACCTATAGTAGCATCACCAAGAACATGAAGTGGTGTACTTGGTGTTGTAATTCCTATACCAAGACGACCTGTATTTGTCAAGGTCATTAATCTGGAATTATTAATACCTTTATGCCAATGGAAATCACCCTGTACAGCACCAGCATTATCTCCACTTAGATGATAATTAAAATTACCAGTATCGTAATTTATTATATCAAAAGAATTTGAGTGACTATAATTTGCACCTGCACCTCCTCCAAATTGTAAAACTGTGACATTACCATTGCTATTATCAGAATCTCTTCCAATCTTCAATGTTGCAAGATTATTATCACTTGTAACTTGTATTCCTGCATCTCCAGATTCGTTTCTAACTTGAATTTGAACATCGTTTGCAGGTGTATCAGTTCCAACACCAATCAATGGCGAATTAAGTTCTGTTGTTGCTGTAATAACACCAGATGCAACAACGTTAACTGCATTTGTTTCACCAGTTATAGTTAAATTATCATCAATCGTTGTAGTTCCACCAGATGAATCAATTGTTAAATTGCCAGTTGATGTATCAATTTCATTATCACCTGTAACTCCAATCTGAATATTATCAACACTCGCACCACCATCAGCATTAATTGCACCTGTGAAAGTTGTGACACCAGCAATGCTTACATTATCTAAATCTGTATGTCCGTCTACATCCAAGTCTCCATTAAAATCAACAGAACTATTGGCAATAATTGAACCTGTAAAGGTTGAAACACCAGCAACATTTAATGAAGTTGTGGTTGCTGATGTAGATACAAGTTGACCCGTATTTAATTCTTTTATATTGTATGACTCTGTTCCAGTTCCAACTACACCACTTGACTCTTTATTAACTAACTCCCACCAAGCACCAGCGTGTGCAAAATATAATGCACCTGTTGCATGAACGTGAGCAACTGCACCATGATATGTTGAAGCAGATGGAAGTTCCCCCTGATTAGCATACAAGAAAGGAATAACATTGCTTGTTGCTGATCCAACTATACGACCTGTCGCATTTATACCACCAAAAGTAGATATACCAGAAGAATTAATAAGACCAGTAATATTTCCAGTCACATCACCAGCTATATCACCAGTGAATGAAGTTGCTGTAATTGCTCCAGATACCTTTATATCTCCAAATGAACTTATACCAACACCATCTTTGAATGAATTAACATTACCACCTATCTGAAGAGTAAATTGTGGATTAGAGGTTGCGATACCAACATTACCACCTGTATTGTATATACTAGTTACACCTAAACCAGTATTAACATCTTCCCATTGAGATGTTGGCATGCCTTGTAAAAATCGTGCATCGCCAAAAAACGTTATTATACCTGAACTCGCTGTGACTATACCACTTACAATACTTACTCCCGCACCAATAATTTCTGATGGATTTAGTGTTGTTACAGTTAATACACCTGCCTGTGCGGTTGCAGCACTCGAAACTCCTGTTACTATTAAATTTCCACGAACATCAAGAGCTTCTGTTGGTACAGTTGTTCCGATACCAACCAGTCCAGTCGGACTTACCTTCAGGTTGTCATCATCTACCTGAACACCATTTCTAAAATTAAAACCTTTCTTAATATTCGCCATCAGTTATTTTTTAGTTATTTATTAGGATAAAGCATCTACTTTGGCAGATAATTCTTTAATTGCTTGAATTAAAACTGGCACTAATCTTTCATATCGAACTGCTTTAGTTCCATCATCTCTCGTAGTTGTAATACCTGGTAATCCAAGTGCTTCAACTTCTTGTGCAATTACACCAGTATCTTGACCTTCATGAAGCCAATCATAATTTACCGCTGTTGATTTCCAAGTAAATGTATTTCCACTTAATGCATTTACTTTATCAAGAGCATTTGGAATCACAGTAATATTATCTTTTAAATTTCTATCTGAGGATGAGAATGCGTAGATATCCTGACCTACACGTAGATTTTTATTAATTCCAACACCACCAGAAACAATTAATGCACCTGTTGTTTTACTACTTGTGTCAGTTGTTGATTGTACTGCAAGAGTTCCAGATACTGTGGTTGAATCGCCAGTTCCATTACCAAGTGTAACATTTCCTGTAGTTGTAAGATTATCAGTTATTTCAACTGTTCCACCATCAGAATCAAGAATTAGATTTCCCGAAGTAGTGTTAATTTCAGCAGCACCAGCGACACCTATTGTAACATCATCAATTGTTGCACCACCAGTTACTTCGATTTGATTAGAATCAGGATCATATCTAAATCCAGCATCACGACCTAACTGCTGAGTGCTACCTGCACCGTTAACTAATACAACATCAAATGTACCAGTTGTAAAGGAATTAACATCAACTAAACTTGCAGAAGATGCATTACCACTCAACGCTCCAGTAAAGGTTGTTGCATTAACATTAGTCGCAGATAAAGTATCAGTTCCGAGATTAAATGTTAATGTAGAATCAGTGAAACCAGTAATCATTGTTCCACTAAACACATCAGTAAGAGTGACACGATGAGTACCTGTTGCTGGTTCACTCATCTGAGCACCAGTATTTGTTAGATTTGCACCATCACCAACAAAATTATCAGCGTATACATTCGCAAATCTGATAGTGGTAGTTCCAATATCTGAATTGCTATCAGCACTTGGTATTAGATTGTTACCAATGTAAATATTTTTTGCAACTCCAAGACCACCATCAATAACAACAGAACCTGTAGTTATACTTGTTGACTGTGTAGTATCTCTGAATCTTGCATCTTGAGCACGAATTTCAGACTCAGTGGTTAACTGTTTAGTTGGATCTGATAATCTTACATTATTATTAAATGTTACTGGACCATCAAACTGAGATAGTATTTGTTTTGATGTGCCACCCTCAACTAACAATCTCTCTTTAACAATTACTTCATCAGCAACTAAACTTAATCTATTTGGATCTTCACCTGTTATTGTAGGTATTGGAATATCAAACGTAGTTTGTTGTCCACTAGAAGATGAAATCTTAGTATTACCAATATAGAAATCACCTTTATCATTCATACCAGTGTAGACAACGTTACCACAAGAGGTTTCTTGTGATTGTGATAAGAATTCTTCTCTCTCAGATAATGAACGGTTTTGTAGTTGTGGTAATGCTGTTGAATAGTTACCTGGACCGTAACCAACATATTCAAACGTATGACCCGATGCTCTTAGTATTGATGGTCTTCTAAATTCGATTGGTAGTGGTTTTATCTTTTTAATTAATACGCTATTAGGATGTGCTGCACTGATTGTACCGAGAGCACCACGAATGAATTGAACTACATCATTCTGAGTACCACCAATTGTACTACTTGAGACTCTTAAAATTTCACCCTCTATCTGAACGTAAGTACCAATTGGAAATCTCTTTAGAATTTGTGTTGCTTCTGCTGCTGGTTGTGGATTTGTTGTAGATCCATTAAATAGACGAACACGAATTCCAGACTCAGATGAGTTAATAGCTTCGTTTGCCCTTAATGTTTCGTGGTCATAGACTGATAGTCCTCTAACACCAATATTTTCACTACCCGCTGAAGATAATGCTTCATTCGCAGATAAACCATGCTTTAGAATATATTTTGGTGATGATAATGCGGAAGTTGTTGTGGCAGTAAATGTGTTAAAGTCAGTTACTGACTTAACAACAAAATCACCTAATGATTCATCAGTTGCATTTAATACTCTAAATGCATTACCTACCATCAATCCATGTGATTGGGTGGTATTGAATGTTGTAACTCCCCCACTTTCTGATGATGATGAAACTGTTATCCAAGGTCCTAAGTCTATGACTTGTTGTCCTTCTAATATTGTATCTCCTGCAGCCTTCTTTACACTAATCGCACTTGTTCCAGAAACAGCATTTATACGATAGTAACCATCTGTACCTGTTGAAAGACCTGTTACTTGAACATAATTACCTGTTGCAGTTGATATTCCTGCTTCTACAATTGAAATTGATGCACTTGGTGAACCTGCGATACCACCAGTGGCAACAGATGAAGAATCAAAAAATAATGTTTCACCATTTGTATATCCAGAACCACCCTCAGTAATATCAACTGAAGTTACTGAACCACTTGAGACTGTAACCTGTGCAGTCGCACCATCCCAAACCGCAGATGCAGGTGATGCATTTGTATTAAAGAGTTTGATATTATAATAAGTGCCATCTGTATGACCACTACCACCACTAATTGTGTTGTGTGATTTTAAAGATTGAAATTCATGTTGTTCTGCAAATGATAAATCAGCAGTACCACTATTATCAGTTACTGAACTAATTTTATTTGATACATCAAATGATTCAGTAAACTTGTTTGCAGTTTCTCTTGTAATACTTTTTTGTAAATCATTTGTTACTACTTCACCAATTGGAAATCTTTTTGCAAAAGAATTAGCTTGAGGGGGATTATCATTTATATTATCTCGATCATATTCAGGATACAAATTAACAATGTTTTGATTGAATTTATCAGTAAACTGATTTGATGCATCAGTCATTGCATTATCTGCATTTAATACAAATAAATGATAGATACCATCCTGTACACCTTCAATATATGGAGTAATAAGTTCTGTTCTGTATATAAAGAAATTATTTTTTGTATCATTTCTTTCAAATCTTGGAAGAAGTGTTGAACGAGTATGAGTATTATTAACGAATGTTCCAACAGTATGAACTGTTCCTGATGTATCTGTATTAGAATACTTAAATTCTTTAGTATTTGAAACATCAGTTACTAAGAATGTACCATTATATCCTTTGTTCTCGACTCCACCAGTATTAGATGAACTTTGAACATTTTTTACTATAATTTGATCACCAACATTCACATTATGTGGTTTATCAGATCGAAGTGTCACTTTATTTGTTCCACTATCAAAAGTAACTACAGATATAAATCTTGTATTTCGATCAAATTCATAGTCTGCAGTTGTTAAACTACCTGCTGTTAGTTTTGTAAAATCTGCATTTGAAGTTACGTTTGTAAAACTAGAATCCTGAAGAACAAATCCATCTGTTGGAGCTCTACCATTAACAAGTTCTTTTGGAACAACATATCTAATTTTATATAACTTCTCATCAATACCACGATCATCATCTCTTCTTAACACATATGATATATCATCACTTACTATAGTACCATTTGCTACTTGAGTATGTAAAGTATTGCCACTCGCAAGTGTGTTTATAAACCATCTTTTTACACCGACTGTATCGTCATATTGGATTGGGTGTCCAGCGTCACCAGGTTTCTTATCAGATACACGACTTATAATATTAAATCTATCAGTTGTTGATGCGACAGTGTTTATAAAAACAGGGGTTGCTAACTCTGCATTTGTTTTTGATGATGCAATTCTTATTTGATTAGTTCCTAAAGTAGAATCACCATCAACTGTAATTGCAAAATAAACTGTATGTGGGTCAATATTTTCTGGTAGATCTCCATTATCAGCTATAATTCGAATAGATTCACCATTTGATAACTTATGTCCACCAATAAGAGAGAAAACTGATTTTTGCGATGCTGTAGCAGCTGAGTGTGTTGCTTCATATGTTTTTTGTGAAGTAGTTTCATCCCCAGTACTTGGTTGATGCATAACAATGGTGGCTTGATATGTTGAACCATTCTTGTCAACATATAATTTTTCACCAACTTTAGCACCAATTCTAAAACCTTGTGCAATATGAGATGGTGGAACTGTTAATGATGTTTGTCCAAATAGAAATAATCTTGTTGTTGAAGATTGTCCTGATACAAATAAAGTTTGAAGATATTCAATTTTTTGATCAGTTGTTACAACTGAACGTGGAGTTATGATTGATGTAACGAATCCTTTATCATCTTTTGCAAATGCTTCTTTCTTAAATCCTTCAGCAGCGAGAGCAAATGTACCAAAGTTTGAGTTTGAGTTTGTGATAGATGCGTCAGCACCATTTATCATATTGAAATGACTATGGAAACCAATCGCAAATACTGAAACTATCTGGACTACTGCATCATTCGATACTTTAATATGAGTTGTTCGGAATCCTTTTCTATAATTCGCTTCCTGATCTAAATGATAAACTGTTGCTGCATTTGTTGAAGAAGATTCAGAAGATAATAATTCTCCTGATTGTTTACTAAATGCAATTCCACTATAAGTTCTATTTGTTGCATCATATTTAACAAATGCACGATCATCTTTTTGAAGTGATACAGCAGTAAACTGTGCCACAACCATTGACTTAAATCCAGTTGCTTTATTACCATCAGCATGCATACCTTGCATACCATATACAGAACGCATTGAACAATTAAAGATATATGGAGATGCACCTGATACTGTGTCAGTTTCAACTAAGACCTGTGCATTTGCACTACTTAATCCACCAGCAGATCCCGCTGGTAAATTTGGTCTCACAAATGGAAGTAAATATGTAAATTGAGTTGCACTTATTATACTTCCGACTTTAGTTGATATATTATAATCTGGAACATTAACTCCTCTAATTTTAATTGGGGTTCCACCAGATAAATTATGAGGAACAGAAGTTGTTACAGTTACCTGTTGACCAGGAGTTGCTCCATCACCAGATTCAATATTTGTTATATTGACTGGATCTGTTGCAAAAGCACCAACTATTTCAAATTCTGGTCTTTGTGGTGCAAAGGATTTAGGTGCAGCTGGATATTTTTGATCTATCTCACGACCTGATGCTCTATTAAATGCGTTTGTTAATTTACTATAGTATATGTCTAAATCTGTTAAATCGCTGAATTGATCAAAACTAGTAATACCATCAGCGTATTCAAATACAGTTAATTTATGATGTGAAAATGTAGGTTTTGATTGATTATTTTCAGAAAAATCAACAGGATCAGTAAATACTTTTCCAGATTCATCACCATCAAATAAAGTGAATTGCCAAAAATAGCAAGCTCCTGTTATTCTGAAAATTGCACTTTGACCAACATTTGAATCAGTTGGATTTGGTACATACTTTGGTTTTATTTTTGTTTTTCTTAAATCAAGTCCTACTAGTGAAGTTCCTCTTGGAACAACAACTCCACCATTGACACTATTAAACTTATAAAGAATATTATCTTCTTGTGTTAAATCAAAATTTGAATTTAATGTAAGTTCAAGTGTATTTGATGCACCCGTTGCAGATCCAGAAGGACTTACTGCTTTAGCAACACCAGAATCATTTCTAATTCCAAAACCTGGTCTATTATCTACTA
>Ga0207985_1000559_pt1 | contig 10255 bp, 8 predicted proteins | sample ETNtaG_3_FD_185761 | JGI IMG/M metagenome (GOLD analysis project Ga0207985, IMG submission 185761) | Marine microbial and viral communities from oxygen minimum zone, Eastern Pacific Ocean - ETNP201302SV84 (SPAdes) (version 2) | ecosystem: Environmental > Aquatic > Marine > Unclassified ...
TTTTTTCTCCTTAGTAAAATCTCATTATAGGCTAAGAATTAATTTTGTTGCGAGTCTAAGAGGTGTTATAGTAGACTAATACACCTAAAGATCATAAAAAATGCGCTCAAAAAAAATAATAGTCCCTCTCTTTTGCTTAATCTTTGCAACAATGACAAGCTCGATCAGAGGAGAAAATCTTTCTGAAGTTTATGAATTAGCACTCAAGAATGACCCCCTATTAAGAGCTGCTGAGGCTTCTTACCGTTCTGGAAAAGAGAATAAAGCTCAAGGGATCGCCGGCCTCCTTCCAACACTGAGTGTGTCCGGAAGCACTAACTGGAATGAGTATAGAGTTGAAGAACAGCTTATAGATCAATACAACTCTAATGCTTACTTTGCGAATTTAAATCAACCAATTTTTAGATTAGATAAATGGTTTCAATTTGAGAGAGGAACAGCTTTGTCAGAAGCAGCAGCTGCAGAATTTGCTTATCAACAACAAGAAACTATGATCAGGGTAGCCTCAGCTTACTTTAATGTTCTTAACTCAATCGATAGCCTAAATGCCGCTAAAGCAGAAGAAAAAGCAATAGGTAGACAGAGAGATTTAGCTAAAAAAAGATTTGATGTTGGTCTAGCGGCAATTACAGAAGTGCAAGAAACCCAAGCAGCATTCGACTTAACAGTCGTATCGAGAATTGCACAAGAATCTCAACTGGATACTGCAAAAGAAACTCTTACTTCAATAGTCGGTAGAGATATAAGCTTACTTGCTCCATTAATGGATGAATTTGAAATATCACTACCTGATCCATTAGATCGAGAGAGCTGGGTGTCTTTAGGCATAAAAAATAATTATCAACTCAAAGCAGCTAAACTTCAAAGAGATGCGGCGCGAGCAACAGCTAGAGCATCTGCTTCCAATCATCTTCCCCAAATTGACTTGGTTGGAAGAGTCTCAACAAGTACAACAAAACAGGGTAAATTCGGTGGTTTTATTCAAAATCCATTATTTGGAGTTGAACAAGACACTAGACAATATTCTATTCAGTTTAACTTACCATTGTTTGCAGGAGGCGCCATTAGCTCAGCAAGAAGGCAAGCTTACGCTAACTATGATCGATCTAAAGAGCAAGCAATTTACTCTGAGAGATCGACTATTAGAGATATTAGATCCAATCACTTTGGCGTTCAAACTCAAGTGGCTAATGTCACCGCAAGAAAACAAGCCCTGGCATCTGCAGAATCCGCACTTGAAGCTACGCAAGTGGGCTATGAGGTTGGTACAAGAAATACTGTAGATTTGCTGGATGCTCAAAAAAGAGTCTTTCAAGCACAGAGAGATTATGCAAGCTCCAGATATAATTACATTATTTCTATGTTAAGACTTAAAGCATCGGTCGGCTTGTTAAGTCCAGAAGATCTTATAAATATTAGTAAACAAATGAATTAGATATTTATAAAAATCATAAAAAAATATTATCTTTCATGAATATTGCAATTAAAACGCTTGTAATCTTTTTCATAAATCTTGTGAGCTGTCTTTCTTTTGCGTACGAAATAAAAGAAGGTGTTCTTAGAACACCCGATGAAAGATTTGAAAATTTACAAGACTATCCCTTCAAGCCTAACTACATGATGATAGATGGTCTTAGAATTCATTATTTAGATGAGGGCCCTAGGGATGCTGATCCAATAATACTCTTCCATGGAGAGCCAGCTTGGAGTTATTTATTTAGAAAAATGATTCCGATTCTAGCGGAATCTGGGCATAGAGTGATCGTTCCCGATATGGTCGGTTTTGGTAAGTCAGATAAATTCGAGTCTAAATATGACTATAGTTATAAGCACCACATTGACGTAATGAAGGAGCTTATAGAAACATTAGACTTAAAGAATATCACTCACTTTGGTCAGGACTGGGGAGGATTGGTAGGTCTAAGAGTGGTTGCAGAATTACCAGATAGGTTTCAAAGAGTTGTTGTTTCGAATACAGGAATGGCAGCGCAAAAAGGAATAAGTGCTTGGCTGTTGCAAAGTCTTATTAAATTAATCGTATGGTGGAATGGTCCGATAACTTTTGAGGAGCTTAAAAAAGCAGCGGAAGAAGTTATGACGTCGCAAAATCCAACTACCAGCCAAGGTGCTTCTATGTTTTCAAAATGGATTGCATATGCTTACTATTCTCAAGATATGGATATCGTTGGTATTATCGAAAACTTCGGTAGATTAAATCTTTCTGAAGGAGAAAAAAGAGCATATGAAGCACCTTATCCTTCTGGAAAATATAAATCTGGCGCTCATGTTTGGCCTTATTTGATTCCCTCTCAGTTAAAAGAAAATGAAAAGTACTGGGAAGAGGTATATGAAAAATGGGATAAACCTTTCCTTGTAGCCTTTGGAAGTGAAGAAAGAATAACAATTAGAATGAAAGATGATTTTGTTAATCGTATTCCTAATCCAACAGTGATTACCTTAGAAGGTATTGGGCATTTTGTGCAAGAAGAAGCTGGTCCCGAATTAGCACAAATAATTCACAGTTTTATCAAAGGGCAAGAAATAGTTTCTTCTTTAGTAAAGGAAAATTAAATTGAATATCCGTGCCTGAACTTCCAGAAGTAGAAACAACTTTACGAGGTATAGAGCCTCATATCTTGGGTAAAAATATCAATTGTATTATTGTTCGTCAGCCTTCACTGAGATGGCCTGTACCTCAAGCCATAATAAAGAAAAAATTAGAAAAAAATAAAATAGATAGCATCAGAAGAAGAGGCAAATACCTTTTGATAGAGAGCTCAAAAGGATATCTTGTTATCCATCTAGGAATGTCAGGCAGTCTTAGAATATCGGAAAAAAAGGACTTAAAAAAGCATGATCATATCGATATATGTTTTGATGACGGGACAATCCTTAGATACTGCGACCCAAGAAGATTTGGTTGCTTTCTATGGTCTGAAGATATTGAAAACCATTTCCTTCTAAAAGATCTAGGGCCAGAGCCATTGGGCAATAGTTTCAATGGCGATTATCTCTTTTTTCAATCTAGAAAAAGAAAGGTACCGATAAAAAACTTCATTATGAATTCACAGGTGGTTGTTGGAGTTGGGAATATTTATGCGAGTGAAGCCTTATTTGCAGCAGGAATTAGACCAACAGTTAGAGCCGGAAGAGTAACAAGAAAAAAATATGATCTATTAGCTAGAAAGATCGTGAGTATTCTGAATAAGTCAATTGAGGAAGGTGGAACAACTTTGAGAGACTTTGTGAGGGGAGAGAATACACCAGGATATTTTAAACAAAGTCTAAAGGTATATGGACGCGAAGGAAAAGAGTGCTATCAATGTAACTCAATCATTAAAGGTCAAAGAATTGGACAAAGAGCCAGTGCCTATTGTCCTAAATGCCAATCTATTTTTTAAACTTTTCTTGTAAAGCATTCATTACGATAGGGTCAACGAATGATTCAATTTTTCCTCCCATAGAGGCTATCTCTCTCACAAGTGTTGAGGAAAGAAATGAAAATTTTGCTTTGGGAGTCAAGAATACGCTCTCTAAATCTGGAGACATTGCTCTATTCATATTTGCCAGTTGAAATTCGTATTCGAAATCAGATACAGCCCTTAAACCTCTGATAAGAATATTAGATTCCTGTTCTTTTGCAAGATCTACCACAAGACCAGTAAATCCTATTGCCTTAACCTTTTTATTTCCTTCAAATATTTTGTCAATGTGCTCAATTCTCTCTTCTAGAGTAAAAATGGGTTTTTTTGCAGCACTAGTTGCAATAGCTACTGTAACCTCATCAAATAGATGCAATGCTCTATCAATGATATCTATATGACCAAGTGTTATTGGATCGAACGTACCGGGATATAAAGCTTTTGCCATAATTTACTCCGTTTAGATATATTCTCTCACATAAATTAGATTAACTCATAAAGCTTTTAAAGTGATAAGTGTTTTCACCCTACTTTGATTTTTTGGTTAATGTTTAATTGTTCAGTAAATAAATCTATCAGGCTTTTAATATCTCTATCACCTGCATAATTATTTCTTGATATTATTGCTATTTCTCTGTGTGGACCTTTTTCATCCAATTTGGTTTCTTTCAGTTCAGGATTAGCAACCAATAATTGTTTTACAGCCATCTCAGGCACAAATGTTGTCCCAATATCACCTTTTACTAATTCTATGGCAGTGCTAAGAGTTGATGCATTGAAAGTAATTTTTGAAGTATTCTTTATTTTGCATGCATCCAAGATGTGATCTTTTAAACAATTTCCCTCCTCCAACATAATTAACTCATCTAAATCTATCTCTTTTGCTTTTATGGAAGTTTTTTTTGATCTTGGATCATTTTTTCTGCTAATCCAATAAAAATCTTCAGTCCAAAACTTGTTTACATTGAAGCCATTGGTATTGAAAGGTAGAGCCATTATTGCTAATTCAATTTCTCCTGAAGATATCTTGTTAAGTAATACATCAGTTTGAGCCTCAATGATATTAAGATTCAAATTTGGATAATCCGACTTTAATTTAGGCAGCAAAATAGGCAATAGAAAAGGGCCAATGGTAGGGATTATTCCTAGAGATATTTTATTTGAGAGAGGCTCTGCATTTAGCTGGCTAATTTTATTGATACCATCAATTTCAGTCTTGATAACTTTGGCTTTATCGATAACTAGAGAACCTAATTCGGTGAGTATTACCTTTTTGTTATCTCTTTCAAAAATCTGAATTCCTAGTTGAGTTTCCATTTCCGTTATTGCATTACTTAGTGTCGAGGGAGAAACGAAACACTTATCTGCAGCGCGTTTAAAATGAAGTGTATCTGCTACAGCTAATGCATAGTTAATTTGTTTAAGTGTAATCATTGTATATTCGATTTTATCGAATTATTAGGTAGAAAAATATATATTTATCAAAACTTCAAGAAATAGTAAATTATGTGTCAATAAGTTAACTATCAAAAAATTACTATGGATAATACTGAAACTGATATTGAAAAATGTCCAGTCATGCATGGCTCAATGACTAAAAACACTTCGAGCGGAACTTCAAACAAAGATTGGTGGCCTGATCAGCTGAATTTGAGCATACTTCATCAGCATGATAGGAAATCTAACCCAATGGGTGAAGATTTTGACTACAAATCTGAATTCGAAAAACTTGATTATTATGCCCTCAAACAGGATCTTCTAGATCTTATGACAGATTCACAAGAGTGGTGGCCAGCTGATTATGGTCATTATGGCCCTTTCTTCATAAGATTGACTTGGCATGCTGCCGGAACATATCGTTCTACAGATGGAAGGGGTGGTGGTGGCACTGGTGCACAAAGATTTGCACCACTGAATAGTTGGCCTGACAACGGAAATCTAGATAAAGCAAGACGTTTACTTTGGCCTGTTAAAGAAAAATACGGTAACAAAATAAGTTGGGCTGATTTGCTAATTCTTGCAGGTAATGTAGCTATCGAATCAATGGGAGGAAAAACCTATGGATTCAGCGGTGGAAGGCCAGATATCTGGTCACCTGAAGAAGATATATTATGGGGTGTAGAAGAGCAATGGTTAGAAAATACTCGATACAAGGGAGAAAGGGAACTCGATAATCCTCTCGCTGCAGTTCAAATGGGGTTAATCTATGTGAATCCGCAAGGACCAGATGCTAACCCAGACCCTATGGCCAGTGCTCATGATATACGCACAACTTTTGGAAGAATGGCAATGAATGATTACGAAACCGTTGCACTGATTGCTGGAGGACATACTTTTGGTAAATGCCATGGAGCTGGAGATGCGGAATTAGTTGAGTCAGAGCCCGAAGGTGCTCCTATTGAGCAAATGGGGCTTGGTTGGACTAATGGACACGGAACCGGACTTGGACAAGATGCCATAACGAGCGGCTTAGAAGGTGCTTGGACTACTAACCCTATCCAATGGGATAACGGCTACTTTGAGTTGTTATTCAAGTATGAATGGGAACTAGGTAAAAGTCCTGCTGGTGCACATCAATGGTATGCAATAGATCAGGCTGAGGAAGATATGGCTCCTGATGCCCATGATCCAAGCAAAAAAGTACCTACCATTATGGCAACTACTGATATAGCACTTAAAACTGATCCAAGTTATAAGAAAATATCTGAAGGTTTCCTGAATAATCCTGAGGAGTTCGCTGACGCTTTTGCTAAGGCTTGGTTCAAACTGCTTCATAGAGACATGGGCCCGAGATCTAATTATATGGGTCCTGAAAGTCCCGAAGAAGATTTAATATGGCAGGACCCTATTCCTGAAGGTAATGCTAATTACGATGTTTCTGAGGTAAGAAGCAAGCTTGAGGCTTCAGGTTTGTCTTTACAAGAAATGATTGAGACGGCATGGGCAAGTGCTTCGACTTATAGAGGTTCAGATATGCGAGGTGGAGCAAATGGCGCTAGAATCCGTTTAGCACCTCAAAAAGATTGGGAAGCAAATAAACCTGAACAACTCTCTAAAGTACTAGCCATTTATGACACCATAGCATCAGAAACTGGTGCATCTGTTGCCGACGTCATTGTCCTTGCTGGAAATGTAGGAATTGAGAAATCAGCCGGGGTTGAAGTGCCTTTCACACCAGGTAGAGGTGACGCAACTGAAGAGCAAACAGATCCAGAGTCTTTTGAATATTTTGAACCACTTTCTTGTGCTTTCAGAAATTATCATAGATCAGGCCTCTCTGTAAGTGCTGAAGAAATAATGCTTGATAAGTCACAACTTTTAGGGCTCACAGCTCCTGAAATGACTGTTCTAATAGGTGGCATGAGATCATTGGGTATTAGTGGAAGTGATTATGGCTTGATATCAGAGAATATCGATGAGCTATCAAATGACTACTTCAAAACTCTCCTTGATATGAGGGTCCAGTGGAAGCCAAATGGTACCGGTAATTCTTATGAGGCATTTGACAGGGTGACTGGAGAAAAGGCTAGAACTGCCTCCAGAGCAGACCTTGTTTTTGGGTCTAATTCTCAACTTAGAGCTCTTGTAGAAGTATATGCAACAGATGACAATAAAGACAAATTTGTTGCTGACTTTATTTCTGCATGGAACAAAGTTATGAATGCTGATTTGTTTTAACTAAAGCAAAATATGAAAAGGGGTTAATTTATATTAACCCCTTTTTGTTTGAAGCATAGATCTTTTCCAGGCCAGGTAACCAAATACTATTATTATTAAATAACCAGTAAAAAGAAAAGCCGTTATGTATAGCTCTCTTGAGATAAATAGAAATACTGATACAAAATCAATTACAAACCAATAAATCCAATTTTCAAGCAATTTTTTAGCTACCATATAAGTGGCTACAACAGCACCCCAAGTGGTAAATGCATCAAAATATGGAAGCGATGCGTTAGTATATTTAGCTAATAGATAACCAGAAATGATTGTCAAAACAAATATCAGCATCAATGATTTTAGATGACTACTAAAATTCCAATTTGTCACAAGTAATTCAGTTTCTTTTACTTGCCACTGCGACCATCCATATAAAGCCATCACAATATAAAATATTTGCAAGAAGGCCTCCATGTAAAGTCCTGCTGAGTACATTATGAAGAAGTAAAGCGATGAGCTTAAGATAGCCGCAAGCCAACATAGAATATTTTGCTTAACTGCAAGTAAAAGATAAATAATTGCTAAAGAGACAGCAAGAATCTCCATTGATGTTATCTAAAATTCATATCGGAATGTTAGACCATAATTACGTGGATCCCCATGACGTTCATACAAAGTATCTTCGAAAGCAGGAGGTTCATTACCGAAATAAAACCCTCTTAAAGAATAATATTCGTCAAAAATATTTCGTATCCAGAAATTTAAATTAATTTTATCTTTCTTATAAATCATATTTATATTTGTAAGGATGTAATCATCGGAAGTATTATTATGAGAATCTGAATAATAAAAGTCACTTTTGCCATTCAAGTCCAATAGTAATTCCAGATTATTTGATATGTCCCAGCTCAATCCTGCAGAAAAGCTATAGTCAGGTGCATGTGCTTGCTCCCTCCCCTCTAAATCAGGTCTTGATTGATACTGTCTTATTTCTGTTTCGAGTATTCCTAAGTTTAAAAACATACTGATAGTGTCTGAAATTTCAGAATTTAGACTTAACTCGGCTCCATAATTTCTACCTTCAGCTGCATTTTTTGTTAAAAATAAAAATGTATTAGGGTCTTGTGGGTCGACTTGGGTTGATGACAAAACTTGTTGATCTCTTCTGTCTGAATAAAAAATTACTAAATCTAAAAAAGTTTTTGAAGAAAAGAAATATTTGCTTATTCCAAACTCGTAGTTGGTTAGGTATTCAGGTGAATAAGATACTGCTTCAATTAGTGAAGAACTATTTAAACCAGTTCCTAAGTTAAAACCACCCTGTTTGTAACCCCTTGCAATGCTCAGATAGTATTTTAGATCATTGTCTAAAGAGTTAATAAGAGATATTTTTCCTCCATTCATTGAATCATCAGGTGTGAATAATTCTTCATTTGAATCTAAATAATCAGCATCCCAATCCTCCCATCTAAAACCAAAAGAGAGCTTTAATGTTTCACTTATTAGGTAATCCAAATTTCCAAAAAGGGATTTGCTTTCTGAAGAATAATCACTAGAGAAAAATGATTCACTGTAGAAAGTTCCGAAACCATCGTTTGGATCTCCGTAAGCCCCATCATCTTTTCTATCATTGGATTCATCAATTTCATAAAATGAAAATCCAGCTATCCACTGTATTTGATTAGAAAAATTTGTATCCAATTTATTGGATAGTATTCTAAGTTCTATATTAGAAGTTTCTCTATGCCTAAGAGTTTCAGAAAAATAATCATAGACATAGGGAAAGTGTGACTGTGCATTACCCCAATCGGCATCGTAACTAAAAACTACATCTGTATCTGTTTTAGAATATAAAACCTTGAGAGTATTTAACCTGTTTATAAATCCGAGATTTACACCTAGAGCTCTTGTATCTTGAGAGTCCATACCAGGTCTATCTGAAAGGGTATTTAGAGAGCCATCAATAGTCCATATATCTGCAGGATCATCAAAATTGTTATCAAAATAGACTAGATCAAAAGAGGTGGCATCATTAATCGACCAATTAGTCTTGAGTCTAAGAGACTGCTCATCTTTCCTAGAAGTGTCATCTCTGTTTAAAAATAAATTTTCCCTGAACCCATCAAAATCTTCTTTCCTTATACTTAATCTCGATTTTAAGCCTTTTGTGAAAGGAATATTAATTGACGCACTCAAGTCGTTCCTCCCATAATTACCAATGGTTATTTCTCCGTTTGCTTCAAATAAGTCCTTAGGATCCTTAGTTTTAATGTATATCATTCCTGCAAGTGAACTAGCACCCATCCTAGAACCTTGTGGACCTCTATAAACTTCTACTTGGTCAATATCGTATACAGAAGCTATACCTGCTTGACCTGAAAAGTCTATGTCGTCAATCAAAAATCCCACTGAAGAATTTGGAGTTCCTTCGTATCCAGATCGTTCTCCAATTCCTCTGATCTGAAAATATCGCGGTCTTGAATCACTAGCGGCAAAATTAAGATTTGGAATTAAGTAAGTGATATCCTCAAAATGCTTGTATTGCTTTTTTTGGATATCTTCATCATTAACAAGAATGAGACTGCTATCAACTTCACTTAAATTGGTGTCCCGCCAATCACCACTTACGACAATCTCATCAATTGCTTCAGTATGAGCAGGAAAGAGAATAAAGAAAACTGAAAAAAATAAAAATATACGTTTTAGCATGCAATTCCTCCGCCATTATTGTATGGATCAGGTTCAAAGAGTTTCAATGATCTCAGGCCGAAGCCACCCCTTTGCAATGGTTTAATTTTAGCAAAGCCTTATAAACTTAACCAGAAACTTATCTACAAATAGTCTTCTCATAAAAAAGAATATAAAATACATAAACCTTTCAGATTAATTCATAAATTAGCTGTTATTAAGAATGTCGAGTTCTCTTGAAAATTGTGATGTGAGGTCTATATCAATAGGCTCAAAAATTTCACTTCTTTTTAAAGAAAGTGCAATATTAGAAGAGCAATCTGACCTCATTGGAATAGTAGAAACCGTTAAAAATCAAGATGATAAAAATTCTGATTTTCCAGAAATATGGGATTTGCTTGATAAGATATGGATTCAGATTGGTGAAAATAAAAGAATATATGGAGATACAAAAAGGAGCAATGACTCAATCAAGGAAGAAATATTTT
>Ga0207985_1000561_pt1 | contig 10234 bp, 8 predicted proteins | sample ETNtaG_3_FD_185761 | JGI IMG/M metagenome (GOLD analysis project Ga0207985, IMG submission 185761) | Marine microbial and viral communities from oxygen minimum zone, Eastern Pacific Ocean - ETNP201302SV84 (SPAdes) (version 2) | ecosystem: Environmental > Aquatic > Marine > Unclassified ...
TCTGAACTTAGAGCTATGATGCCTTGGATAGCTCAAAACAAAATTGTAGATAAAGCCAAAAATTAAGCTTATGTCTGATGACCATCAAGAAAGTCTAGATCTCTTTGATGATCATGAAGAGGTTGTATCCGAGGATGGTAAGAAGGTTACTCGAAGAGGAATATATTTACTGCCTAATCTGTTAACAACCGCTTCACTTTTTTCAGGATTTTTCTCAATTGTTTCTGCCATAAATGGAAATTTCATTGCTTCAGGTATGGCCCTATTTGCTGCTCAAATGCTTGATGGTCTGGATGGAAGAGTTGCGAGATTAACAAATTCTCAGAGTTTATTTGGTGCGCAATATGATAGTCTTTGCGATGTCATTTCTTTTGGTCTTGCACCGGCTATTATTGTTTTTCTTTGGGGCTTAGATTCCTTAGGCCAAACTGGCTGGGTCTTCTCTTTTTTCTATGTTGCTGCTGCAGCATTAAGGCTAGCTAGATTCAATACCTTCATAGGTTCAGAGGATACTTACTTCAAAGGATTGCCCAGTCCTGTTGCTAGCGCTACAGTCGTTTATTTTGTATGGGCAATGAGTTCTTTTGGTATTCAGGGAGAAGAAGTTGGAAGAATCTTAGCAATATTTACTGCTCTTCTGACTGGATTCGTCTCTCTTTTGATGGTGGTAAACATTCCTTACTATAGTTTCAAAGAGATAGAACTTAAAAAGAGAGTTCCGTTCTTTTCAATGTTATTTGTAGTATTTATTTTTGTGCTTATTTCTATAGATCCACCTATAGTACTGGCAAGCCTTGCTTTTACTTATATCATTTCCGGCCCTTTGTTATGGGTTAAGAAAAGAATCAAAAACTAGCTCGTTCTTCTCCAATAACCGGTAAAACTCATTTGATTTGTTTCAAGATCAAACTTTTGTTTGAGTGTTTTTCTTATTAGTGAAATTTGTTTAGCCTCTCCGGCTCCAAAAACATAGAGATTGTCAGTTTTTATTTCTAGTTCTTCAATTTTTTTTGATAATTTCGAACCCTTACCTGCTGGTTCATTATTTCTGTAGATCCACTCGATACAATTATTTGGATCAAGAAATTCAAATTGGGAAGACTTGTTTTGAGTTTCAAAAAGACACTTATAATTAGATTTATTATCTAAGTTTTCTATCGATGCAAGGACTGCTGCTTGAGCAGTTTCGTCTGCTATGAATAGAAAGTTATCAGTTCCTTCCGGAGGAGTGAAGGTTGTTCTTGGACCCCATATAGCTACTTCGGAGTCTTCATTTACTTTTTCAGCCCAGTTAGCTAGTGGTCCAGGATTATCATGAATTACAAACCAGACATCTATTTCATTTTTTCTAAAGGATCTTATTGTGTAATAAGCCGCCGAATAGGGATTATCCTTTTTGGCATTGAGTTCTCTAAAGTTTTGCATTACAAAATTTTTTGGATATTTATGATTTATGTCTTCATGGACTATAAAATACATAAAGGCGTCATTTTTAAGGTCCGGTAGAGACTCCAGCCCTTCATGAAATGTAATCTCAATGATATTAGATGAAATTTCTCTTTTATTTTTTACTTTTGTTATGTAGGTATTTAAATCGAGTGTTTTTTCAATCTGTATTTCGATACGAGTTTTAGGATAGTCCTCTGGAGCTTTTTTTCTAGCTTCGGCCAAACAAAAATAGAAAAATGTAACTACTTCATCTGAGCTTTGAAATGTATTTGGAAATTTAATGATTCTATAGATCTTTTTACCTGAAACTTGAATCATCATTGATATCTCTTTATCAGATATATCCATAATTTTTGATCCCCGCACATCAGTTATATCTAAGTAGTATGAAGACACCAAATTCAGAGCATCTTCATTCACTTCGTTGTGATTATCAATAATAAGTTCTATGTTCTCTAAATTTTTTTTGTCATACATTATTTATAGCTCGTAAGACCTGTATTGATTCGCTTGTTCGACCAAAATATCTTTATACTCTTTGGCATTCTTACAAACCTTTTCAAAAGAGATAAAATATATTTTCTCTTTAGATTTCACGAAGTATCCATCAATAGATAACGCAAACATTTTGGCTTTTGCATCTTGAACACCATGCTGAGCATTCAGAGAAGCAGATATATTTTTTGCATGATCTTCGTTCATATGATTTATTATGGTTATCTGGTTACTTGTCCATTTCGGTTTAAAATGTTTCCATTCTTTATTGTCTAACCAAGCTATTTTTCCAAATCCACCAATCCATCGTATTTGATCTATGTGTAGTCTGTAGAAATTAAAATCATGCATAGAAGCGTATTTTCTGCTTTCTGGTAAAAATTCTTCAAATCTTGTACGGGTTTCATCAATCTCTTTTTCGGGCAAAGATTGCAAATCTCCGAGTAGTGTCATCCTTGATGAATTTTGCTTATCAAGATCATCATCAATTTTAAAAAGAGTGAGACATGACTTAGAATTTTCCTTAAGGTTTATTGTGTGTTGCGCAATATTGCTTGCATAGATGACGACGCTTCTATCCACATCTGAAATATATGTAACAAAACTACCGAATGGATAACCTTCATTTCTCACTGAAATAGTGGATAGAACTCCTTCACTGCTATTCCGTAAAAGATTTATCGCATGCTTTTCGTATTCTTCTTGTCTTTTATTCATAATTAGTAATAGTCAATCCTGAAAGGGTTTTTTTCAACTTTCATCTTAAGTCCATATACGGTGCTCAGAGTATCTTCAGTCAGGATGGTCTTTGGAAAGCCTTTATCTACAAGTTTTCCATCATTAAATAAAGCAATCTGATCTGAATATTTTGCAGCTAAGTTAAGATCATGCAGTATCAGAAGAATTCCTAATCCTTCATCTCGTTTCTTTTGAATTAGCTTCATCATTTTTTGCTCATGCAGAATATCTAGATTAGCGGTTGGCTCATCTAGAAACATGTATCTAGGGTCATCGGATCCTGAAGGTCTCCATAACTGAACAAGTGTCCTTGCAAAATGAACTCTTCTTTTTTCTCCACCCGATAAGGTATTAAAACTTTGTTCTAAAAGATTCCTAACAGAACATTCTTCTGATATTTGATCAATCGCTTCTGTAAAATTTTCAGAATAACTTGATATGCCTCTGTCCAGCCAACCCATTTCAATTATCTCTCTAGCAGAAAAGTCATACACGACATCTTGAGATTGTGACATTACGCTTCTAATGAAAGACCGATCTTGAATTGAAATATCATCTAAATTTGATTGATCGAAGTAGATTTGACCTTCTGTACATTTTAAGTCTCCAGAAATAATCTTTAAAAAACTAGACTTACCTGCACCGTTTGGACCTAGGATTGTAATTATTTCTCCCGACGAGATAGAAAGAGAAATATCATCTAGAATTTTCTTAGAGTTTACTTCCCAAGACACGTTTTTAATATCTACGCTCATGCTTTTCTGATCCTAAAAATTAACCATAGAAAGAAGGGGGCACCTATTGCACTGGTTATGAGGCCTACGGGTAGCTCAGCAGGTTGGATAAGAATTCTGGACAGTAGATCAGCTGCCATCATTAGTGATGCACCTAACAAAGCTGATCCAGGCAAAAGATAACTATGATTTACTCCTCCCAATAATCTTACCAAGTGAGGAACCACCAATCCTACAAAACCAATCATACCTGACAGAGAAACGCTAATTCCTACGGTTACAGCGGAAGAAATTATGACTTTGAATTTAAGTTTTTTTACATCCACTCCCAATCTATATGCTTCAGGTTCTCCTAATTGCAAAAGATCTAGTTTTCTAGCAGAAGGAATCATCCAAAACATAGCCAGAGATATAATTATCAAAGCAGGAATAATCAATTGCCATGAAGAGCCACCAAAACTTCCCATAGTCCAGAACGTCAGACCTCTTAGTTCTGAATCAGTACTGATATATGTCAATATTCCAATACCTACAGATGCAAATGCATTCACTGCTATACCAACTAGTAACATATAAGTGATACCTTGATAACCAAATCCTTGCGTGAAGATATACAAGAGACTTATCACCAAGGAGGCACCTAGAATGGCTGATAGGGGTAAAACTAAAGTGCCAAAAATAAAGTCTGGGATCAAATCTGAACCTAATACGATAATCAATGATGCCCCTAATGCCGCTCCAGCTGAGACACCAATTAACCCTGGATCGGCTAGGGGATTTCTAAATAAACCTTGTAAAGAAGCTCCAGATAAACCAAGACTTGCTCCAACAAAAGCTGCCAGTAATACTCTAGGTATTCTTATTTCAAATAAAACGATACTATCTAATGATTCAGATCCTCCATTGAATAATTCTTGAAATGTAAAAGAAAAACTGCCCAACGAGATAGAAGAAAAGAAAATTAAGATTAAGGAAAATATAAAAACAATCAAAATGCTTATCTGCAAAGGATTTGCATATTGTAGAAAGGCAGAGCCTTTAAGTAATGATCTAAGCATTATTGTTGAAAGGTTTCAGCAAATTTCAAAGCTGCTGCAATAGTTCTTACTCCAAAACCTAACATTGCCATACCATCTTCAGATAATACATTACCTACTTTAGCAGCATCAGTAAATTTAAGTGCTGTAGATTCTGATAAGCTTTTTGTATCAGGGAAGGATCCCATTCCTCTATTCGTAATAATAATAAAATCAGGATTGTAAGAAATTATTGATTCACTGCTTATTGGCTTCCATCCTTCAAAGTTATCAGCAACGTTAAATGCTCCAGTCATTTTTATAAAGCCATGACCCGATGTTCCCTTACCTGCAACAATTGGAGAACTGCCTTGCATGTTAAGAATAAGCATAACTTTAATTTTTGAGTTTTGATTATCCCTAGCTAATTTATTCAACTTATTAATGTCTTGCTCGAGCAACCCTATTTTTGACGATGATAAATCTGTATCTACTCCTAAGACGGATGAAATGCAATTGATCTTTTGAAGTATTCCATTTGCAGAGTGACCCTCATCTATTATTCTGAGATCCACCCCAGTAAGTTCTAATTGTTCTATAACAAGAGGAGGCCCCATATCATCTTCACCAAGAATTAGTGAGGGTTTAAGAGATAGAATTCCCTCTGTAGATAGAGCCCTGACATAACCTATGGATGGCAAGTTAGCTGTATCTGCGGGGTAGTTAGAAGTGACATCTATCCCGGCAATCTTATCGGAATATTCTAAAAAATAGACAATTTCAGTTAAAGATCCACCTGCGATGACTATTTTCGAAGAATCTTGAGATTTCTCGCAATTTGCTAAGAAAAATTGTGATAAAGCAAAGCAAGTAATAAAAAGAATATAGCGCATTAAGAAGATTGTATTGATTTTCACATCAAAGTAAATGATAATCATTCTCATTCTCAAAAAATATGGTGCATTCTTATGAAATCAAGTAACTCCTTTAAAATACTGGCATTAGCTTTATTCCTTTTTCTAGGGAATATCTACGGAGAAGACGAAGTACAGGAAGTAGTCGTTATTTCTTCTAAATATCCGGTACCACTTCAAGAAGTGGTAGGAAGTGTAGATTCTATATCTCTGGAAAATTTGGAGACACGAATGGTAAGTGATCTCTCAGATATGCTCGATAAGACAATTGGAGTATCAGTTTCAAAACGAAATGTCTCGGGTAGGGCTTATAACGATGGTATTTCTATCAGAGGCCTTGGAGGAAAAAGAGTCAACATACTTATTGATGGCATAAGAGTTGCCGAAGCTTACACAGGATATGGTAGAGACGTGGTAGATGTTGATTTACTTAAGAGAGTAGAGATATTGAAAGGGCCAAGTTCAGCTTTATACGGATCTGATGGATTGGCTGGAGCTGTCTCATATATAACTAAAGACCCAAGTGATTTAGCAGATTTCGGAGAAAATTACTTTTCTGTGAATACTTCTTATGACGAAGATAATGAACAAACAAAAGTTGGATTTATGGCTGCAAGAGTTGGAGAGACTATAGAAGGTTTGATTCAAGTAACTTCTAGAGAGCTTAGTCAACTTGAGCTTCATGATGATGCTATCCTTGAATTGGATCCATTTGATGGTGAACAACTTAGTGTTCTGGCTAAATTTAAATTTAGCCTAAGCGAGTCTGTAGACATAACCCTTGTTCTTGATTCTCAAGAATTTGAAGGTGATTACATTTTTAACTCACAGGCAGGCATGAGCTACTTCCCTCAAGTTACTAGTACATCCAATGTCATCGGAGTAGACGACGGCAATAGAGATAGAGGAACCTTGTCTCTAGATTTCAGTAATGAAACCGCTTTATTTGATAATGGATCAATAAGGTTCTATGCCCAAGAGACTGATCAAAAGCAGATTACTACGAGATCAAAACAAATTTTTGGACAAGGGCCACCTTCGATGGTGAATGCTTTTAGAGATTACCAATTCAATCAAGAGATTGATGGATTCTCAGCAGATTTCTTTAAAACAATAAACAATAATGGCAGGCTGCATAATATTGTTTATGGAATAGAGATTGAAAACATAGATGTTCAAAGACCTAGGATTAGATATGAAACTAATTTGATGACTGGAGCTATCAATACTTTCCTCGGGGGAGAATACTATCCTAACAAGACTATTCCCGATACAGAGATTGAGAGGCAAAGTTTCTTTTTTAACGACCGATTGGAGATTAATGATAAAACAACTTTGGTATTTGGAGCGAGATATGATGGTTATGAGCTAACCCCTGTACCAGATGATTTATTCTATGCTAATGCCCAGTCAACTAATCAGCTTTATTTTATTGATGATAGCGAAGTATCAATAAAATTTGGTTTTTTAAGAGATCTTTCTGATCAAGTTTCTTTTTATGCCCAGTATGCTGAAGGGTTTAGAGCACCAGATTTCCAAAGTGCTAATTTGAGTTTCACTAATTTGGCGTTTCGTTATGCGGTTGGAACGAGTCCTGGTCTTCAACCTGAAGAGAGCGAAGGATATGAATTCGGATTTAAAGGCGCTACTGACAATGTATCTTGGACTTTATCCTTTTATGATAATGAGTACGATAATTTCATAGATACTTATATAAAAGGCAGAAATCAACAAGGCATTACACTATATGAATATGGCAATATGGATGAAGTTGAGATAAAAGGGGTTGAATTTGAAATGAAATCGGATATCAATGAAAACCTTCAAGCATCATTTGGATTTAGTATTCCAGATGGTACAAAGAACGGAGAACAATTAGTATCAATAGATCCGGAAGAGGCCATTCTTGGCTTGGCTTGGAACTCAAATAGTGGAAAATTAAATCTAAGTGGATACGCTAACTTTACAGCAGGTAGTCATGATAACTTACCCCCTAGTTGTGGAAGAAGTGGATGTAATCCTTTACTCACTTTATCTGGTCTGACAACATACGACCTTTATGGTAGTTACCAGATAACTCAAAATTTTAACCTAAGATTTGCCATAAGAAATCTCACAGATGAAAGCTACTGGAACTGGGCTTCAGTTCAGGGCAAAAGTTCTACTGCTAGTGATTTAGATCTCTTCATGGAACCAGGAAGAAATATGAGCGTGGGTTTGAAATATGACTTTTAAATCGTAAAGTTAGAAAAAGGGCCTGCTGGCCCTTTTTTTATGTATGTTTTATTAACTAGAATATTAAATTTGATGTAATATGCTCGCTCCACGAACGTGGGTCTGTAGCTCAGCTTGGTTAGAGCGCACCCCTGATAAGGGTGAGGTCGGAAGTTCAAGTCTTCCCAGACCCACCATTTTAAATTTCTATTAACTTCTACCCCTTGGTTAACTAAACTAAGATGAGGTTTAGTGAATGCTTTTTTAAAAAATCTTATGTTAAAAAAAATAATAGAAAGTCTTCTTATTTTTCTTTTCTCTTTGCAGACTTTTTCAGAAGTAAAAGAGTTAACTATTTTGCACACTAATGACTTACATGCGCACCTTTTCCCAAGAATAGCACCTTGGATAAGTGAATCTAGAAAGATTGGTGGTTTTGCCAATTTGGCCACCTTGGTAAAACAAGAAAAGGCATCTAATCCTAATAATATTCTTATTGATGCTGGAGATTACTTCTCAGGTCCCTACATAAGCACTTTAACTAAAGGTGAGGCAGTGATTAAGTCGATGAACTTCTTGGGGATTGATGCAGCTTGCATTGGCAATCATGAATTTGATCATGGTTGGGACAATATGTTGGAACAAATAAAGAAAGCTAATTTTCCAATTCTGAATGGCAATCTTTTTTTTGAAGGAACTAATGATTTAGTTTGGGATAACCCTTATTTAATTCTAGAAAGAGCAGGATTAAAAATAGGAATTATTGGTCTTCATGGAAAATTTGCTTTCTATGACACCATCAATTTTAAAATGACTGAAGGTATTGAAGCCAGAGATGAAGAAGAATATCTGAGACAATACATAAAAGAGTTAGAACCCATAACAGACATCATTATTCTTGCGGTACATCAAGGAATGCCCGGGAGACAATCCACTATTGGTTTAACTGATGTTGAGAGAAATCTTTATAAGGATATTCTCCTCGCCCAAAATGTTCCCGGTGTGGATATTATTGTTACTGGACATGCCCACCAGGGAACAGAAAAAGCTCTGGTTTCAAATGGCACAATTATTGTTTCAACCAATGCAACTGCAACTGAACTTGGAAAGCTTCAAGTTGTGTTTGATACAGAAAAAAAGAAAATAGTTTCTCATTCTAATGAACTCATAACTATTTATGATGATGAGCTAGAAGATGATGCAGATATGCTTCGTGAAATTACTTTCTGGCAAAAAGAAGTAGACCAGGTTGCAAAAGTACCAATTGTTTCTTCTACAAAAAAACTTGTAAGAGCATACGGAAAAGAATCTAACATGGGCAACTTATTCGCCGATGCAATAGAAGCTTTTGATCCTAGAATAGATATAGCCGTTGTAAACAGTGGAGCCCTTAGACAAGACATAAAACCAGGAACAGTAACGAAAGGGGATTTAATTTCTGCATTTCCGTTTCCTAATACTGTTGTCATGACAAAATTAAAAGGCTCTCAAGTTGTAAAAATATTTAATCATGCTGCAGGTATGACAAATGGCATATTGCAAGTTTCAAAAAATGCTAAATATTCATTTAGTCCTAGAAATAAGGCACACGAAATTTGGATCAAAGGAAAGCCATTAAAAAATGATGATGAATATTGGGTAGCCGCTCCTAATTTTGTCACGCAGGGGGGAGACGGTTATTGGGAATTTCAGAACTCAATTGAGTATATTGATACAGGGGTTTTGATAGTTGATGCTGCTGAGTATTTTCTTCAAGATATGGAAGTTTATGAACCCAAATATGAAGGTAGAGTCCTTGTTATCGATTCAGAAATTTAATATCTACTCTTTACTAACTTCATAAAAAATTTACAAAAAGTTATTCAATTTTTAAATTTACTCAACCATAATATTTTTATGAACTTTACAAAATATTTACCCAAATTTACCTTTCTCTTGTTATTTATTTTGAGCTACGGTGTTTCCTCTCATGATGAAAGTAAGGTCGCTAAATATTCTTCGGAGTTAGCTCATGCACCTTCACCACTTCCGGATAGAGTAGTGTTAACTTGGGAAGCTGATCCAGCTACTACTCAATCTGTTACTTGGCGTACAGACGCCTCGACAAAAAAAGGAATGGCTCATTTGGCACTAGCAAATGCAAATGGAAGAGCTTTAGAAATAGAGGAGTTTATTGCAGAAACTTCTTTCTTCAAGAGCGATATTAATGAGGCTAATTATCACACTGTAACTTTCAAAAATCTTGATCCAGATACTCTCTATACTTATCGTGTGGGTGATGGAGTAAATTGGACAGAGTATTACCATTTCAAAACAGCTAGTGATAGGCCTAGACCTTTTAGCTTCATTTATTTTGGTGACGCTCAAAATGAAGTGCGCACACATTGGTCGAGGGTTTTTAGGGAGGCATTTAGAGATGCACCACGAGCTGCATTTACGTTACATGCCGGTGATTTAATCGATAACCCTAATTGGGACGCTGAGTGGGGAGATTGGCATCAAGGCCCTGACTGGGTGAATGGTACGATTCCTGTTATAGCAACTCCTGGAAACCATGAATATTATCGTATTAATCAAGGTCCTGAATCTGAGCGTTATTGGCAGACAAAAGATGGAAAGACTATAGATGTCATGATGACCGCATTTGAACCTGTGCCATCTGATAAAGGAACGA
>Ga0207985_1000562_pt1 | contig 10233 bp, 7 predicted proteins | sample ETNtaG_3_FD_185761 | JGI IMG/M metagenome (GOLD analysis project Ga0207985, IMG submission 185761) | Marine microbial and viral communities from oxygen minimum zone, Eastern Pacific Ocean - ETNP201302SV84 (SPAdes) (version 2) | ecosystem: Environmental > Aquatic > Marine > Unclassified ...
ATTTACGAATCTATTTCGAAAGATACAAATGCATCAATTGCGGATCTTATTGTTTTGGGAGGTAATTTGGGAATTGAGAAAGCTTGTGGTTCTGAAGTTCCTTTTACTCCTGGAAGGGGAGATGCCACTCAAGAACAAACAGATCCAGAATCTTTCGAGTACCTTGAGCCAATGTCAGATGCTTTTAGAAACTATCATAGAGCTGGATTGTCCGTTAGCGCTGAAGAAATTATGCTTGATAAATCTCAGCTTTTAGGGCTTACCGCTCCAGAAATGACTGTATTATTAGGAGGTATGCGTTCTCTTGGTATAACTTCAAGCGATTATGGATTACTTTCTGACAATCCAGATGAACTCACCAATGATTACTTCAAAACATTGCTAGATATGAGAGTGCAGTGGAAACCTAATGGAACTGGGAATTCTTATGAGGCTTTTGACAGAGTAACCGGCGATAAAAAAAGAACCGCCTCAAGAGCTGATTTAGTTTTCGGTTCTAATTCTCAGTTGAGGGCTTTAGTTGAGGTGTATGCACAAGATGATAACAAAGATAAGTTTACCAAGGACTTTATAAGTGCTTGGAATAAAGTCATGAATCTTGACAGATTTGATATTTCTTAAAATTATCTATTAAATAGATCAATTGAAGGGAGATTTTAAAGATGCATGATCTTGTTATTAGAAATGGCCTTATTGTTGATGGCTCAGGAAAAAAACCATTTATTGGCGACATTGCCATTGATAACGAAAACATATCATTGGTCTCCAAATCTATACCAGATAAAGGAAAAGAGGAGATTGATGCTGAAGGTAAGTTAGTAACGCCTGGATGGGTTGACATTCACACTCACTATGACGGACAAGTTTGTTGGGATCCTTATTTAACACCATCGAGCTGGCATGGAGTTACTACTGCTGTCATGGGAAATTGTGGAGTAGGCTTTGCCCCAGTTAGACCAGGGGAAGAAAACTTTTTAATTCAATTAATGGAGGGAGTTGAAGATATTCCAGGTTCCGCCTTGCATGAAGGAATAGAGTGGGGATGGGAAACTTTTCCAGAATTCTTAGACGCTATCGATAAAAAAGAATTCGTCATGGATCTCGGCTTTATGATTGGACATGGCCCTTTAAGAAGTTATGTGATGGGACATGATAGATGTCAGAATCAAGTCGATGCTTCTGATTCGGAAATAAATAAGATGTCCGAACTTGTTACTGAGGCCATCAATGCTGGCGCTCTCGGATTTAGTACCTCTAGAACTATTTTACATAGAGATATTTATGGAAAATATGTTCCTGGAACTGAGGCTAGCTCTGAGGAGATGAGAGCACTTGCATTTGGTGTGGATAAGGCAGGCGAAGGAACTTTAGAAATTACATCTGATTGGCTAGATGAAGAAATTGAAATGTCTTGGATGAAAGAGTATGTAAAAAAAAGTAATTGTGGATTGACCTTCTTACAAACAAATGGTGATGCAGTAAAAACCATTTTATTTTCAGAAGAGCATTATTTGAGAGGCAAAAATATTCGACCTCAATTTCCAGGAAGAAACGTAGGTTTAATGTTTGGTTTTGAAAGTTCCCTTAACCCTTTTATGCAATATCCAGCTTATAGAGAAATAGCTCATTTACCCCATGACCAAAAATATGAAATCATGAAAGATCCTGATTTCAAAATTAAATTATTAAATCAAAAGCCCGATCTTAAATCAGAAATAGATAAAAGACTTGCTGAACCCGGTAATACTAAAACCAGAGAGGAGATTGAAAAAGACGCTGAACTTTTATCAAGTCTAACTACAAATTATAAAACGCAATTCATTTTAGGAACGCCTCCAAATTACGAACCAAAAGAAGAAGATAGTATTGCCGCGATTTCTTCAAAGAAAGGTATTTCTGAGCTTGAAGTTATGTTTGATGAAATGATGAAGAATAATGGAACAAATTTAATTTATGCTGCTTTTACTCCTTATGATGATTACAAGCTTAATTTTGTAGAACGAGCTTATGGATTAAAATCTTCTGTTGCTGGTGGAAGTGATGGGGGCGCCCATTGTGGATTGATATGTGATGCAAGCATGCCAACGACTAATTTATCTCATTGGGCTAGAGATCGCGAAGCTGGGAAAAAAGTCCCTCTTGAAAAGTTGGTGAGAAAACAAACCAAAGATACTGCTGAAACTTTTGGATTATTTGATCGCGGAGAAATTAAGTCAGGAATGTTGGCAGACATTAATGTCATTGATTTTAAAAAATTAAATGTCAGCCACCCAAAAATGATTCATGATTTGCCTCTCGGAGGAAAACGTTTGGTGCAGGATGCTACAGGATATATTGCCACAATAAAGAGAGGTCAAATAGTGAGTAAAAATGGTAAAGCAACCGGATCTCTTCCAGGAAATTTAATTAGAGGAAAGCAAACGTGTGAAGTCAAATCTGAAATATCTAGAGTGTCTTTATTTGATAGAACAGTTAGGCTGGTTCTAATTAAATTAGCTCAAATGTATTGGAAATTTAACAAGAAATCAGTTAAATCAACCATTGTTTCCTCTTCTAGTTAATACTTAACTAGAATGTTTGTTTTGGGTATAACGGGTGGCATAGGCTCAGGCAAAACTGCTGTTACAGATATTTTTTCTGAATTAAATATAGACGTTATAGATGCCGATATCGCTTCGAGGAAAGCAGTAGAAAAGGGATCTTCTAGCTTAAAAGAAATAGAAGATCATTTTGGATCTGAAATAATTTTAAATGACGGTAATTTAGACAGGCAAAAACTTCGAGAAGTCATATTTGATAAAGAGGAAGAAAAAGATTGGTTAGAGAAGTTATTACATCCTCAAATTTTAAAAATTATAAATAGCGAACTAGCTGAATCAAGAACGTCATATACAATTCTTGTTTCTCCCTTACTATTTGAAACCGGACAATATAAATTATGTTCTAGAACCCTTTTAGTTGATGTTGAGGAAAAATTACAAATTGCCAGAGCTTGTAAAAGAGATAATGTTTCAGAGGAGCAAATCAAGAGCATTATCGAAGCCCAAATGCCAAGGTCGGAAAAAATAACTCTTGCAAACGATATAGTAACTAATAATGGTACCTTGGAAGATTTAAGAAAAGAGATAATTTCTTTACATAATAATTATTTAAAATTGAGCGATAAAAAGTGAAATGTCAGCATTGTAAAAAGAAATTTCAAGTTAAGGATAAAAAATATTTACCGTTTTGCTCTTCTAGATGCAAATCCTTAGATTTATCAAATTGGTTATCTGAAGTTAATAAGATTTCTAGTTCGGAAGTTCAAGAACAGGATAAACTCTAAAAAAAACAACTTATTCCAGAAATCCCTGCTCCTCCATGACTGATAGACGCATTCAAGTCTTTTTTTTTGACTCCGCCCAACGCAAAACTAATTCCATTAAAATGTTTAGCAAGTTCTTCAAATTTTTTCCACCCAATTTTTTTATTTCCACTCTTATCCTTCAGGATTGGTGAGATCAATATGTAATCACATTTTAATTGGTTAGCTTTTTCTATTTCATTTAGATTGTGACATGAGGCGCCTAATAAAAAATTACACTCACGCTCATCTTTATAATTCATAAGATCAGTCGAAGTTAAATGTATGTTTTTTTTGCTACTAATATCGTTTCTAGAATTATAGATAACAATTGAATTACTCTTTTTGGATAAGTTCTCTATTTGTTCTACTAAATCCTGAGTGTAAAAGGCTTCATCTAACCTAATAATTAGAGCTTTTTTAACGCCTTCAAAAAAATTTTCAACTTTTCTCAGAAAATCTTCTTCTGGATACATTGGCGTTATAGCAATATGCTTAACTTCTGTAATCACTATTTATTGATATATATTCTTTGGAAAGATCAGAACCAATAACAGTAAATGAATTTTTTGACTTTCCTATTGATAATTCCAAATTAATTTTTCTTTTTTTAAATTCTTTTTGCCCAAAACTTTCCTTATATTTTTTGGATAAATTTCCATTTTTTAGGACAAAATGTTTTCCAATTTTTAATGATAAATTTTCGATCTTAAATTCATCAACATCAGCATTCCCAGCAGCTGCAATAATTCTTCCCCAATTAGGATCCTCGCCATAAGCCGCAGTTTTGACCAAAGGTGAGTTAGCTATTTTCATCCCAATTTTTCTACAATTAGCCTCAGAAGATAACCCCGTAACTTTTATATTCAGCAATTTTGTTGATCCTTCTCCATCTAAAACTAGCTTTTCAGACAATTTGCTAAAAACTGTAAAAATGTCCTTTTCTATTTTTTTATAATGTTTTTTAAAGTCAATTTCGCTCGAGCCAGTTGCTACAAGAATACTGGAATCACTGGGCGATTGATCGCCATCAATAGATATAGCGTTGAAAGTTTTATCACAAATTTTTTTATGTAATTTTCTTAAAGTAAGTTCTGGAATTTTTAAATCTGTAAAAATATAGCTAAGCGTAGTAGCCATATTTGGTTCTATCATTCCAACACCCTTTGCGATACCGACTATATGATATTTTTTAGAACCCACCTGCAAGGAAAGTTTAACTATCTTACTCTTCGTATCTGTAGTCATAATAGCTTTTGCAAAATCTTCCCATGAATTTTTATTTAAGTTTTTTAAGCATTTGCTAAAAGCTACAGAGAGGGATTTTACATCTAAAAGTTGTCCTACGACACCTGTTGAAAAAGGTAAGATTTGAGTAGTTGAAATATCAGTCAAACTAGATATTTCTCGAATAAGTTTTTTTGCATCTGAAACTCCTTTTTTTCCAGTTGCTGCATTCGCGTTTCCTGCATTTATTGCTAGCATCTTTTTGCCTTTCATTTTCTTTTTAAGCTGTTTTAGGCAAATTTGAACAGGTGCAGATTTAAATTTATTTGAAGTGAATAGACCAGAAATCTTTGCTTCAGGGTTCAATTCAATTAATACAGTATCTAAACGCTCCCCGTAAATTGTTTTTGTTGAAGCGCAACCTATTTTTATTTGATCTATCACTTTCTTTTTTTTCGATTTGCCTTGGCTTGCATTCTTCTTAATTTTCTATTTCCTTCTGAAATTCTTGGCTTTTCAATGACTTTTTGGCTTTCTAATTCCTTTTTATCAAACAATGATGGGGCGTCAGGGCGTTGAGTAATTATTTTTTTTGATTCTGGTTGAGACAAGCTATTTTCATCAGAAGATATCGTTATTTTTGATAAGTATCTTATTGATTCAAATTTAATATTTTCTAATAACTCTTGAAACATTTCGAAAGACTCTCGTTTGTACTCTAATCTAGGATCTTTACCTGCATAACTTCTAAACCCAATATTTTGTCTTAACTGCTCCAAAGCATTGATATGATTTTTCCAAGATTGATCTATGACTTGTAATACTATTTGCTTTTCTACTTCACTAAAAATATCTTTGTGCAAGTCTGATTTTTCATCGTATTTCTTCTGCAAAGCTATTATGATTTCTTCATTTGATTTTTCTAAATCTAACTCTTTTTTATCTAAAATCTTCTTAACATCAATTTTTAGATCATATTCGTTTTCTAAAACCTCTTCGAAATCATTTATCTTCCAATTGGATTCAATTTCATACTCTGGTATAAATGTTTGAAACTGATTAGACAGAACATCTGCTCTCATAGTTCTAACAAGTTCAAATATGTCATCCTCATGCAATATTTCTCTTCTCTGCTCATAAATTACTTTTCTTTGTTCGTTTAATACATCATCAAATTCAAGAATCCTTTTCCTGATATCAAAATTTCTTCCTTCAACTCTTCTTTGGGCTCTTTCTATGGCATTTGTAAGCATTCGATGCTCTATAGCCTCACCTGGTTGCATTCCACCAATGGATTTCATTAAATTTTTAATTCTATCGGGAGCAAAAATTTGCATTAAAGGATCTTCTAGAGATAGGAAAAATTGAGTTGAACCAGGATCTCCTTGACGCGCACATCTTCCTCTTAATTGATTGTCAATTCTTCTTGATTCGTGTCTTTCAGTTCCAATAACATGCAAGCCCCCTGCATTTAAGACTTGGTTTTTATTCCCTAAATCCTCAGGAAGTCCACCTAATACGATGTCCGTTCCTCTTCCAGCCATGTTTGTTGCAATAGTTACAGATCCTGGTCTGCCTGCTTGAGCAATTATCTCTGCTTCTTGTTCATTTTGACGCGCATTCAATACTCTATGTTCTATTTTCTTCTCTTCTAATCTTTTCGAAATTAATTCAGATGTTTCCACTGAAATTGTTCCGACCAAGATAGGACTACCTTGTTTATTAACTTCAATTATATTTTCAACAATTGCATTGTATTTTTCTTCAAGAGTAAGAAAGATTTTGTCTTCTCTATCAATTCTAATCATAGGAAGATTAGTAGGAACTCCAAGAGTTTCTAGACCATAAATTTCTTCAAATTCAGCTGCTTCAGTCTTTGCAGTTCCAGTCATTCCAGAAAGTACCTCGAACGATCTAAAAAAATTCTGAAAGGTTGTTGAAGCAAGAGTTTGACTTTCAACTTGAATTTGAAGACCTTCTTTCATTTCTAATGCCTGGTGAACTCCTCCAGATAATCTCCTTCCTGGCATTGCTCTACCAGTATTAGTATCAATAAGAACAATTTTTTTATTTTCTACTAAATAGTCTATATTCTTTTGAAAAAGAAGGTTTGCTCTTAAGATTGAAGTGAGCATATCCAAATGTTTTAAATTTTCAGTGGCATAAAGAGTATCTGTATCAGCAATGATTCCATTTTCTTTAAGATTTTTTTCAATTTTTTCATGGCCTTGGTTGGAAAAATCTATTGAATTTGAAGTAAGGTCAATCTGATAATCACCTTTCTTTTGAATTTCTCCAGTTTCTGGATCTAGGATTTCTTCTTCTAGAGAAGGAACGATTTTTCTTAGCTCTTTATATAAAGAAGAGTTATCTTCAGCAACACCACTAATGATCAATGGGGTCCTAGCTTCATCAATTAAAATAGAATCAACTTCGTCAACCACTGCAAAGTAAGGATCTCTCATAACTTGATGTTCTTTTTTTAAAATCATGTTATCTCTTAGATAATCAAAACCAATTTCGTTATTTGTCACATATACAACATCATTTGAGTAAGCATCTTTCCTGGAAATTTGATCTAAATCAGATGTGACGTAACCTACAGTCATATTTAATTTTTCATAAATTGGACTCATCCACAAAGCATCTCTCTTAGCAAGATATTCATTTGCAGTAATTACTAAAGTACTTTTTTCAGTTAAAGCGTTCAAGTAGCAGGGAAGAGTAGCTACTAGAGTTTTACCTTCGCCGGTTGCCATTTCAGCGATTTTTCCTTCATTAAGAATAATTCCACCTAACAATTGGCAATCATAATGCCTTAACCCTATAGATCTTTTGCTTGCTTCTCTAACAGCAGCAAATGCTTCGGGTAAAATATTTTTTAGAGAATTTCCTTCAGATAAAGATGTTTTAAATATATTAGTTTTAGATTTTAATTCTTCATCAGATAAGACTTCGAATTCTCTTTCAAGGTTATTGATTATTGCAACAATTTTCTCTGCGCTCTTTAAAGCCTTTTTATCTTTATTGCCAAATACAAAGCTTAAAAATGACATATTGTTTTAATTAAAAATTATCCCGAGCTAGGATCAATTATCGGCTCAATATATCTTATTTCAGGAGCATCACCATCGGAAGATATTACCTCCCAAGCATCTGGCAATTCCAATAATCTATTCAGTAGCATATTGTTAAGGGAATGACCTGATTTGTAACCTTCGAATTCAGCTACGATGTTGTATTGCAGTAAGTACAAATCTCCTATTACGTCTAATATTTTATGTTTGACTAATTCTTTACTTGATCTAAGTCCTTCTTCGTTCAATATTTTGTCTTCTCCAATTACAACAGCATTTTTTTCACTGCCACCTAAAGCTAGTTTATTTTTTTTCATATAATCAATATCGCTCATAAAACCATATGTTCTTGCTCTAGAAATCTCTTTTAAAAAAGTTGTGGAATTAAAATCAACAGTTGAAGTGCTATTATATTTTTTCTGTTTATCGTCATCATAGACCAGGGAATAAGTTACTTTAAATCCATTGTAAGGAGCCAATTTTGCATATGCTCCATCATCTGCTTCAACCTTAATTTCTTTTTTAATTTTTATAAATTTTTTTGGTTTAGATTGTTGTTTTATTCCTGCAGATTGAATCAAAAAAACAAATGGACTTGCACTACCATCCATAATTGGCACTTCCATGTCGTCTACCTCAACAATTACATTGTCAATTCCTAAGCCAGCAAAAGCAGACATTAAGTGTTCTATAGTAGCTATCTGAGTATCGCCTTCTACTAAAGTAGTTGCCAAGGTAGTAGCTCCTACGTTGCCAACAATAGCTTTGATTTCAACTTGGGGATTTAAGTCTATTCTTCTAAAAATAATTCCAGTATCTTCATCTGCCGGAAATAAATTTAATTTTATTTGTCTTCCAGAGTGCAATCCTACTCCAGTTGCACTGATAGGATTAGTGAGTGTTCTTTGGACTAACATTTTTTGCTTATTTTAAGTTCTTTGTCTTTTCGCTTCAAATAGAATAACAGAAGTTGCATTAGAGACGTTAAGGCTTTCTAATCTTGAATCAATAGGAATTTTAATTTTCTCATCAGCCTCAGTAGCAAGAAATTTTTGGATTCCTTTTTCCTCTGAACCAAAAATTAAGACTTTCGGGCCTGTGAAACCCACTTCAAAATAATTTTTATTGGCTTCGCCAGAACAAGCATAAATTTCAAAGGAATACTTTTTAAGTATTTTGATCGTGTTTCGTAAATTGTTGACAACAATCACAGGAATTATTTCTGAAGCAGCTTTAGATACTTTTCTAACGGTGGGAGTGATATGACAAGCTCTATCTTTGGGAATAATGACTGCATCCACGCTTGCTCCTAAAGAACTTCTTAAAATAGAACCTAGATTCTGCGGATCCTGTAAATGATCTAAGACAACTAAGAGGGGATCTTTTTTTTTAATAATAATTGTTTCTAGAAAGTTTATATCTTTCATTTCTTTAGGATAAAAATAAGCTTCAAGCCTTTCAGTTTTATCGGTAATTATTTTGGTAGAATTTTTTTTTGCAAGAGAAACAATATTTTGTATTCTTAAATCTTTTGATCCTTTTTTTATTATGATTTTTTCAATTTTTTTTGAATCATTCTCCAAAAGAGTTTTGATAAAGTTAATATCTTTTGTGCTTAATAATCTACTCATATTTAATGTAATGATAGATTAACTCTGCCTTTGAAGGACTCGACTGATTCGATCTTTACCTTGAGAGTATCTCCAATATAATAACTTTTTTTATTTTTCCTTGATTTCATTGACATTGAAGCCTCATCAAACACTAAATAGTCTTTCTTGCTTAATTTGCTTACATGAATAAAACCTTCAATATTCAGTTCTAATATTTTTACAAAAATTCCGAATTCAAATGCTGAGGTTATTGAGCCTTTGAAGTTTTTGCCAATATAATTTTCAGCACATTTACACTGTAAATATTTAAATTCCTTTCTGCTTATTTTTTCTGCATTTCTATCCTTAGTAGATATGTCCTCAGCGATATCAGACATAGCATTCGTTGAGTAGGGGAAAGAATTGCTTTTAGTAAATTCCTTTTTAGAAGAAAGAGAACTTATTTTTTGAGATATAAGCTCTTTAATGCACCTATGCACGACTAGATCTGCATATCTTCTTATTGGAGATGTAAAATGTGTGTATTTTTCAATAGACAATGCGAAGTGAGAAGAAAGTTTTGGATCATACTTTGCAAGAGACATACTCCTTAAAATCTGAATCATTATAACTTCGTAATTTTTTGTTTTTTTTGCTGCCTTCATCCATGAAATTAAATTTTCTCTAATTTTATAAGAGTCCATGTTATTTTTAATTTGCCTACTTGTCAGGAAATTTTTTAGATTCATAATTTTAAGTGGGTCTGGTTTTTCATGCGATCTGTATATTGTTGGAATTTTTGATTTACTAATTAACTCAGCTGCACAAACATTAGCTAGTACCATGCATTCTTCAACGAGTTGATGAGAATGATTTCTTTCTATTGGTTTAAAATTTTTAATTTTTAGTTTGTCGTAAAAAGGATAATATTCTGTCAAGTTAAAATCTATCGCATTTCTTTTCGATCTATTTGCTGAAAGGAGCCTATAAACCT
>Ga0207985_1000576_pt1 | contig 10156 bp, 9 predicted proteins | sample ETNtaG_3_FD_185761 | JGI IMG/M metagenome (GOLD analysis project Ga0207985, IMG submission 185761) | Marine microbial and viral communities from oxygen minimum zone, Eastern Pacific Ocean - ETNP201302SV84 (SPAdes) (version 2) | ecosystem: Environmental > Aquatic > Marine > Unclassified ...
ACTAGACTCTCATTACGATAAAAAAATTTCAAAGTTATCCACACGATGTAATCTTTATTTTTTTATTTTTTTTTATATATTTGTTTGATTTTAAATTGTAATGAATTACAGAATTCTAATACTTTTGATCTAAATGAATATTTTTTTTTATAACCTATACAGGAATAATTTTTATTATCAGTTTATATACTGGAATAAGAACGAATTAAATTATAATAGGAGGGACATTTATGTTCAATAATTTGAAACGAAAGTTTCTCGTTATCGCTACGATAATGGGATCTTTATCAATGTTCTCTATACCTCAAAACGTAACTGCCGGAGCTCACGAGCAGTATTTTCCAATTGCTAGTAGTAGGGTTGGCCCATACTCTGCAATGGGAACTGGTTATTATGGAGCTCAAATTGACTATATGAATTACGTCAATATGAACGGTGGTGTTAATGGTGTTATGCTTACATGGCAGGAATGCGAAACTGAATATAATGCTGTTAAAACTGTTGAGTGTTATCAGAGACTTTTAGAAAAAGACGGTCAAAGAATCGTTGTGTTTGACACTTTGGGTACACCAGGTGCTTATGCGGTTATTAACAGAATGGCCGAAGACAATGTTGTTTTAGCTCAGTATGGTTATGGAAGAACAGACGGTGCTGACGGAACAGTTTGGCCTTGGGTTTTTAACGCTGCTAGTCACTACTGGTCACAAATAGCTGTTAAATTGAAGTTTATGGCAGAAATTGAAGGGGGTATCCCAAATATGAAGGGTAAGAAGATAGTTCACCTTCATATTGACTCCGCATATGGTAGAGAACCTTTACCTGCTATGAGAGCTATTACTGAAGAGTGGGGAATGGAATTAGTTGAGATTTCAATTCCACCTCCAGGATTAGAACAGCAGTCTCAGTGGCTTCAAATCAGAAAAGAAAAACCTGATTGGGTTACATTCTGGGGTGCCGGTTCAGGTATGAACTCAACTGCTATGACTAATGCAGCAAGAGTTGGATTTCCAAGAGATAGAATGATGTATGTTACTTTTGGTGCCGCTGAAGAGGATATGTATCCTGCAGGTGACTCAGCTATCGGAACATATGCTGTTGCTAATGCACTTCCAGGAGATGACTTTCCTCTAGTTGCTGCGATTAAAGAACAAGTATATGGAGCTGGTAAAGGAAACCTTGCTGACGAAAGCAGAGTTGGATCTGTTTACTGGAACCGTGGACTTGGCGCAGCTGTTATGTGGATTGAGGCTTTAAAGAACGCTCAAGAAATGCATGGTAAAGTTGGTAAAGCAGTTACTGGTGCAGAATTCAGAGACGGTTATGAAGCTCTTAACATGACTACTGAAAGACTAGCTGAAATAGGAATTGAAAATATGGTTGCACCATTCTCAATTTCTTGTGAGAACCACGAAGGCGCAGGTAAATTTGCTGTCATGCAGTGGGATGGAGAAAAGTTTAATCAGGTTACTGGTTGGGAAGCTCCATTAGATCCTGGCTATATTCGTAGTTTAGTTGAAGCATCAGCGGCTAAGTTTGCCGAAGAGAACAACATTACTCCAAAGGAATGTTAATATAATAAAATATATTGAGAGGGGTATTTTACCCCTCTCAAATGAAAGAAAAAAATAAAAAAAAATGAACAACGAAAATAATTCTGAAAATATTCTTGAAATTAAAAATATAGAGGTAGTTTATGATGACGTTATCCTTGCTATAAGCGATGTTTCTTTAAATGTTCCGAAAGGAAGTATTGTAGCCTTATTGGGTGGTAATGGAGCTGGTAAAAGTACAACCTTAAAATCTGTTTCTACAATGTTAGCATCCGAAAGAGGAAAGGTGACTAAAGGTTCAATAACATATAATGGGCAACAAGTTGAAAAATTAAACCCTAGTGACATGGTAAATCTAGGTTTAGTTCAAGTCTTAGAGGGTAGAAGATGTTTTGGTCATCTTACTGTTGAAGAAAACATTATAAGTGGAGCATATACACGAAAGCTTTCCAAGTCTGAAATTAACTCTGAACTCGATAGAATGTACGGATACTTTCCTAGATTAAAAGAGAGAAGAAAAAGTCAAGCAGGCTTTACTTCTGGTGGAGAGCAACAAATGATTGCTGTTGCAAGGGCAATGATGGCAAAACCAAAAATGCTATTGCTAGATGAACCATCAATGGGATTAGCCCCACAACTTGTGGAGGAAATATTTAACATTGTCAAAGAGTTAAACGATAAAGAGGGTGTAAGTATATTACTTGCCGAACAAAATACTAATATTGCACTTAGAAACGCAGATTATGGTTACATAATTGAAACAGGACAAGTAATGTTAGATGGTTCTGCTAAATCTTTATTAAACGACGATAAAGTAAAAGAATTTTATTTAGGTATTTCATCTGAAGGTAGAAAAAACTTTAGAGATGTTCTTAAGGAAACAAAAAAAAATAAAGGTTTGCAATCATGAATACAGCTCAAGATAGAAAATTTAAAATTGGAGATCCAATACTAGAGGTAAATAATATCTCCTTAAGTTTTGGTGGTGTAAATGCTATCACCGATACGTCTTTTAATGTTTTAGAGCATGAAGTAAGAGCAATAATTGGGCCTAATGGTGCTGGAAAAAGTTCAATGTTAAATTGCATTAATGGTATTTATAAACCTCAACAAGGATCAATTGCTTTCAAAGGTAACACTTTATCCAAAATTACACCAAATATAATAGCTCAAATGGGAATTTCACGAACTTTCCAAAATCTTGCACTTTTTAAAAGAATGTCAGCAATAGACAATATCTTAGTGGGAAGAAAACTTCACTCAAAAGCAAATTTTATAGATGTAGCTTTCCAACTTCCTAAAGCTAGAAAAGAAGAAAAACAAAACTTAAAAAAATGTGAGGAGATTGTCGAGTTTTTAGAAATTGAAAAAATAAAGAACACACCAGTCGGCAAACTTCCATATGGTCTTCAAAAAAGAGTTGAGTTAGGAAGAGCACTTGCAACAGAAGCTTCTCTTCTTCTTTTAGATGAACCTATGGCTGGAATGAATGTCGAGGAAAAAAGAGAAATGTGTAGATTTATTTTAGAAGTAAATGAGGAGTTTGGAACAACAATGGTTTTAATTGAACATGATATGGGAGTTGTGATGGATATTTCAGATAGAGTTGTGGTTTTAGATTATGGAAAGATAATTGGTGATGGACCACCAGAAGAAGTAAGAACAAATCAAAAAGTAATAGATGCTTATTTAGGAGTTTCTCATGGGGAGTGAAATATTATTTTTCTTTGAAGTTTTAGTTGGCGGTTTATTAGCTGGAACGATGTACTCACTTGTTGCATTAGGTTTTGTATTAATTTACAAAGCTTCAGCTACTTTTAATTTTGCCCAAGGTGCGATGGTTTTCTTTGCAGTATTATCATTTGTGGGTTTTATGGAATTAGGGCTTCCATTCTTTTTTGCCTTTCTAGTAACAATAGGGTTAATGGTTATTGTTGGCCTTAGCACAGAAAGATTAGTTTTAAGACCATTAATGAATCAAAGTGAAGACACACTTTTGATGGCTACAATTGGTTTAGGATACGTTCTTGAAGGTTTAGCCCAAGCTGCTTGGGGAGTAGAAGTTAGAAGATTAGATTTAGGCATCCCTGACTTCCCAATAATGTTTATCGCAGATGCTATTGGCATATTTATCAGTGCACTTGACTTAACAGCTGGAGCTGTTGCTGCATTTATGGTCATTTCACTTGCAATTTTATTTACTCAAACGAAGATAGGTTTGGGTTTAAGAGCTGTAGCTGATGATCCAGGTGCTGCTAGTTCAATTGGTATCCCTTTAAAACATATTATGCTCTTAGTTTGGTCTGCTGCTGGTGTTGTTGCATTAGTTGCAGGATGCTTATGGGGAGCACGAGCAGGAGTTCAATTTGCATTAGTCGATCTAGCTTTGAAAGCTCTTCCAGTTCTTATCATTGGTGGTTTTTCATCAATACCTGGCGCTATAGTAGGTGGGTTGATAATAGGCTCCACAGAGAAAGTGCTTGAGGTTTATATTGGTCCTTTCTTTGGCGGTGCTATAGAAGGTTGGGCACCTTACGTATTAGCAGTCTTCTTTCTTTTAAAAAGGCCAGAGGGTTTATTTGGCGAGAAAATTATTAGGAGAGTATGATGTCAACAGCAATATCAACATATTCAAAAAGTGATTACATTAACTTTGTAGTTTTAATGGTTTTAGGTTTCCTAGTGATACCTATGACAGTCAGTTCTGATTACTGGTTTACTTCAATTTTAATTCCTTGGCTTTGTCTCGCATTAGCTACAATTGGTCAGCAAGTTATTATGGGCTATACTGGCCAATTAGCTCTCGGAGCTGCAGGTTTTATGGCGGCTGGTGCTTTTGCTTGTTTTAACTTGATACTGCGAGTGGATGGACTTCCATTTTTTGGAGCTCTAATTATCTCAGGATTAATTGCAGCCGCGATTGGAATTGTTTTTGGTTTACCAAGTTTAAGAATAAGAGGAATTTACCTCATGGTGGCAACATTAGCTTCACAGTTTTTTATCATTTGGGTGATTGATAAATTTGGTTGGTTTAAAAATTATGACTCCTCAGGAATTATCACGGCACAGGATATTGTTATTTTTGGAAGACCTTATACATCGCCTGTTGATATGTATCTCGTAATATTAGTAGTTGTCACGATAATGACCATTCTTGCAATTAATATGGCTAGGGGAAGTACAGGAAGAAATTGGATGGCTGTAAGAGATATGGATGTTGCAGCTGAGTCTATGGGAGTCTCTTTACTTAAAACTAAGTTGCAGGCTTTTGCAATCAGTTCATTCTTCTGTGGTGTTGCTGGAGCGCTCTTTGCATTTACATATTTAAAATCATTGGAGCCTGTCGCTTTTGACATTAAACTATCATTTAAAATTTTGTTTATGTGCATTTTAGGGGGTCTTGGTACTATAAACGGAGCATTTATTGGTGCAGGTTTTATTTTACTTTTTCCAGTTTTGCTTAATTATTTAGGAAATAATGTTTTTCATGGTGCAATAGACGCAACTATTATATCTGCTATGGAACAAGTCGTCTTTGGCGTACTTATGATTGTTTTCATGATCTACGAACCATTAGGTATGGCAAAATTATGGGAAAATTTAAAACAAAGATTTTTCAAAAAAAAAGATAATTAGTTTCATGATGCTTTCTGTCAGAATTTAGTATGAATAGGAATATAAAAATTATTTTAGCTTTATGTATTGGCGTAGGCCTTGGCTTACTTATGGAAAATAATTTTCTTATTTAACAAAAAAATGTTGAAAAATATAGCTTTTTCAAGAAATATAATCTCATAATGATAACTATCGTAAATATAGTGACATTTGAAAATTTAATTGATAAACAGTTATCCCTTATCAACTAGGAAATCTTAAAATGATTATTGGAACACTCAAAGAAAAAAAGAAATTTGAAAATAGAGTTGCTATTAGTCCTGATGAAGTAAAATCATATCTGAAATCAGGTCACCAAGTGCTTATTGAAAAAGGTGCCGGTAGTTTATCGGGATTTACAGATAAATCATATAAGGAAGCCGGTGCAACTATTACTAATTCTAAAGAAGTATTAAAAACATCTGAAATAATAATTAAAATTAACTGTCCATCACCAGAAGAGTCTAAACTTATTAATAATAAAGCTATGGTTGTTTCTCAGATCAGCACACAGAATAACCAAGAGAGTATTAAAATTTTAAATTCCAGAAAAGTGTCTGCATTTGCTTTAGAGTTAGTCCCAAGAATAACGCGTGCTCAAGATATGGATATCTTATCCTCTCAAGCAAACTTAGCTGGATATCATGCAGTAATTGATGCCGCACAGGAATTTAACAGAGTTTTACCTTTGTTTATGACTGCCGCTGGAAAAGTAACTCCAGCAAATGTATTAGTCATAGGTGCTGGTGTTGCAGGTCTTCAAGCAATAGCTACTGCTAAACGCCTAGGTGCAATTGTTTATGCAACTGATGTTCGAATAGCATCTAAAGAACAAGTTGAGAGTTTGGGTGGTAAGTTTGTAATGGTCGAAGATGAAGAGTCTAAGAACGCTGAGACAAAAGGTGGTTATGCTAAAGAGATGAGCGCAGAGTATCAAAAAAAACAAGAAGCATTGCTAGCCGAAACCTTAAAAACTATGGATATTGTTATATGCACAGCGCAAATACCTGGAAGAAAAGCACCTTTGATTTTAAAAAAAGAAATGTTGGAAAATATGCAAAATGGTTCAGTCATTGTTGACCTCGCTGTAGAGTCTGGGGGAAACTGTGAATTTAGTCAAGTTGGAAAAGTGATATCAAAAAATGGTCTTAAGATCGTAGGTCACGCAAATGTTCCTGGAAGAGTTGCTAATAATGCTTCAAGTCTGTTTTCAAAAAATATTTCAAATTTTTTAAAGTTAATGAATTTTGAAGACAAAAAAAAATCAATAATTAACAAAAGTGATGAGATTATCAAAGCCACAATGATTTGCTCAGCTGGAAAGATGTTAATAAAATAAAAAGGAGACAGCATGTCAGAAATTTCAAATCAATTAGAAAATTTATCTTATAAGGCACAACAAATAGCAAATGAAGCAAGTCAGCTAGCATCAAGTGTTGCAGAAACTTCAGGTGGTCATAGTGACTTTATTATTTTTGGTATTACAGTTTTGGTTTTAGCTTGTTTTGTTGGATATTATGTTGTTTGGTCTGTAACCCCAGCTCTTCATAGTCCTTTAATGGGTGTTACTAATGCTATTTCTTCAGTAATTATTGTTGGAGCTTTACTAGCTGCGGGTCCAATAGATAGCAACATATCTAAATATTTTGGTTTAGTTGCAGTTGGTTTAGCCGCTGTTAATATATTTGGAGGCTTCGTTGTAACAAATCGAATGCTTTCCATGTTCAAAAAGAAACAATAGGTAAATAAATGTCAACTTTAACAACAGCAGCATATTTAGTCTCATCTGTTTTATTCATACTTTCTTTAAGGGGATTGTCCCATCCGTCTTCTGCAAGGAGAGGTAATTTTTTAGGAATTTTAGGAATGACTATAGCAATAGTCACAACATTATCTAATCCCGGAGTACTTAGTTATAAAGAAATTGGAATAGCCTTTTTGATAGGTGGTTTGATTGGAACTTCCATTGCAGTGAGAATTCAAATGACTGCATTACCGCAGTTAGTTGCTGCTTTCCATAGCTTGGTAGGACTAGCAGCAGTGTTTGTTGCTGCATCTGCATATTATAACCCTAGTGCCTTTAATATAGGTACAGTCGGATCTATACCTATTGGAAGTTTAATAGAAATGTCAATAGGAACAGCAATAGGAGCGGTGACTTTTACAGGATCCATTATTGCTTTTGGTAAACTCCAAGGTTTTGTCTCTGGAAATCCTTTGGTTTTTAAAGGTCAACATTTTATTAATTTACTTTTGGGTTTAGGCATCATTGCTTTAATTGTTAAGTTCTGTATTGATCAAAACCAAGAATTATTTTGGCTTATAGTTTTTGCCTCATTTGTTATAGGTGTTCTTCTAATTGTTCCAATTGGTGGAGCGGATATGCCTGTTATTGTTTCAATGTTAAATTCATATTCTGGATGGGCGGCTGCTGGAATCGGTTTTACTCTATCTAATAATTTATTGATTATTACTGGTGCTCTTGTTGGATCATCAGGTGCTATCTTGAGTTATATAATGTGTAAGGGAATGAATAGATCTTTCTTAAACGTTTTACTTGGAGGATTTGGTGGTGAACAAGCAGCTAGTGCTGGCGGAGTCAAAGATGATCGTCAAGCAAAACAAGGTAACGCTGCTGATGCCGCTTTTATGATGAAAAATAGTAAAACAATAATCATTGTTCCTGGATACGGAATGGCTGTTGCTCAAGCACAGCATGCACTAAGAGAAATGGGTGACTTGCTTAAAGCAGCAGGTGCAGAAGTTAGATATGCAATACACCCTGTGGCTGGAAGAATGCCTGGACATATGAATGTTTTACTTGCTGAAGCAAATGTTCCTTACGATGAGGTTTTAGAACTTGATGAAATCAACAGAGATTTTTCTGAAACAGATGTTGCATTTGTCATAGGCGCAAATGACGTAACAAACCCTGCAGCTAAAACAGATAAAACAAGTGCTATATATGGAATGCCTATTTTAGATGTTGAAAATGCTGGTCAAGTATTTTTTGTAAAAAGAGGTATGGCAAGCGGATATGCAGGAGTTCAAAATGAGTTATTTTTCAGAGACAATACTTTAATGCTATTTGGAGATGCTAAGAAAGTTTGTGAAGATATTATTAAGGGTTTAGAGAACTAATCGAATTTCTTCTTACGCATTAGTTTTTTAAATCTTTTAATAGATTCGGCTTTTTCACGAAGTTTTCTCTCAGATGGCTTTTCATAATTTTTTCTTAGCTTTAGTTCTTTGAAAATACCCTCTCTTAAAAGCTTTTTTTTGAGTACGCGTATAGCTGCCTCAACATTATTATCTCTAACTTGAACTTCTATTGCCAATCTAGTAACCTCATAAAGGCGTAATTTATATATAATTATGAAGTCAAAGCAAGAGAAATTAGCAAAATTATTCATCCAAGATGTTCCTAAATTTGGATGGTCAAGAGAGACTCTTTTACAGTGTGCCAAAAAACAAAGAATTTCAACATCTGTTCTTGCTAATTTATTTCCATCTTTTGAATATGATGTCTTAAAATTCATAATTGCTCAAAATAACAGTCAAGTTGAGAAGAATTATAACTCCTTCAACAACTCACGATTGAAAACTAGAGATAAAATTAAAACTATCATGGAGTTAAAATTTGAAAATAACAGTCATCTCAAAAAAGCATTACCTGAAATGCTTAAATTTCTTTTGAGACCTGGTAACATATTAATGTCCATTAAAATGCTTCATGAAAATAGTGACTTTATATGGAGTTTATCAGGTGATAAATCAAATGACTTTAGTTACTATTCAAAGCGAGGTTTACTTTCAATGATTTATCTTGCCACATTAATTTATTGGCTCAACGATAAGTCAGAAAAAGATATTGCTACCAAAAACTTTATCAGCAAATCAGTTGATGGAATAGTTGATGGGGTTTCAAGACTCAAACAATTAAGCATATTAAAGAATTTAGCTGAAAACTTTATGTCTAGATACGCATCAAAAAGATCCTCTTAAACTAATAAATTTTCTTCATCTAATATTTTAATTCATTATAATAGACATATAACTTAGGAGGATTGATGAATTTGCAGAAAACTATAACGCCTATTAATAATTCTATCTACCTAGAGAGAGAATTAGCCTCAGATAGTAAAATTAATTCAGTCATAGATACAGCTTCAACAAGTTTTGAAATTTGGAAAAACACATCTCTTGATGACCGAATTAATATTGTTAATAAATTTATTGATAACTTAATTGATCTCAAAGATGAAATATCAAAGGAAATTTGTTGGCAAATTGGAAGGCCCATATCTCAATGTGCAGGAGAATTAAGAGGCTTTGAAGAGCGCTCTAGACACATGGTAAATATTGCTAAAGACTCATTACAAAATCTTCCAGCCACTCAAAACGAAGAATTTGACAACTATATATACAAAACACCTCTTGGGGTGATTTTTGTAATGGCCCCATGGAATTATCCGATTATTACTGCAACTAACACAATTGTTCCTGCTATAATTTCAGGTAATAGTTTAATTTTAAAACATTCATCTCAAACACCAAGATGTGCAGAACTAATTTTTCAAGCTTTCGAAAATACAGGGATACCTGAAGGTGTTTTCCAATTTATTCATACTGATCATAAAGCTTGTGAAAAAATAATCTCTGACTCAAGAATAGCTCACGTTGTTTTTACTGGCTCTGTAAGAGGAGGTCAGGAGGTAAAAAAATATATAGGAACACGATTTATTAATGCTGGTCTAGAATTAGGAGGGAAAGATCCTGCCTACGTTAGAGCAGATGCTGATTTAAAACACGCAATTGAAAACCTTGCAGACGGTGCACTATTTAATTCTGGTCAATCTTGTTGTGGTATAGAAAGAATTTATGTAGATAAAAAAATTTATAAAGAATTTATAGATGGCTTCAAAAGCATTACTGAAAATTATAATTTAACC
>Ga0207985_1000577_pt1 | contig 10152 bp, 13 predicted proteins | sample ETNtaG_3_FD_185761 | JGI IMG/M metagenome (GOLD analysis project Ga0207985, IMG submission 185761) | Marine microbial and viral communities from oxygen minimum zone, Eastern Pacific Ocean - ETNP201302SV84 (SPAdes) (version 2) | ecosystem: Environmental > Aquatic > Marine > Unclassified ...
CTGCTTCAATAAATGTATTTAAAGACCATCTAACAATATCTTCCCAAACATTATCTCCTTGTCTTACAACAGGACCTAATGGTTCTTTTGAAATTGTTTCTGGCAACACTTTATGTTCAGAAGGATCTTTCATTTTTGTTCTTTGTGCAGCTAGACCAGATTTATCAGTTGTGTAAGTGTCACATCTGCCTGCGTCATAAGCTTGAACAACTTCATCTGCGCTTTCAAATCCAAGTGGCTCATATTTAACATTTTTTGAATTACTTTCCTCATAGTTTTACTAACGGTAATCAGACCATGTGCTTTCGAAAAAATCATTCGTTCTTTTAGTTTTAATGAGATAACTCCAGATTTATTATTTTCATATGATACCGGATGATGAATCAATAAAATTACACGGTATTTACTAACAATTCTGTTCATTAAACAATACATCTTCGATGCTAAAAGACCATCAATAATTAGTGTAGATCTTTTGGGTAAACCGTTTATGGTATTTAGGAAATTGAAAGTAAGCGCTGATGAATTTTGTGGAAAAATATTAGTAATTTTAAATCCTGTTTTTTTAAGATAATTTAAAATTTTTTTGTCGTACTTATTTCCGCCAGTGATGCTTGAAAGATCTGGAGTGATAAAATAATTCACTTTATATTGATTTTGTATATGAAGCTGAGGCTAAATGATTTTCTTTAAGTGATATTTTGATTGCAGAAAGTTTATTTACTTGGAAATTTCTTGTTTGTAGTTCATCGTAGATCTCATCAGTAAATCGTTTAGCCATAAACTCTGTTGTGGTAATCTCATCTTTAAGCTCATCTAAATTATCTAGATTTTTATAATTATATTTCTCTATTACAGTTTTCAGGATATCTGTTGCTAGGCCAATATCAATTATAATGTTATTGTTTATCAGTTTGTCGGAAAGTAACATCATATCAATAATATATGTTGTTCCATGAAGGTGTTTTGCTGGTCCAAAGAAATCATCTTTCAAACTATGAGCAATAAAACAGTAGTCCCTTATTTTTAATTCATACATTAGTACCTCACTACCTTACATAAACCTTTAAGGTATTCTTTTTTGAAAAACATAGGCAAGTCTTTCAACTTGATCTCATTTTTATCAATCAATATATCGAGAATATCGTCATCCAACATTTTTAATGCAAGATTCCTTCTTTTTAGGTTATCAAATTTTCTAAGTTTATAAGATGGCATATTACCTACTTGCGAAAATATTATATTTAAACGTCTTGAAAAACAATTCTCTCCCATTCTAATTTTGGACTGTTGCTTTCCGTACCAGCTTAACACACAAATTTTTGTATCAAGATCGGTGAAACGCTGAAGTTGATCAAGCGCAGCAATATTTCCTGAGCATTCGTATATTATGTCGGGTTTTTTGATGTTTTTGATATTATTGTCAAAATTTATATTCAATCTATTACATAACATTCTTTTTTTGTTGTCTTTATCAATCATGATCACTTCAATACCAAAAGTTTTGGATAGAACATAAGCCATTAATAGACCAACAATACCAGCGCCGATTATGTAAACCTTATCACCAATAGATGGCATGCTATCCCACATAGCATTTATAGCTGTCTCCATATTTGCCGTAAGTAGTGCTCTCTTAAGAGGAATTATTTCCGGGATAACACTCACCAAAGAGGAATTGATAATATATTTTGTTTGGTGCGGATACATCGTGTAAACCATCTTATTTATGAAATCCTTTGGACCATCAATTACTTTTCCGACATTCAAATAACCATATTTTACACGTGTATTGAATGAACCTTCCTGATGTGGTGCTTTCATGTACTGAAACTGATTAGATGGAACCTGCGAGTTAAAAACAATCTTCTCCGTCCCGTAGCTGATTCCAGTATAAAAAGTTTTTATAAGTAATTCGTCATGTTCTAAATTCTTTTTTAAATATTCCGTTTCAATTGTTCCTTTTTTCTTCGAAACCCAAAATGATTGTGCGTTATACTGATCCATGAATGAATTATATCAAAAATATGTTATCTAGATATGCAGGTTTTCAGTTATTTTTTCTCAACGTATCATACTTAATGTTACTGGTTTTACTCTTGACGCCAGGAGAAATAACACAAAGCATACTGACCTCCTCTTTGTATGTGCTAATGTTTATTTCTGCAATCTCAATTTATATTTTAAGGGAAAGTCAGATAGATTTTAATATTCCAAATTCAATCACAAATTTTAGACTAGTTTTAAATATTTTCATTTTTGTCTGTATCTATAATGCAGAAAGCTATAATATTGAAACAATTTTACTTCTCGTTATAATAAGCTTGATATTAGATGGAGCCGATGGCTACTTTTCTAGACACCTAAATCAAATGACCTTATTTGGGAAGACATTTGATCAAGAGGTTGATAATTTTTTAATATTTATTCTCTCATTCTCATTGATATACAACTATGATTTCAACATAGCATTAATTTGTATCCCTCTATATAGATATATTTTTCTGATTTTGATTAATCAGGGATTCATCAGTAATCATGAGCTTCCAGAATCCTTATTCAGAAAAACAGTCTGCGTTATAACAATATTGTCTCTAGCCGCATGTAACTATTACAATATGGTTGAATCAATGAGAAGTTTAATATATATAATTATAATATTAGTTTCATATTCATTTTTGAAAGACACTATTTACTTATATAGGAGAAAGAATGCTTAAAAAATTTATAATACTTTTATTGTTCCCTGTAATAACTTTTGCGTCTACAGACAAATACATAATTGATAAGTCTCACTTTGCAATTGGTTTCTTAGTTGAACATGTCGGCTATGCAAAAACATTGGGAATGTTCCGTGAAATTGACGGAAATTACTCTCACGATACTGATAATAATACAATTAACGATATTAACATTATTATTAAAACAGATAGTGTCTTCACGAACCATGATAAGAGAGATGAACATTTAATGAGTCCCGATTTTCTTAATGTCAGTAAGTACCCAGAAATGACCTTCAGAGCAAATAATATAAAAATTGACAATGAGGAAACTATCATAGATGGTCAACTGACACTTTTGGGTATCACGAAGCCATTAACACTCTATGGAAAGATAAATAAAATAGCGAAATATCCATTTGGCGGAATAATAAAACCTTATGTAATGGGTATATCAGCAAAAGGTGTTATCAAGAGATCTGATCATGGGATGATGTACGCCGTTAAAGATAATCTAGTCGGTGACGAAATAGAGCTTATTATTGAATTCGAAGCAATAAGACAATAATGTCAGCCGATTCTCCAATAATAAAAAAAGAGCTGCGTGAATATGTTGATATCCTTGGTTATAGTGAATCTGAATTATTAAAAAAAAATAGAGAAGAGACAAAGAAACTGGGTCCAATATCCATAATGCAAGTCGGCGCAGCACAGGGCGCTTTCCTGTCAATATTGTGCAAATGCGGTAAATTTAAGAATTGTCTGGAAGTGGGTGTATTTACGGGTTACAGCTCATTGTGTATAAGTTCAGCAATAGAGGATAATTCAAGGCTAACAGTTATTGATAATAATAATGAATATTTAGACATTGCAAAAAAGTATTGGAAATTAGCAAATGTTGTAGGAAAAATAAATGTGATCCAGAAAGATGCTTTAGAGGCTTTGTCAGAATTAAAAAGTCATCCTGATAAACAATTTGATTTTGCTTTCATAGATGCAGATAAAGCGAACTATGTTAAATATTATGATTCGATATTGCCATTAATGAGCCGAGGAGGGATATTGTGTATAGATAATACACTTTGGAAAGGGAGAGTATATGATCCTGACAATCAAACCGATAGCACACGAGCAATCAGATCACTTAACGAAAAAATAAAAAATGATAAAAGGGTTGAACACTCTATTCTTACAATTTATGATGGCATGACAATTTGTTACATTAAATAATGTTCGTTTACAATTTCTATAAGTTCATAAGCATTCCTGATTTATCTTCAAAAAAAGGTATTTTGTTGAAAAGTCTAAGTCATTTAAATATAAAAGGAACAATTCTCTTGGCATCTGAGGGTATCAATGTGAACATAAGTCAAGAAAAACAACTTCTTGATAAGGCATTAAATGTTATTGACGAGCAAATTCCTTTGGGTGATATACATATAAATAAAACAGAAAGCGATAATATTGCTTTTCAAAAACTCAAAGTGAAAGTGAAGACTGAAATTATTAGATTTAATTCTCTCTTAAAAAATAGTGATAAAAAAAACCAAAAAAGCATCACTCCTCATCATTGGGATAAAATAATTAGAAATGATGCACAAATTATCGATATGAGAAATAACTTCGAATACAACTTAGGGACATTCAAAGGTGCTATAAATCTTTGCCTGATAAACTTTACAGATCTTAAGGATAAGACTGCCGAGCTAAACAAGTTAGATAGAAAAAAGAAAACTGCAATTTTTTGTACTGGTGGGATTAGGTGTGAAAAGGCAGGAAAATACCTCAGTGATATTGGTTTTGAGGATGTATATCAACTTCAAGGCGGAATAATTAATTATTTAAATAGTACAAAGAATAAATATTGGAAAGGTGAATGTTTTGTATTTGATGACAGAATACTATTAAAAGGTAACTCGTAATATTTCTTTTTTGACACTATTATAGTCACTGATATTCATTCTAAATACTTCGATTAGATTTACATCACTTGAAAATCGGTCGCTTTTCGAATGCTTAATTATGAATTCAAAGTCATTTGGGACATTTGTGTTCTCTTTCACCATAAAATCATTGGATGTGAACTTTACATTAAAGTTGGCACTGTTTATTTTAACTCTTTTAATAGCAAAAGGCTGATTAATATTTTTCTCTTTCAATATCATAAAGAAGTAGCCCTCGTATTTATCCCTCGAAGTGACTGATAAGTCTAGTATGGTTTGAGATAGACCTGAACTATCTTTTAGGTTTGTTAGTAATTTTTTATATTCATTTTTATTAGCAATATTTGGATGTTGGATTATTTCATTCAATGTATTTTGTGCAAGAAGATTGTCATTCACATTGAAAGAGAAACTTAAAAGGTCTAGTAAAGCTTGAGGTTCATCGGTTTTGTCAATGTAAATAACAAAATATTTTTCTATCAAGTCCTTATTGACAATCTCGCCATCGCTTCTTAGTACCAATATATACTCACGAAGTGCATCCATATTATCGGGTCTTAAATTAATAGCTATCTGATATGCTTTTGATGCTTTTTGATAATTTTTCAGAATTGAATACGATTTTCCAAGCATTAGCCACCCATTGAAGTCTTCTGATGAATTAAGAAGACGTGATTCTAGTTTGGGTATATTTTCTCTGATGGTTTTAATATTATTACGTACTGACATATTCTTAGAGTGAATTTGTTTGTAATCAGCTGTATTAGATAGGTCATAACTTAATGAAAAAATATAGACGGTGATTACCGATAAAAATAGGATAATAAATAAATACAACTTTCTACTCGTAAATTGTCCATCAACATTCCTACTCTTGAAGAGAATAAATAAATACATGAGGATAATCGCACAGAGGAAAATATAAATCATTTTATATATCGCCTAAGCAAAAAATATCCCAGGAACACTATGAATATAAATGGACCAAGCCAAAGGAGGATGTTTTGCATATTAACAGGTGGGTCGTAAAGGATGTATGAGCTATATCTTTCAGACAAAAAACTTTTTATTTCTTTTTCAGTCTTACCAGCTTCAAGCATCTCTCGAATTTTTTCTTTCATATCTACTGCTAAGGGCGCTTCAGACTCTGCAAGATTTTGATTTTGACAAACCATGCATCTAAGCTCCTCAATGAGCTTTGTGTATTGTTTTTCAAACTCGACTGACGCAAATGATGAATTGCTTATCAATAAGAAAATGATTAAGTGGTAAATTCTCATCTTATTCACTCAGAATAGGTAGCATTTCCTCTTGGATAATTTGATTATTAATAGGCCCAATATGTTTGTATTGAATTACTTGATTTTTATCCAAAATATATGTCTCAGGCACTCCATATACGCCAAGATCAAGTGATAAATCACCTATACTATCCTTGATGATTATCCTATAGGGATTTCCCCTCATGCTCAACCATCCCATAGCTTCACTTGACTCATCCTTATAATTAATCCCAATCATATCAATATCTTTATTTTTTGAAAGCTGTATCAAATATGAGTGCTCTCTCTCACATTCAAGACACCAACTAGCCCATACATTAACAATAGTTTTTTTTTCTAAGAAGTTACTATTTGTAAGTGTATCCTTGGTATATAGATCTGTTAGTTTAAATTCCGGAAAAGTTTTACCAATCAAAGGGGATTCAATTTTTTTAGGATCATAGTGGAGCCCTTTATAGAGGAATATACTTACGGATATAAAAATTAGGGCAAAGAAGATAGTGATTTTATTCATATATTTTCGATTGCTTAAATCTTATACTAAATATAGCACCTAATATCATGAATATCGTCCCAATCCATATAAGTCTAATCAATGGTTTATCGTAAATTCTCATAGACCATTTATTATCAGATACCATATTTCCAAGTGAAACATAAAGATCCCTATCGAGCCTTCCATTTATACCTGCTTCGGTCATCGGAGAATCACTTGAGTGATATAGCCTTTTTTCTGGATTAATTTCTGTAATGAATCTATCACCTTTACTAACAATAATTGAAGCAATTACTGCATCATAATTAGTAGACTTAAACTCTTTGAGATTTTCAAATCTATAATCGAAGACACCTACTTTTTTTGTCTCTCCAATTTCAAGAGTAAACTCTTTCTCTATTTTATTACTCTCTGAGACGCTTGCTCCAATTATAAATATCGCCAGACCAAAATGCGCAAAGTACATGCCTACTCTTCTTCTAATTTTTAGAGAATTATCTGACGATCTATAAAAATCAAAAAGTATATTCGCAATAATCCAAACAGTAGAAAATATGCCAACGAAAAAAAGTATAGATTGTACGGAAAAGATAAATGACAAAAATATACTAATAACAAATATTATGAATAACTGAACTAGTTGTGAATCGATTGAGGTCCTTGACAGAAGAATAGGAACATAGCCAACCAATAATATCAATGGAATCATTAAAGGCACAAACACAGCATTATAGTAAGGAACGCCCACAGAAATTTTTTCAAGTCCTAATATATCTAAAAATAACGGATACATTGTTCCAAGAAGGATAGTAAATGTAGCTGTTACAAGAAGAATATTGTTAAGTAAAAAGAAACCTTCTTTAGAAATAAGTCTTACATCACTGTCATCTACGAATTTTTTTGAATTTAGTGCATAAGATAAGAGTCCTCCACCTATCAGTGCAATCAGCATAAATAATATAAATACTCCCCTCGAAGGGTCATTTGCAAATGAATGAACAGAGATCAAAATACCGGACCTAACTAAAAAAGTGCCAAGCAAACTCAAAGAAAAAGTAAAAATTGATAATAATATTGTCCAACTTTTAAAAATTCCTTTTTCACTTGTAGCAATCACGGAATGAAGAAGCGCCGTAGCCATGAGCCATGGCATAAAGGATGCATTTTCGACTGGATCCCAGAACCACCATCCTCCCCAACCTAATTCATAGTATGCCCACCAACTTCCAAGCGCTATCCCTAGAGTTAGAAATGCCCAAGAGGCTAATACCCAAGGTCTGATCCATTGAGCCCATTCTTTTTTGAAATCATCCTCGAAACAACACGCAACGGCAAAAGAGAAAACAACTGATAAACCAACATATCCCATATACAGCATTGGAGGATGAACTATTAAGCCAAAATCTTGTAGAAGTGGATTGAGATCGTTTCCATCAAGAGGGATGGTCATATTTCTATCAAAAGGATTAGAGGTTGCAACAACAAAAAGAAGAAAGCCAAGATTAAGAATGCCCATTATCGCCAAAAAATTGACTCTCAAGCGCTTGTGTAGATTACTACTGTACACACTTGCAAGAAACATCCAAAAACTTGAGACCACGCACCATAAAAGCATTGATCCCTCATGTCCTGCCCATGCTGCCGATATTTTATATATGAGCGGAAGGCTTGAATTTGAATTTTTAGACACATAATCTAGAGAGTAGTCTTCACCTACAAAAGTTGTTATCAAGCATAAAAATGAGATAAGTATAATTGGAAAGTGTAATTTAGATGCAGAGAACAATATTTCCTGTGAAATATTTGAATTTGTTAATACTTTTGACGAGAGCAAAATAATACAATTCATAAGGCCTAATAGTAGAAGGAAGTGCCCGACATATCCAATCTCGATAATCATTGAGTAATACTCTCCATAGTTTTATATTTACCATCTTCAGTTAAGCCTAATGACTCTTTTACCTCTGGTGGCATGTACGTCTCATCATGTTTTGCTAGCACCTCTTCTGCGACAAAAAGGTTATTCTGAAGGTAACCTCTAATCACGACGCCCTGACCCTCTCTGAAAAGATCTGGTAATATTCCATCATACTTAACTAAGACTTTATTGTTAAAGTCTGTAACATTAAAAGAAACTTTCTTTGTCCCTGATACTCTAATAAGTGAGCCCTCCTCGACCATTCCACCAATTCTGAATACATAGTTGTCTGGGAAGTTGCCATTAACTAATTGAGTTGGACTACGGTAATATAACAAGTTTTCATTAAATGTTTTGACGAATGCATATAAAACGAATCCTAAAATAACGAGTAAGAAGGAGACATAGTAAATTCTTGCGGATCTTTTCTTCATAAGCGGTCTATCTTTCAGAGATTTTTTTTCTAATTTCTCTACCTTTGTATATCAAAATAAGCACAACCAGGACCATTGGTACAACTACCAAAAAATATGCCCAAAATATGTAAGGTGCGTAATCAAACATTTGTAAAATATATCTTAAATTTAAGTCAATAAAAACAATAAGATTTTAACAGGAACTTGAGTTATTTACTCAAGAATTACGTCTCCAGAGTGAAGATTTATGCATAATTTTAGATCTTTGCAAAACAGGATTTTATTGGGTTTTAATGAATAACTAGGAAAATAAGCTGAAGGAAGTCGAGTGCTTGCATCGCCGCAGCTTGTCTAGTATAAATTCTCTTGATTGATTCTTGTGATTCTTATGATGAAGAATTTCATCTACAGAGTGTTCAGTAGCATGGTGAGCGTTTAAATACAAACAAGTTATAAATAACCTCATACACCCAAAGTACTCTCAATAAAAAGAAATATCTACATCTAAATTTAAATATTTTTATTGACTTTTTATTGCATATTTATCGCATCACAATAGCCAAAATTCTGAATCATATTTTTAAAAAATAAACAAGATTATAAAGAAATCTTTAATATATTATAATGCACCATCTTGTGGATCTTAGTGGTATCAGCAACATTATCGAGAAACAGATGGATCAAATTTCATTAATCACAATCTTGTCAATAGCAATAGTCTACTTCCTACTTAGGCCATATTATCTCAAAGATATTGTGAATTATGAGTACAAAACTATAGCAGATATTCTTGCTTTTCTATTTCTATCATGGGTTGTAAGCACAGTACTAGGATTAATTCTTGCTATGAACTTAGTTCCTATGTAATGAAAATTAAAAACCAGAAAAAGTGCTCACAATGTTCAAAGGAATTTTATAAACTTTTCCGATGCAGATACGAGAATTCAGACTGGATTTTTTTATGCCAGGATTGCCTATCCAAAGTTAAGCAGAAATACCACGAATCATATCAATATGGAGGAACCTGGAAATCAACTAATTGATCTCGATTATTGAATTACATAAGTCTTTATATTCTCTTTCTACTTTTAGATCTGAATACCTTTGACCTTTTTCTTGAGCTTCATATGACCAAGACTCCATAATACTTGTTATTGATAATATGTAGCTGGATGTCGATACTTCCGGATGTTGAGCCATAAATATTTCTTTTAAATTATTAAAGTACTTATTGTGGTAATTGTATTTCTTTTCCGCTGAATACTGACTATTGAGTTTTTCTTTGAAATGGTAGGCAGAGCAAGTTAATAGATTAGTTTTGTCATAACTCTTATCTGCAAGAGATGTATGTGAAATCGCAATAAACGATAATATTA
>Ga0207985_1000579_pt1 | contig 10142 bp, 11 predicted proteins | sample ETNtaG_3_FD_185761 | JGI IMG/M metagenome (GOLD analysis project Ga0207985, IMG submission 185761) | Marine microbial and viral communities from oxygen minimum zone, Eastern Pacific Ocean - ETNP201302SV84 (SPAdes) (version 2) | ecosystem: Environmental > Aquatic > Marine > Unclassified ...
GATGAAAACTGGTCTGAAAATGTTGTTAGAATTTTAACTAATCCTACCGTTTCTTCATTATTAACAACCTTTGGAACTATTGGAGTAATATCTGAATTGTACAGTGCAGGATGGGGGATTGGAGGAACTATTGGTATCATTTGTTTAACTCTTGCTCTTGGTGCTGGATATTTGACTCAGTTAGCATCTTCAACAGATCTTTTAATAATTTTATTAGGCCTTGTATTACTATTTGTTGAAGCTATTGCAATTCCAGGATTTGGAATATTTGGCATTACAGGTATTGTGGTTTTATTTTATGGTTTATACTTATTACTGATCCCAGATGTTCCTGTAAGTCCTGAAATTTATTCTGAGGCCTTAGACGGATTTTCATGGGCAATTGTTGTAGGAATTTTTGGTATTATATTCATTTTAAGGTTAATAGGTAAATCTGCTTTCTTTCAGAAATTAGTAAGCAGTGATTCAAATAAAACAACATTGAAAAAGAACTTTAAGAATAGAAGTAAAGTTGAGTAGTTATAATATATTAGTTACTAAAGACTTAAATTTAATTATATAACATATGAAGGAGGAGTAATGGGACTATATGTTGCCATACCATTAATATTATTTATTTTGTTGCTATTATGGATTGTGCCAGTTGGTTTATGGTTACAAGCTATTTTTAGTATTGGAGGAGGACATGTTACAATCTTAGGACTTGTCGGAATGAGATTTAGACGTGTACCACCTGGGGTTATCGTAAATGGTTTAATCGCCGCAAGAAAAGCAGGCCTTGATGCTATATCAAGTAGTGATTTAGAAGTTCACTTTATGGCTGGTGGTAATGTCGATAAAGTTGTTGATGCATTGATCGCTGCTTCAAAAGCTGGAATTGAACTTACTTTTTCTATAGCTACAGCGATTGATCTTGCAGGAAGAGATGTTTTATCAGCAGTTCAAACAAGCGTTTATCCTAAAGTGATTGATGCTCCAATTGATGGAAAACTATCTGCCGTAGCAAAAGATGGTATTGAGGTTCGAGCTAGAGCAAGAGTAACAGTAAGAACTGATATTCCAAACCTTGTAGGGGGTGCAACTGAAGATACAATTATTGCCAGAGTTGGTGAAGGTATTGTAAGTGCTATTGGTTCAAGAGAAACATATGAGGCAGTCTTAGAGAATCCTGATTCAATTTCTAGAACAGTATTAGAAAAAGGATTAAATAAAGGTACAGCCTTTGAAATTCTTTCTATCGATATTGCAGATATTGATGTTGGTAAAAATATTGGTGCACAGTTACAAGCTGACCAGGCAGAAGCAGATCTAAGAGTAGCCCAAGCTAAAGCCGAAACTAGAAGAGCTATGGCTGTTGCTCTTGAACAAGAAATGAAGGCTAAAGTTGTAGAGGCGGAATCAGAGGTTCCATTAGCTATGGCTGAAGCATTTAAGCAGGGTAATTTAGGAGTGTTAGATTATTATAAGCTTGATAATATTGCATCAGATACTACTATGAGACAATCAATAGCTGGTGTAACAGATGATTCAAAAGAAGATTCTGAGGATTAACCTTTGGAAGAGTTAATATATTGGGGGATAATCTTTTTATTTTATCTTTTCTCTGCCTACAGAAGTAGGCAGAAAAAGGTAGAAACTGAAGATATTCAGGTCCCTGATATACCAATACAATCAGAACCACAAAAACCAAAAGCTGATTTTAATATTTTTGAATTCTTAGACGATGCTATGGAGAAATCAGCTTTAGAGTTAGATGATGCAGTAGAAATGAATTTAGTTCAACCTTCTACAAAAGATTCATCACAATCTGAAGCTAATACTCAATCAATAACACCAGCTTATGATTTAAATTCAATTGCAAGTTCAGTTGATAATGAATCTTATGATATTAGAGATAAGCATTTAAGCCATTTAAAGTCTAGAATTGAAACAAAAACAATATCTAGTAATTCTGAACAAAAACTTTTAACGCTTCAACAAAAACTTAAAAACAAGCCAACTAAGCTAGCTATAGTTATGCAGGCAATTTTTGAGCCACCAAAGTCCCAAGGAATATAAATGAAACTGTTAATTATGGGGCCTCCAGGAGCTGGCAAAGGAACGCAAGCAAAAATTTTATCTCAACAATATAATCTTGTACATTTATCTACTGGAGATATACTTAGAAAAGAAATAGATAAAAAATCATCTACTGGTTTAGAAGCACAGAAATATATGAATGCTGGAAACTTAGTACCTGATGACGTATTACTAGCAATGATGAAATCAACTTTAACTGAGCTGAAAGATCAAGGGGTTATACTTGACGGTTTCCCGAGAACAATACCGCAGGCGGAAGGCCTATCTAATATTTTTCAATCTTTAAATCAAAAAATTGATGGAATTATCAATATCGAAGTTGACAAAAATATTCTTATTGCTAGGCTGATTGAAAGAGCGAAAAATTCAGGAAGAGCGGATGATACCAAAGAGGTAATTGTTAATCGTCAAAATGTATATTTAGATCTAACTGCGCCATTAATAGAATTTTATAAAAATGATATAATTAATATTGATGGAGATGGTTCAATCGATAAAGTCACTGAAAGAATTCTAAAGCGAATTCCATAATGAAAGTAATTGGAATTACTGGTGGAATTGCATCAGGTAAAAGTACAGTTTGTTCTTATATAAAAGATAAGTATCAGGCATATATTTTCGATGCAGATAAAGAAGCAAAAAAATTACTTCAATCAGAGTTAGTACATGAAGAAATTCAAAAAGCCTTTCCTGCAATAAAAGATTTATCTAAAAAATCCATAGCTGATGAAGCTTTTAAAGATAAAGAGTCACAAAAAAAATTAAATGATATTGTACATCCAATGATCAGTGATATAATTTTTGAAAGAATAAATCAGAAAAAAAGCTTACATAAATTTTTTTTGTTAGATGCAGCATTAATTATTGAATCAGGTATATTTAAAACATACCAAAAAAATGGAGCAAAACTAATTTTGGTTGTGGCAGATAAAGATATAAGATTAAATAGAGCAATGGAAAGAGGCAATTTGTCAAAAGAGACAATTAATGATAGAATGAAACTGCAGATGCAAGATAACTTGAAGGTCCGATATGCTGACTTCATTATTGAAAATAACTCAGAACAATCTGAACTTTTTAATAAAGTTGACCAAATTATGGTGAAAATAATTCATGAATAATTTTTTAAAAGTATTCTTTGCTTCCATATTTATTATTCATTGTTCCTCCGATGTAAGTTCTGAAGATATATTAACAGACAACAACGATAGTGGTGGTGGAGGTTTTACAGGAGGCGGTAATCAAACTATACCTGAATTGACAGTAGAATTAATATCCACATATAATAATCAAACAGCATCTTTCGCAACACCATTTGGAAGCTTTACTAGAAGTTTCATTGTTCATACTCCTCCTAATTTTGATTATGAAACTGAATCTTTACCATTATTGTTTGTTTTGCATGGATATACTGGTAGAGCACCATCAATTAGAGATTATTCAGGGTTTGATCAAATCGCAGATCAAGAAAGATTTATAGTTGTTTATGTTCAAGGGACTACAGATCAGTTTGGCAATACAGGATGGAATGTCAATGTCGTGGCAAGTTTTCTTGGTGTTAATGATGTAGGATTTTTTAAAGCTTTAATAAAATATTTTAAGGCAAACTATAATATTGATGGATCTAAAATCTTTTCTTCTGGAATGTCTCTTGGTGGATTTATGAGCTATAGATTAGCTTGTGAGCTTGATGAAATTAATAGTATTGGGTCAGTTACGGGATCCATGGCTGGATATTACCAATGTAACCCTCCAAAAAAATCAAGTATTATTCATTTTCACGGAATGAATGATTATGTTGTTCCGTACGATGGAGTCGAATGGAGTTATTCTGCTAGATCAGCACATGATTTTTGGAAAAATCATAATCAATGCAATTCACAAAATGAAATAACTATACCAGATTTCAATGGTGACGGTGAGTATACCACACGTTTAATTTCTCATGATTGTGAAGAAAATAAAAGTGTTGAACTTTACTCTTTAGAAGGAGAAGGGCATACTTGGTGGAAAAAATCATGGGGACATGATATTAATACTTCAGAATTAATTTGGCAGTTTTTTAAAAATCAACAATGATTACAGAAAATCATATTTCTTATTTATCAAAATCCGATAGTATTTTAAAAAAGATAATTAAAGAAAATAAGATACCTAAAATATCTAAATCTGAAGACTATGTACTTGATTTATATAAGTATATAATTTTTCAACAAATTTCAACTAAAGCCGGAAATAGTATTTTTAATAGATTTTTAAAATATTATCAAAAAAATAAAGATAATATCACAGTTTGGAGTGAGCAAGATTGCAAAAATATTGGCTTATCATATCAGAAAAAAAAATACATTGAAAATATATTTAGAGATAGAAGTGAAATTTATGGCCTAAAAAAAAGCAACGATTCAGATATGATTAGGAGAAAACTTATTAAAATTAAAGGGATTGGAGATTGGACAGTCGATATGTTTTTAATTTTCTCTAAAAGAGATCTTGATATATTTCCGGAAGGAGACTTGGCATTAGTCAATATCATAAAAGAATTATACAATGTAGAATCAATGGAAAAAATCAGAGAAATAGCGAGTAAGTGGGCACCTTTCAAAACCATAGCTACTTTATATCTTTGGGACTCTTTAGATGATGATTTCCCAAGCTAAAAAAGTTCATTTGTAAGACAATGTACTGAACCACCACTTAGATTGAATTGTGAAACAGAAGTATTATCAAAAATAATATTATTTGATAAACCAAACTCAAAAATTTTATTTTGTCTCATCTCTTTGCTTCCTATAAATAACCCTGGTAATGTTAAACCATTCATTGAAGTTCTAAATTTCAAAGACTCATTAGGATTTTGATGTTCAATTTCAATTAAATCCCAATCATTAATCTTACAAATATTTCTCAAATTAGTTATTTCTTTGTTACTAAATACCTCTTTTGCACATATAATTCCAATACAGTCATATTCATTGTTAAAAATAGGTGCAATTGATGTATCTAAATGATATCCACTTGATTTGATAATATGAAGATGAGATACTTTTAATTTTTCTGCCATTTGCTCTGCACCTTTTAGGTTATTTCTATTTTGTCCGGCTAATAAAATATTTTCTTTAGGAAGAAAGAAAAATTCTCCGCCTTCAGCAATGCAATCGTCATCAAGGAAAGAAACATTATATTGCAAATCTTTCAAGCTAGAAATAACAAACTCACCCTCATTCATTCTTTCAGAAAGCTTCATGTTACACATTACAATATCTTTATCTACATTACATAAAAAATGATCGCGCATAAAAACAAAATCATATTTTTTAATAATTTCTAAATCTTTCTTAAAAGGTATTATTTCAATTGGCAGTGAATATTTATTTAATATTTCAATAAGACCTTTGTGTTCTTGCTGTAATAAAGACTGGTTAGGCACAGCACCATTGCTCATCATATCATTGTCTTGGTATGCAACTATTCCTTTATCCCACCAACCGCCTTCAGGAATAGAGCTAATAGCTATTTTGATGTTTTTGGAGTCTTTCATTATCAAAAACTTACAATTTTTAAATTAAGTATATAAGATTAAATTAAATGAATGAATAAGGACATTCTAACAGTAAAAGATTTAAATAAATATTTACCTGCTTTAAAAACAGAAGTAGATATTAATTTTCCAGATAAACTTAAAGAAGGTTTATTTAAAGTTGATCCATTAGTTGGGTTAAAAAAAATTCCAAGTGAATCAATTGATTTAATTGTTACTGAGCCAGCTCTAGAGCCAAGCAAAGGTATGTCATATTCAGCATACATTAAATGGATAGAAGATTGGATTGCAGAATGTAAGAGAGTTTTGACAACTAGTGGATCAATTTATATTATATGTCCATGGGAGTCTTCGTCTATGTATCATTCTGTGTTAGGAAGAAATTTTATCATTCAATCACGAATTACAGCAGAGAGACAAATAGAAAATATTGAATTATCACAATGGAAAAATAAGATTTCTGATATTTGGTTTGCTACTAAAACAAATGACTACATATTTAATCAAAATTACATTGTGAATGGGAAAAATATTAACAATCCTAGGCCAGATGAAATTAAAGATAATTTGTGGTTTCATCTAGATTATGAGGAAATTATTCATAGAGTTGTTAAAGCAAGTAGTTTTAAACTAAACTGGATTCTTGATCCTTTTATGAATGTAGGGGCAGTCGGAGTAGTTGCTAAAAAGAGAGGTCGTAGGTTTATAGGATTTGAAAATAATCAAGATCAGATTTTATTAGCAATGAAAACAATTAATGAAAGAGAAAAATAATGTTAAAACAAATTGAAACAGATATGATGGAAGCCTTGAAAAATAAGGAAAAAGAAAAAGCAGGAGTGCTCAGACTTTTAATATCAAAATGTAAAAACAAAGCAATCGAATTAGGACATGACTTAACAGACCAAGAGGTTATTAAAGTTTTGCAAAGCGCAGCAAAACAACATAAAGAGTCTATTAAAATGTATAAAGAAGGCAATAGAGATGATTTAGTTAATGCCGAAACTATTGAATTACAGTTTGTTGAATCATATTTACCTGCTATGATGGATGAGAAAGATGTAAGAAGTTTGATAGAAAGTATTATCCAGGAAGTTGGTGCAACAGAGATGTCAGATTTTGGTAAAGTCATGCCTCAAGTGATGAAAAAGGGTGCAGGTAAAATCGATGGGAATGTAGCTCAATCAATTGTTAAAGAATTACTCAACTAAATATGATTATAGACTTTCTCTTTTTGATGATAATTCTCATTATGAGTGTATTTGGAATGAGGAAAGGTTTTATCGAATCATTTACTGATTTTTTAAACTTAGTAGTTGGCATTTCAATTGCACTATCTTTTTATGTAGACTTATCATTCTTCATTTCAAAATATATTTCTATTAATTCAACTGTAATTATTTTTTCTTCAATACTAATAATTTTTTTATTCACATTGATTATTTTACGTTTAATTACAAGCTTATTATTATTTTTATTTGATGGAAGCATATCTTCTTACAAAATACCAAATATGATTCTAGGCTTTATGCTTGGTGCATTTAAAGGTGTCCTTGCATTAGTGCTTTTTTCAGGTATTTTTGAAAAGTTTATTTCTATCAGGCTTTATGAAATTTTATTTCAACAGTCGAAGATTCTTGTTTTTCTGGAACCATTCAAAGACTATATTTTTAGTTGATGAGAAGAATAGCACAAGAGACAATCAACAGAGTACTAGAAGAAGTCGACATCTTTCAGGTAATATCACAGTATGTTGATTTAAAAAAAAGAGGTAAAAACTATTTTGGTTTGAGCCCTTTTAGATCAGAGACCAAGCCCTCTTTCAGTGTAGCTCCCGATAAAAATATGTGGTACGATTTTGGTTCTGGTCAAGGTGGGAATGCAGTACAATTTCTTATAGAATATGAAAAAATTAGCTTTGCTGAAGCTATTCGTTCTTTGGCTGAAAAGCACAATATAGAGATTATTGAGATAGGCGATGAACAACAAAGTAATTTATACGACCAGCTTTATGAGATCCATAATCTTGCAAATTTATTTTTTACGAATAACTTAAATTCAAAGAAAGGTTCAAAAGCAAAAGCTTATATGTCTGAAAGATTTTTTGATGATGAAATTATTCAAAAATTTAGTCTTGGTTTTGCTGGTGATTCATGGGATCAACTTTATAATGAGTTGAAGGACAAATTTGATAATGAAGTTATTGAAAAGTCCGGGCTATTTTCAAAAAGTAAAAAGGGTTTTATAGATAGATTTAGAAATAGAATTATATTTCCATTTTTTAGTCCGTCAGGAAAAGTAATTGGTTTTAGTGGACGAAGTTTATCAGAAAGAGAGGATGTCAAATATTTAAACTCCCCAGAAACATTACTGTTTCAAAAAAGTAAAGTATTTTATGGATCTTATCAAACGATGCCAGAAATTCGTAAACAAAACTATGTATTATTGGTTGAAGGACAGACTGACTTTCTACGACTTTATGAAAAAGGTTTTTCAAATGTTCTTGCTACTTCCGGCACTGCTTTTTCTTCTAAACATGCAGCAGCATTAAATAAGTATACTAACCGTGTTATTCTTACTTATGATTCTGACAATGCTGGTATCAATGCTGCAATTCGAACAGGATATATTTTAATGCAAAATGGTTTTGAGGTAAGAGTGCTCGATTTGGGCAACGAATTAGATCCTGATGATTATTTTAAACTTAAAGAAAATAATAATACCTCATTCAAGCAACTTATTAAAGAAGCTGTTCATCCAATTAGTTATATAATTAGTAAAAAAAATATACTTTCAAAAGGAGCTTCTGACAGATCTAAGTTTTTAAACGAATCTATAGAAGAAATTAAGCTTGTTAAAGATGTGATTATTAGAAATGATTTAATTAAAAGACTTTCAAATGAATTAGAAGTAATTGAAAGTGAGGTATTAAGCCGATTTGATGAAATTGCACCAAAAAGAACTCCTATTAAGAAAGAAAAGGACTCAAAGGAAACATCTATAAGAAATTTTGATTCAAAGTCAGATATTGCACAGCTAGAAATTTTAAAATTATTAATTCATAATTCAGAATTGGCAGATAATATAACTTTATCACTATTAGATAATAAATTGTGTTACAATATTGTAAAGACAATTAAAGATAGTAAGGGGTCATATAGCAATGTTGCTCAGCTTCTTGAGTTTATAGGTGATAGTCCTGAAGAAAGAAATTTGGTAGCAGCTCTCGCAGTAGATGTTCCTGAAAAAGAAAATGAATTGATTATCCTTAAAGACTGTATTAAAACATTAGAAGATATCTCAACCAAAAAAGAAATTAGTAAGATTAGAAATCAAATTCGCATTTCAGAAGATAACAATCAAAATCTTGATACTAGTTTAATTCGCAAATTAGAAGAACTTCAAAAAAGAATCATATAAAATAAAAGCCCTCTAAAAAAGAGGGCTTTTATTATTTAATAATTAGATGTTATTCAACTTAGTAGTTGATAGTAACCCCAAAATTAAATTGTTTTGGAGCACCCAAACGAACTCTTAAGTTTGCAACGTCTCCAGAACCATCGTAAGCATCTACAAAGTCACCGATGTATAATTCATCAGTCATATTGAACACAGAGTAATTAAATGTTACGTCTCTGCCCATAACTTCTGCACCATAGCTTAACTGTAAGTTATAGATAGTTTTTCTTTCAGTTTCATAAGCATCGTCAGCAAAAGTATTACCTTCACCAAGCAAGAATGCTAAGTCTTGAATTGCACCATCATAACCCCATCTTGGGTACTGTCTAGCAAATGATTCAGCTTCAACAGATGCTTTTAACCTATTAAAGAAACCAGTTACCATTAATACAGTTTGTGACTGTGGAGCACCTGAAATCATAACATCTTTTACATATAGATCAAAAGTTTCCGCACTTGTGTCGTCACCTTCAATTTCATTATATGTATATGACAAGTCATCAGTAAATCTCCAGTCACTTTCATGACCTCTAAGATCGATTCTTAATACTGGAATTGGCTGATATGCAATAGAGTATTCTAGCCCTGTATGCAATTCACTTAATCCAGTAATACTGAAGAATGATTCAACACCATTTAAGTCTTCAGAAGTACCACTTTGAGCTCTATCAGACCAAAGCGCATAGTAATAATTCATACTACCAGCCCATTGACCATTTAGTGACTTAAATCTAGCACCTACATCAAACCATGTTGCAGTTTCATTCTCGAAGCCTTCGTTCTTGATCATGTTAACATCATCAATTAGTTTATCTAATGATGGTGTCATAGCAGAGTAACTAACGTTACCAAACAGTTGCCATGTGTCGTTTAAAGCACGACTTCCACCAAGTTTCATTTGATATCCTAACTCAGCATCAGCTTCAATTTTTAAGTTATCAAGCGTGAAATGATCTTGTGCTGAGTAGCTAGCAGTTGTAGCACCAAACATTGCAAAAGCGTTTGTTCCTGCACCATCATCATAATTTGCTTGAACATATCCACCTAACCAGTCAACAGTATT
>Ga0207985_1000583_pt1 | contig 10126 bp, 3 predicted proteins | sample ETNtaG_3_FD_185761 | JGI IMG/M metagenome (GOLD analysis project Ga0207985, IMG submission 185761) | Marine microbial and viral communities from oxygen minimum zone, Eastern Pacific Ocean - ETNP201302SV84 (SPAdes) (version 2) | ecosystem: Environmental > Aquatic > Marine > Unclassified ...
ACCGGAGACATTATTGGCTCCGCTAAATTACTATAAGTAGTTTAGATAGGAAATGTAGCGTTAGGTAGGGGACTTAGTTCCCCTATCTCTCGGTTACGATTTTTTTTATTTTTATTTTTTCGCTAGCGAAGCTTTTATGTTTATATCCAGTGATAAAGATTAGGAGCTAGTAAAGATTAATGAAGAAAATAAGTTTGATTTTAATTACTTTTCTTCTAATTACTGGAGCCTCAGGATCTTATGGTTACTTTGTCTACATTTATGATAATGATAGTTCTAATTCTGAAGATGCTATAGTTAAAGATGAAATAGTAGAAGAAGATCAATCTGAGACTTCACAGAATCAAACACTAAGTAATGAAACGGAAGAACCGGAAGAGGAAAACTTACCTTTCGAGAGATTGGGAATTTATAATTGCATAAATCATGACTCAGAACAAAGATGTTGGCAAGTGCATATACCAGACGATTTAGACGTAAGTACTCAAGTTCCTTTGATAGTAGATATTCATGGTTATTCTTCCAATTCAACAAATCAGAGAGAATTATCAGATTTTGACTCAATTGCTGATGAGTATGGAGCAATTGTACTATATCCTGATGGACTTACAAGTCAAAACCCTTGGGATACAGAGGCACAACAAGGTTGGAATGCAGGATGGTGTTGTGGCAGACCAGCAAGTGAAAATGTTGATGATTTAGGCTTCATAGAAGAAATAATTAGTATTTCCTTAGAAATTTATAATGTCGATTCAGATAGAATATATGCCTCTGGTTGGTCTAATGGTTGCGCTATGGCACAAAGGTTGGCTATGGAATCAAGCCACATATTTGCAGCAGTAGGTTGTATGTCATTTTATCTTCTTATGGCTCCAGTTAATACATACAGTCCAATACCTATAATGGAAGTGCACGGTTTTCTGGATCAAGTAGTATTGTATGAATCATCAGTCCTAAGCGTACCAACAAATCCCGGGGCATGGACAGATCCAGAAGCCGTCCAAACTGGAGCTATTGAAAATTTATATGAGTGGGCAGACTTGAATGGCTGTATAGGCCTTACTCCAGATTACAACGATCAGCAACCCCTTTATTCGGTTCAGGGTTTCTCAAATTGCGAATATAATTCTCAAGTTCGTCTTGTGACAATATTTGGAGCTCAACATAATCCATATGCTAAGGACTATCCAGGAGAAGGCCCGGGAATGTTGCTACCGGGAACTCAAGGATTAGTCCAAAGTAGCTATATTGTATGGGATTTTTTAAGTCAATTTTCTAAGTAACGTTATTTTAATTTTTACGTTCTTCTAGATCTATAACTAACGTAAGCAAGTCCACCAACAAGTCCAATAACTACAACAGCTATCATTCCGAAAGAGCTATCATCTTCATCAGGTTTGGAACTAACTGAAATAGTAATAGATTCATCGTTATTTGTTGAATCAGTTTCGGTTAAAGTCATTCCGGGATCAATTGCAACTCTTAGTGGGTGTGAGCCCTCTGTTGCAGTCCATACTGCAGTAACAGTTACTTCTTCATTATCAATGCCTTCAAAGGCAACGTTAGTTAGATTGAATGGAATATCATCTGCGTAGAATATGACAGGTACGTTGTGTATTCCAGTATTGTTAACTAAATTTGAGATCTTAGCAGTCAATGTAACTTCGGTACCCACTGTAGGATTTACAGGAGACCAAAGTAGCTCTATTACATCAAAATCAGGGCTTTGAGCCTCGATAGGGGTAATACCAAGTTCGAAGGTATGAGTTATATCATCAACTTGGTTATCGTTTCCATCAGTCCAAGAGACAGTCACTGTAAAAGTCTCTTTTTCGTCGACAGTAACAGTTTGATCAGGAGTTATTCTTAATTCAGAAGTTACATTTTCTCCGTAATTAACTCCCCACTTGTTTGGAACAAACTCAGCAGTCCAATTACTTGGAATAGTATCTATTTCTAATTCATAGATAGTATTGGTATGGCCAATTGAAGAACCATTGAAGTTGAAAGTAACTGTTTGACCTAACGCTACATTAGCTTCAGTTCGGTCAACGTTTACATCAATTCCTCTCATCAATTTTCTTTCAATAGTTTTATTTTGAAGAATACCATCCTTGTCATCAGTAATGTTTGCATTATCGTTTAGATTGAAAACATAGTCATCTGTTCCAGATAATTCTTTGTATTCACTCACTAAGCTGTAAATTCCATCTGGAACAGTAACATCCATAATTCCATTTTCCATTTCGATTTCAAAGCTAAAGTTTGCACCTTCCATATCTATTTCATCAAAATCAATTGCTTCTGAATCTGCTGATGATAGGTAAGTTTGTTTGAAGTTAATTCCTCTGTTTAATGAGGCGTCTAATGTTAGCGGACCTTCCAATTCTAATTCTGCAATCTCAACGTAACTTGTTTCTTCATTTGTATAAATCCAGTATTGGTATGCTCCCGTGTAAAGATAAAGTTCGTATTCTCCATTCTCATCGGCAGTAGCATTAAACTGTACATTTGTACCAGCCATATTCCAAATTTCGACTTCAGAATTTGCTAATAAGTCGTCAGGATTAGCTACGCCGTTGAAATCACGGTCGTAGAAGACAGTACCAGATAATTTAACTCTCCAGTCAGCATCTCTTTTGAAAGTCTGCTGTTCTTTTCCAGCCTTGACGTAAACATTTTGTGTATTCAATTTGAAACGTTCTTGAGTTCCATTTTCGAAGTGAGTCATCTCTATCTCATAAGTTCTAGGAATCATATTGGAAATATTAATAATTCCATTTTCATCAGTAGTAAATGTTTGATCGTATTCGGCGAAGGCATTTGTGAATCTTACGTCTGCATTAGACACGCCTAATTTACTTCCAGTTGCATTTGTATAGCTTACTTCCAGAGTAGCATTTACAGCAAGTGGGTCCAAAGATATAGTATATATTTCAGTATCACCATCCACAGTAAAAGTATCCTCAAATAGTTCATATCCTTCTAAATCAACTGTAACATCGTATACTCCGTTAGGCAAGTCAATTTTACCGTAGTCTATAGTAGATCCAAATAGTCCTTCTCCAGCAATGGTTTCGGTAACAAATATCACGCTATCAACAGATTCAAACTGGATTTCAATAGCACTATCTTGAATTAAATCACCGTCTGATGATGAAATAATTTCACCTCGGAAATAACCTTCATCTTTCAATGTTAGATTGTATTCTTCAGGTCCATTTAGGTTAATAGTTCCAATAAAGCTGTAATGTTGGCTGCTGACTCCGTCCTGGAAACTTACGTAGTAATTTCCTCCAGTTAAACTTCCGGAATATCCTTCGAATTTTGTAATGTCAAATGTTGTTGCATTATTAGGATCACTTACTGGAGTGAAAGTTACCATTCCATCTTCAGGTTCCTCATTTAGACTTGCAATACCGCTGATGTCATATTTCTTCTCAGCACTAATACTTCCTAAATCCAAGCTTTCTTGTCCTATTTCGATATTAGTCTGACCTATTGCAAAATACCTAGTTCCATTATCATTGTATGTGAAAGAATATAGATAATTATCTGGTGATAAGGTAACATCAGATAGGTTTCCGTTTTCATCAGTAGTGAAGTTTAAGAAATAAGAAGGGTCAGAAATAGGGGAGAATGAAATATCTGCATCAGATATTCCTGTGTCTTCAAATACAAAGCTTCCAGCGACATCCGTAGGAATTCTCTTCATTTCAACAATTAGCTCTTTTCCTGTATTCAATTCGAAAGTATCTCTAGCTTCCTTAGTGGAATTTGTCTGTTCAGAAACTTCATATATTCCTTCAAAGGTATATCCATATTTCTGTGCGGTTACATCATAATTATCAATTGGTAATGTAATTATTGAGCTTGGATCATCAGCCCAAACATTAAGCGCTCCAGTTGTGGCTCCAGCAAGATTTACTAAACCTTCTAGAGGAATTTCACCGCCTAGATGTTCTTCATACATTATGATTATAACATCTTCACCATAATTTGAGGAGAGGTTTGAATCTTTATCCTCATCAGTTAAAATTACGGGTTGTAAAGCAACAAGATTTTGACCTTCTCCACCAATGTGAGCGTAGGCGTTGTAGACTCCAGAAGGTAAAATAACATCATAGTCTCCGTCAAAAGTACTAGTAGTAGATACGCTTCCTCCATTTACTGCATCGAATGTAATCTTTATTTCTTCAAATCCTTTTTCATTTTCATCTAATGTTTTATTCCCATCAACATCTTCAAACAACTTACCTTCAACAACGTATCCTTGTCCCATTGAAGCATCGAGCGGTACTGAAACAGTATTACTGTCGATTCGTTCTAGGTATGCTAAAGTATCGTTTCCTTTTTGATGAGTTGTGAATAAATCATATGTCCCCTCAGGAAGAACAGTAGCAAAGTATCCATTTTCATTTGTAAATACATTGTAACTGTCGAAGAGATTAACGTTTCTTATTGAGATTTGTTCTTCAGGTATTCCTTCGCCATTGTGGGCTAAAGTTCCTTCAATTCTAAAACCATCTTTTAATTCAGCTCCATAGCCGAGTGATGTTCCTTTATCAAGCACAATATCAATACTGTTATTTTCCCAATCTGCAGGATTATCTGCTAACAAACCATCATTTTCTAACCTCAATGTGTAGTTACCAGGAAGTAATTTTTCGAAACAGAAAGAGACCGTACTATCGTCGTTTTCATCAGGACAATCAGATGATTGTAGATAGTTTTGGCTCAAGAAAGTAGTCTCTACCAAACTACCATTTGTTTCGTCGTACAATGAGACAGTAATTTCAGTATTTGGAATAGATTCAGATTCAAATGTACCCCAAATTGAGCTTGGCTCTAGAGATTCAGTGATTTCGATTTCTTGTCCAGCCCTAGTTGCTGATGTGCCAAGATATGTACCTAAAACAACTTCATGGTCCTCAACCGTAGAAGTTATAGTGTATTCACCAGGAGCTAAGCCTGTGAATTCATATTTTCCATTAGAATTTGTATTTACAATAGTTACTACTTCAGATTGGATATTTGTGGCTTTAACAGGAGCTATTGCTAATGCCTCATCTTCAACCCCACTAAAGGTTCCGTCTTTATCCATATCCCAGAATAATCTTCCTGTTATGTTGGTAGGTTCAATTTCAATGTCTATATTGAATGTTGAATTGACATTAGGAACTCTCATTGCAGCCTCTTCTGAAATATTTACTTTTAGTAAGTCATCTGCAGTTGTACTTGTCAAAATATTGTTACTGACTTTTCTAATCTTTTCATCATCAGAAATTTTGTCTCCAAACGATACAATTAAAGTGATGTTACCAGCAACGGATAAAACAGAATAATTTCCATTTTTATCGGTAGTAGCACTACCGTGTGGAATACCGTATTCGTCAAGAACAGTTACATTTGCATTTGCTACAGGATCTCCGTTAGGAGTTGCAACAGTTCCTTGAATAGTTGCTCCGTCATAATATTTCAACATTCTTAATTGAGTTCCTGCGGATTTAACTAGCTTAAAGTGAGTCATGTTCCATCCAGGTGCAGGGCTCTTGCCTTCTTGTGCAATAGCTCCAGTTATTCCTGGAATTCCATCCTGTATCGGTCGTCCAATATCTTGTGCAGACCATCCTATGAACGCTCTGAAGAACATGGAGTTCAAGAATTTTTCTTTGTAAACAAGATTGTCCGACTCAATTGTTAAAGTTGGATTAGTTTTCACTAACTCATTAATTTCATCGACAGGTAAGGTTTGACCATTTGAAAGAGTATATTGAACTTCTACAAAATCATTAATATTGTAATCAGCTAAACTGATAGGAGCATACAAAATACCTGTTTGTCCAGGTTTTGGACCATAAGCCATCATCCTTGTATCAGCTGCAAAATAACGAATAGATTTACCTGTAAGTTGTTCCATTTCCCATAATAAATCTGAAACAGTAGTGATGTCCATAGTCATTAAAATTGGATTTCCAGCTCTTATTGCTGCATTTCTTTTGTTAACATCTTTTTCGCTCCCGTCTGAATTCTTAGGAATATAATCTTCAGGATTTGAAACAATATGTTCAAATGCAGAAACATTTTCTTCGTTTAAGTATCCGTCTATAATTTTAGCTCTTACTTCAGAATTAAATTTTCCAGTATCTCTGTTAACTTCAGTTTCTAATATTCTGTAAAGAAGAAGTGACATGGCTTCGTGTTCAGACTGAGATGCAATGAAATTACCGGCTATTTGGTAACCAAACTGGAAGTTATCAGCTACAGTCGGGTGTTCTCCAATGTCAATTGCCCAGAATCCGTAATCCCACCAAGCCATGAATCCAGGCCTATCTTCAGGAGCTTTCTCAGTATCTTGTTCGGCTAACCATTCAAGTCCTTCAATCCAGTAGTCGGAAGGGAAAGAAGGTCCAGTATTACCCATGTACCACAATTGGTTCGAACTTAGGTTAGGTGTGTACATTCCAGTAGTTCCATCAGGGTACAGCGTAACATTGTTCCTTTGACCGTAATCAAATTCTTCAGGTCTAAAGAAGTCATAGCTTAGGAAATTGTAAATATCAGCATCATGCTCTTTTTTATCCTCGTAAGGGACTCCTGCATCATATCCATAGAATGTATTCGGAAGGAAAATAAATAATCCAATGAAAAGAGCGACTAATGGTCTCTTCATCTCGAAAGACCTTCTCAATCCACTTATTCTGTCTCGGAAGCGATATTGATCAATGTCTTGAGCATCCATATGTCCGATGACCATAATCAAAACAATTAGGATGGTTGCAGTTAACAAACCAACGAGTACACTGATAGTAAAGAAAAACCAAAATCCTATGGCAAGTGAAAGTAATGATAATCCGTAGAATAGATTTCCACGTTTTCCCCAGTAACTAGTCCATGTTTGCAATATACCTGGGAAATCAGCCCATTGAATAATCATCCAAGTCACCCAACCACTTATTAGTGAAACAACAGGAGTTGCATTGAAGATAAAACGTACCGCAGATTGAGCCATAAACAAAGATACTAGAGCCCAAATCATGACGAACAGATAATCTTTCTTCCACATACTTTGGTTGAATAATTGGTATGCCATCCAAATGACTCCAAAAATTGCTAACCAAATAGAAACTGGACCGAATGCAAATACAAAGTCTGCAAATTCAGGAGCCTGAGCTTCTGCAATGGTGTTGAAAAGTTTGGTTCTTACAAAATAACCTTGTCCACTGAAAAGTAAGAAGCCAAGTTCTGTGAAAACATATGTTAGTAACAAATAGAAAGCAAGTGCGAGAAGTGTAGAGCTTCCGATAACCAATAACCATGGTAAATCTCTAGTTGTAACCATCAATAGTGACATAATTATGTAACCAAGCAAAATGTAAGCAGGAGCTTCCCACCAAGTACTAATGAACCCCATTGATTGGTAATATGGATACGATAGAAGAACTGGCAATCCAAGAGTTACTAATCCTATTATTCCGGTAGTTAAACTATCTACTCTTCTGAATGCATTGATTAGCATTTGGAAACCTAAGTAAATGGCAATAATTGCCATGATGTAAGGGAAACCTTTCCAGCTCATAGCAATCATGGCTATAGTCATACCAGCCAATCCTGCATAACCTAATGCAAGTTTTTCACTCTTAACAAGATCACTTAGACCTTGCTTAATATGGTCAAAATTAGTCCAATCTGAAACCCATTTCTTATCGCTAGAGACCGTTAAGGATCTCATGAAGAAAAAGAATGCAGTAGTACCAAACAGAATGATGTAAGAATCGTGGTCAGCTAGAGCTAAACTTGAGTGACTTACGTGACTTGCGTTTACTCCAATTAAAAAAGCACCAATCAATCCAGCTTCTTTACCAAACTGAGCTCTTCCTATTGCATAAACTGGGAAGACAATCAAAGCACCATAAATTGCAGGTAAAACTTGCATAGCCCACCAGACTGAATCTTCAGTTGATGAGAAAAATGGAGATACGATTAAGCCAATAATTGCAATCGACCAATCAAAGAGCGGTGGACGATTATTATTTGCACCGTATGGGTAATTTAGCATTGGATCTCTGTCCAAATGTTCACCATTCTCAACAACATAATCCACAACATGCTTGTGGTAGTAAGGGTCACTACCTCCTGTTAATTGATAACCATCTTCAGTTGCAGGTTCGGCAGTCCAAGCTGTTCTAATGTAAAGTGAAAATATAAAAATTAGAATTAGCAATCCTACAGTTCTCCAGTCTACTTTACTGGATTTCATAGCGGTTCCTACTTTCTCAATATCTGCAGAGGAAGCTCTGCTGATAGAAGGAGTTGGGCGATTCTTGAAGCGACTCTTTACCTTAGAGTCACGTCGACGACGTGTTTGTCTTGCCATTGATGTTGTGTCCTTCCTGCCTCTTAAAAATCAGAGACGGATTGGGCGCCACTCGGATGGTTATATAAGCTCTGCCCTAAAATCAGCTTTAAATCGTGCTTAAAGCGAAGGATGTATTTCACCGATACAGTTTCCAAATCCAATCTTGTATCCTTTACCTTTACAAAATCCTTTCAGAGTTACAATATCGCCGTCTTCTAGGAAAGTTCTTTTTTCACCATTAGGAAGAGTAATTGGTTCCTTTCCTCCCCATGCAATTTCAAGCATAGATCCTCGGCTGTCTTTATCTGGCCCAGAAATAGTTCCACTAGCTAGTAAATCTCCAGTTCGAAGATTACATCCCGTAATTGTGTGATGAGCAATTTGTTGAGCCATATTCCAATACAAATAATTATAATTGGTTTTAGAAATTACATACGATTCATCCATTTTCTTAGTTTGTAAATGTATTTCCAATTCTATATCAAAATTATGATCATCTTTATTTTTAAGGTAATCAAATGGCTCTGGATCCTGTTTAGGACTACTACATCTGAATGGTTCTAATGCTTCTAGCGTAATAATCCACGGAGAAATAGAGGTTGCAAAATTTTTTGCTAGGAAAGGACCAAGTGGAACGTATTCCCATGTTTGTACATCTCTAGCAGACCAATCGTTGATTAGAGCTAATCCAAATACATGATCTTCTGCGTCATCAACAGGCACTGGTTCGCTAAGATAATTTCCAGATCCGATTAAAACACCCATTTCAAGTTCAAAATCTAATCTTTTACAGTCTCCAAAAATAGGTTCATCAGAGGTAGGTGGTTTGGTCTGACCTTTCGGCCTTACGATTTCAGTACCACTCAGTACGACAGATGATGCTCGACCGTGATAGCCTACTGGAAGATGAAGCCAATTTGGCATCAGAGCAGCATCAGGCCCTCTAAACATGGTTCCTACATTAGTTGCGTGTTCCCTGGAAGAATAGAAATCGGTGTAATCTCCGACATCCACAGGTAATTCCATATTTACATCATCTTTTGAAAGTACTGCGATTTTTTTTAATTCTTCATTGTCGCGTAGTGTAGGATTATCTTTGCTTAATATTTCGCTTATTATTGACCGTGTTTCTTTCCATGCATTTCTTCCCATTGACATAAATGCGTTTAAGGTAGGTTCGTGGAAAATTTCAGCACCTTCGATTTCAGTGCCTTCAAAGATTCCGGCTTCATCCAAGTGTGCTAAATCAATTACAAAGTTACCAATTGCAGTAACAACGTGCAAGTCTCCTCCTTCCTTAGGGCTGCAAACTCCAAAGGGTATGTTTTGTATAGGAAAATCGGAATTTTCCTCTACATCTATCCAAGATTTTAGATTTGAATCGTGTGTTTTGTCCATTACATCCATCCTAATTGTGTTAAGTCATCCATAGGCTCTTGAAAAGAGCAACTGCCGAAAGAAATAGCTGTATTTTCGCGACTTTGTTCAATAATTTCTTTAGAAATTTCAAATCTTGAATCGCGATCGTCGCCTACCTTCCACGTCATTTTATCGTCTGTAAATTCGAAATCAGATTCATTTTGGCAATCAATCATATGAGAGAGTAAGATGAACATTCTGAATTTTTCTTGTTCATTATTTGGTTTTGGAAAAGTTGAAGCAAAAGCGCTAGCGCTAAACATATTGATGAATCCGTGCATTTCTGTACTATATTCGCTAGAGTGATGTCTGATAGGGTGATGCAATCCTGCAGTAAACTTGAGCGGA
>Ga0207985_1000584_pt1 | contig 10119 bp, 8 predicted proteins | sample ETNtaG_3_FD_185761 | JGI IMG/M metagenome (GOLD analysis project Ga0207985, IMG submission 185761) | Marine microbial and viral communities from oxygen minimum zone, Eastern Pacific Ocean - ETNP201302SV84 (SPAdes) (version 2) | ecosystem: Environmental > Aquatic > Marine > Unclassified ...
GTCTCTATCTTGTGACTAGGTATATACGCTCCATAACTTACGATTCCGCTCATATTTTTTCCTTAATTAAACTTTTTTAGTATTGTAACTATTTCTTCTTCTTCGAGTTCTGTCTTAACTAGAACTATTCTTTCCATTTCAGCTAATTTCGTAGCAAGCTTGTCAATGGTTTTTGGCTTAATGTAAATAACAACTCTAGGTTTAACAGGATGTGCTCTGATTGCGATCATAGGTGATCTTCCGTAATGCACTCCTGAAAAAAAGATAGCTCTTTCATTAGACCATCCGTATAAATCTCCAAACACATTGAATGTAGTTATAGCTTTTAGTGAATCTACAATTGTGTAACCATAGATTGGTCTTTCTAATATGTCCTCGTTACCTGAAAGGATTTCACCATCAATATCTTTGATTAACTTACTAATGGCAGTTCCTGTGTTAAATTCCCTTATGTCATAAACTGCATTGTTATTATCCTTTGCAAACATACTACTTACAATTTTACCGCCCTGGGCTTTGTCATATTCTACCATGGCTTCTACAAATTTTCGTACGGTGCCTATTCCCGGAGATGCTCTTCTTCCTTTTTCAAAATCACAAACAACTGAAGGCTTTACATTTAAGAGTGAGGCTAGATTTTTCTGAGAAAGTTTGAATATTGTTCTCCATTTCTTGAGAGTGTCACCAGGTTTTTCAGAAATTACAATTTCCCCAGCCATTCTTCTAGTAAGTTGTTTCTGCACATTAATCGATTTGAGGGCACTATATAATTTTTGTGTACTTGAGTTCGTCAATTTGTTAATTATGATTAAATATTAAATAGAACGAAGTGAAATGATGCATGTGTCATCTCAAGATTGGGTCCCTAAAAAAATTTTTTTAACGAAAGGCAAAGGCCTTAGCAAGGAACGTCTAACTTCGTTTGAGCTTGCTCTAAGGGAGGCAGGCATTGCTTCACTCAATCTTATTACAGTATCAAGTATTTTACCTCCGAAATGCGATTTTGTCACACAGGATGAAGGAACAAATATGCTCAGCCCTGGTCAAGTAGTTCCAGTAGTTTTAGCCCGTTCAGATAGTAATACATTTGGAGATCTAGTCAGTTCAGGAGTGGGTGTAGCCATTCCTAAAGACAATGAGCATTACGGTTATTTATCAGAGCATCACTGTGTTGGAATGGATGACTATTCTATGGAAGAATATGTGGAAGATTTAGCTGCAGAAATGTTAGCAACAACATATGGAGTTAATTTTGACCCGGACGCTTCTTGGGATGAAAAGAGAGAGTTGTGGAAAATAGATAATCGAATTGTGAAAACTGAATCTATAATTCAGACTGCCAAAGTTGATAAGGAAGGATACTGGTGTACTACAGTTTCAGCTGCGGTTTTGGTCCTTTAAGAATTTAGAAAGATTTAAATGCTCTCAGAGCTTAGTAATTTTTAGATAATGCGCCCAGCTCCTGCACACTGGTCATTTCGGGAAAACATTTCCCCGTCCGCTTTGTCAGTGACTCTAGATGGAAAGCATACAGCAATAGGAACTAGAAATGGTCTTGTTTTTTTAAATTCACGTGGAAGATTGTTATGGTTTAATAAAAAAATCCGTAGGATAAATGATGTTTCAGTTTCTACACGCAGCGGAAAGATAGCAGTGGGTAGTTCGCAAAAAGTACTTTACTTGGTTAATATGAAAGGTGAATCTTTGTGGCACAGGGAATTAGAAAGTTCTGTTTTAGCTACAAGTATCAATTCCAGAGGTAATTTGATTGCTGTAGGAACAGATGAAGGTAAACTCATACTATATGATGGGAAGGGCAAAAAGTTGTGGGAAGTTCATCTTAGTAATTCAGATTTTTCTGTTAATTCAGTAGATATAACTTCTGATGGTGAATTCATTGTGGCAGGAACTGATTATTCTCATTTGTATATGTATGATGTAAGAGGAAATGTTTTGTGGTCAAAGGAGACTGGGTCTGAAGTTCTCAAGACATGCATTAGTGCAAACGGAGATTATTTGGGTTATCTCACTAGTGACCGTAAATTTTCATTTTGCGTTAAGAACTCTAGAGTTCTTTGGGAAAATACTTTTGATTCGCAACCTTTGTGGATTGATATGGCTCAAACTGCAGATTTTGTATCCGTGGGTGAGTCACCAAATAAAGTAAATTTATATAATAAATCAGGTAGAAAGGTTTGGGGTTTTGGCAATGAGAATTCAAGAATAGGTGTTATGGCAAGCGGCGGAGGTAGCGTTGTTCTAGGAAATAAAGGAGGGATTTTCAATTACAGCATAGAGCCGTATCTTAAGAGACTATTATCAGGCTGTAAGAAAGGTATAGTCAAAGCTACAGATGATAATCTCGATACTACAGCAGCTAAGAAAATGTATGATTTAGCATCTAAAAATTTTTCCGATGCTAATTATTTGCATTTCCTAACTAATATTCGAAAAGCGCGAAATCTTGCAAGAGAAGCCAGAGTGATCGAAAGTACTGAATCTCCAAGTGAAAGGAGACTTGAGAGAAACGAATATGAAGAAACGTCTGACACCTCTCAAGAGAATACTGAAGATGAAATGATGTCAAAATTAGTTCAATTAGCAGAAATGCGTGAAAATGGAATTCTCTCTGAAGAAGAATTTATAATGGCTAAGTCTAAACTCCTGCGACTATAGCTTAATATAATCTCAGTGCCTAACTATATCATGAGCTGGATGACTTTACCTGAAAAAATAAATTATAACACAGATAAACATGGAAACTTACCTGCTATTTCACAGAAAAATAGTAAAGGCGATATGGAAACCCTCAATTGGTCTCAATATGGCAACTATGTAGATCAAATTTCTCTTTCTTTACTCGCTCTCGGACATAATGTTGGAGACAGAGTTTGTATTTACAGTTACAATAGAAAGGAATGGTTTGCAGCCTATGCGGCTTCTCATGCTGTTGATGGGACAGCAGTAAGTGTTTATCATACATGTTCTCCTGAAGAAGTTGAATGGATTGTATCTAACTCAGGTTCTAAGTTTATTTTTGTCGGCCATAATCCTCAATGGGGCGGTAATAATGATAAATTACCAGTAAACAGACTTCACAATATTATGGATAGCCTTCCAGAATTAGAGCACGTAATAATGATGGAAAATGAGCAAATGATGGACCATCCGAAAGCGATGTCTTGGGACGATTTTATATCTAAAGGGGAAAAATTGAAAAATGACGAGATTACAAAAAGAATTTCAGGTATAGATAAGTCCTCTACAGCTTCAATCATCTACACCTCAGGTACAACAGGCAATCCTAAAGGCGTGGAGCTATCTCACCATAATTTTGCTTTCATTACTAATCAAGTCATTGATCATATTGTACCCCTAGATCCACATGATAAATATGTGTCATGGCTTCCTCAAGCCCATGTTTTTGGACAAGTTTGTGATAACTATGCGCATGTAACAAGCGCACTGAATATGACAATTGTTGATAATCCATTACATATAATTGACTATGCTAAAGAAATTCAGCCCGATTTCTTCGTAGGCGTACCAAGAATTTATGAAAAAGTTTATTCTAATGTAAAGGCAGCTATTGAATCTAAGGCAGCTGTACGTATTGGTTTGAAAATACCTTTGATTAATAATATTTTCAAAAAGATCATACGAAAGAAAGCAGGTTTTTCAAATTGTAAACATGCAATCACAGGGGCAGCACCAATAAATCCAGAAATCATAGACTTGTTCCATAGTGTAGGAATTCCAATCTATGAAGCATACGGAATGACAGAAACTACAGCCGGAATGACTTTCAATAATAAGGTAAATAATAAAACTGGTTCAATTGGAATAACATGTCCTGGAACTGAAGTAAGAGTTGCATCTGATGGTGAATTACAATTCAAAGGAGATAACATAATGAAGGGTTACTACAACAATCCTGAAGCGAATTCCGAAGTTTTTGATGGAGAATGGCTAAAAACAGGAGATGTGGGTAGAGTTGATGAGGAAGGTTATGTCTACATTACTGGACGTAAAAAAGAAATCTATGTTCTTTCAAACGGTAAGAACGTAGCTCCTCTTGTTATTGAAGAAACAATGAAATCTATTTCTTTAGTTTCTCAGTTCTTTTTAGTCGGAGATTCTCGAAACTATTGTACAGGGCTTGTAACACTTGATGGCGGTGCAATTCTTCGTGATAAACTTGGAATGAATCCAGATGACATCCCTAAAGATCCGCAAGAGCAGATTAAGGAGTTAGAAAAGAGAGGAAGACCTATTTCCGAATTTACAGGAAGCAATGAAATTTTTGAAGAAATAAATTCCCAAATTAATTCGCTAAATTCTAGATTTTCAAACCCCGAACAAGTTAAAAAGTTCACTATTTTACCTCGAGATTTTGATATAGACAATAGTGAGATGACACCAACTCTGAAAATCCGCCGAAAGCAAATTAATGAAAATTGGTCTAAAGAAATAAACTCAATGTATACAAACTAAAATGCTGAGACAGACATTTTTTTTAGCTTCATTTCTAGGGGCTTTAAATTTATATTACGCAGAAGATATAGTATTACAAATTCTTTCCGGAGTATTACTTTTATTCAGTTTAGGAATATCTATAATTTGGCCTGAACCTTTACCACCTCCACCTCCGACTAATTTGTGGTCAGAAGCGCCTGAGAAGAAGGAAAGAGAAATGAAGACTTGCTCTCATTGTGGTAAAGAAGTAGATGCAAAATGGTCTATGTGCCCTTACTGTTCTAAAAAAGTATAGTTACACTAAAAACTTTTATCACATACTCTAAGTAGGTTATTGTGGAAAGAATAAATATTCTAATGGTAGCAGCAATGTTGGTTTTTATTTCATTACCTGCTTCAGGTATATCAAATCCAGAAGAAATTGAAGCTGAGCTATCTGAAATTCCAAATGTAAAGGTGGATCATTGGGAAGAAAGCCTGTGGTGGGAAAGTACATCTAGAGATTTAAACCGAAATAAGATTGTAGATTGGTTGGAAACTATTGATGATGAATACGCTATCGGAGTAATGTATGATCATCAACCAACAAAGGAGGACTTAATTTTACTTGAGGGTTTGGGTATAACAGTTAAAGTCAATGTAGACTTAGTAAACGGACTTTTATTGGGTACTGTTAGCTCTGAATTATTCGAAACAATAAGTAATTTTCCTGGAGTTCTTATGGTAGAGCCATACAACAAAGTTGTTTTCTATGGCGATGTTCAAACTCCAGCAATTAAAGCTAGTAATTCTTCAGTTTATCCTGTTGGTGCTTGGGATTTAGGATTTACTGGTAAAGGAGTTAACATAGCTGTGGTTGATACAGGAATTGACAATGAGCATCCAGGTTTGGATGGTAAAAATATTGCAGGATATGACGCAGTGTGTTCTGACGACGCCTTGTGTGTAGCCTCTCTTCAAGAAGATGATGGTTCGTTTGATCCTGATGATCAAAATCAACATGGAACTGCATGCGCAGGCATGGCAGCAAGTAATGGAATATTACCAAACGGTCAGTCTTCAAATTTTACGGGTTCAGCACCTGATGCAGATTTAGTTGATGTTAGAATCGGCACTGCAGTTGGAGCAGGCCCATTTGAAAATTATATCTTGGAGCAAGAATTTTACGAATCTGCGATGGATGGTCTAAACTGGGTTATAGACAACAAAGATACAGCTTGGGCAGGTGTTGGAAATGAAAGTTTTGGAATTGATATAATATCATTGTCTTGGGGAATTACTTCACACGAAAGCGGAGGTTCCGACGGGTCAGATATGTTTTCACAAGTTTTAGATGAAGCTACATTAGCTGGTGTAGTGGTTTCAGTTGCAGCAGGTAATTCAGGTTCAGACAATGATGGTCTTTCAGGTATGGGCTCCTCTAGTCTTTCGATAACAGTTGGAGCTTTAGATGATAAAAATACCGTAGATAGAGAAGATGACGGTATTGCTTCATACTCGAGTAGAGGTCCTCGTCGAGATAACAATGATGGTAATCCATATAACGAAATGAAACCTGATATTTCAGCTCCGGGTACAAATATCATTCAGGCTGAAGCATGTTATGCCAGTAGTAGTTGTTACAACAGACTTCCGGGTCAAGATGCTGCAGATAACGGTTACAGTGGAAGAGGGAGTGGAACCTCATACGCAACACCTGCAGTTTCGGGTGTAATTGCTTTGATGATAGAAGCAAATCCTGAATTGGATCCTCTTGAAATTAGAGAAATTTTACGTTTAACAGCCGAAAGAAAAGAGACACTTACCTCAGCAGATGGAGAAGGCGTTGAAGAAGGTCCTTGGGCAACTTATCCTGAACTAGATCCATACTGGAATCGACATTTCGGTTGGGGTATGGCAGATGCTTATGAGGCAGTTCAGTCTTCTTTAATAAATACAGACTTGGAAAATATTAATGTTGATTTGCAAGCACATATTACAGGCAGTCAACTAGGATGGCAATCTGGAAATAACATTAATGAGTTTACAGGCATTGCTTGGGGACGCGGGTTAGAATTATCAAAGGTAGAATATAGTCTAGACGGCAGTTTATGGAAAGAAGCATCATATGAAGTTAGTAGTAACGAATCAATATACGTTAATTGGAAAATTACTCTTGATGCTAAAGATATATCATTTACTGGAGATCACACGTTATTAGTAAGATCTGTAGGAGATTCAGGTTCTTATTCATTGTCAACACATTCGAGTTTCTATGCTTATGGCGAATCAGAAAGCTCTTCAGATAATTTCATGGCTATATCTGTAGTACTCGGCATATTAGTTGTGGGTGTGGCGGTTGTAACAGCCTACAGGAATAAATTATTCAACAATTAGATTACAGGTAAGCCTTAAATCTAACAGGTAAAGTGTTGTAGTGTGCGCGTCAATACATTTATTGCAGTAGGTGTCGTATTCGCAGTTATTGGACTTCTTGGGTTAACTTATATTTTTCCGAAGATGATGTGTATCTCAGGGCAAGATTTTGTAGACCAAATTGATACTTCATCAGGACAAGAAAAGTATACTGACTATTCTATTGGGGATACAATCACTATTTCAGATAGTATTGCAAGAATGGAGCTTGACAATGGCCAAACACTTGTTTGGTTAGAAACAATAGGAAAGTCTGAGAACGATCCGCCTTTCCGCTTTGGCTCAGATATAATGGGAGATTTCGGTGTTGGAAATAGTATAATAATTAAATTTGAAGTAGTTCAGGATGGCACTGGCGATTATACTCTAAAAGGATATGAAAACGGAGGCTCAGGATTAGCTTCTGATACAATCACATCACGGTACTCCACAGTTAATGAATACATATTCATGTTTCTTATATTGGGAGGAATTGGTTCAATAGCTTATGGAGGATATACCTCCTTCATTGGAAAAGACGAAGAACCACAAGACGACTGGGGTTTTCCTGCTCAAGCACCGGCTCAACCTCCGGCAGCAGCTTCACCTATGATTGCACCTCCTCCCCAACAGTCACAGAATCCAGTGGCTCCACCAGCTTCTGCCCCTCAGGCAGCAGCACCTCCAGTTCCTTCTAATGAGCCTACTAGTATGACAATCACGGTCCCTCCGGGCGTCGTTTCGGGCCAAGTCTTGACAGTAGGTCTACCTGATGGTAGATCAGTTAATGTTCAAGTTCCTGCAGGATGTAATGCAGGTTCTCAATTCACAATAACGGTGAACTAAATGAAAAATCAAATACAAAAAATATGCTCGATGGCCATTGTTGGCCTGCTAATGTTTTCAGGTTGTATTGACACAGAAGAAGCTATAGGTACAAATATCAATCCTACAGCTGTTGTCGATGTAGTAACTGGTCTGCGTGTTGTAAATCTCAATGACCAAATACAATTTGATGCATCACAATCAGAAGATATAGATGGTTCAATTTCTTCCTATTTATGGGACTTTGGAGATGGTAATACAGCAACTACCAAAATGGCAATGCACAGATACCAAAGCCCTGGTGACTACATTGTTTCCTTATCAGTTACAGATGATGACGGGGCTGTTGGTAACAACGATCAGGGACTAACGTACATTACAGTCTTACATGGAGAAGTCAACGAAGGTTCAGGAGTGCCACACGGAATTCTTTCAGTTAAAGCTTCTGTTGTTTCCCCCGGTGCTTCTATCGATTTCAGTGGAGCTGGTTCTTGGGCTTGGTCTCAAGATGATGATGGAGATTGGTCCGTATCGAATTCAGCAATAACTTCGTGGTCTTGGGATTTTGGTGACGGCGAAACTGGTACAGGTTCAGAGGTGTCTCATACATTTGGTTCTGCAGGTGGTTTCAGTAGTTTTTCAGTACTTGGTAGTTATCCAGTCAAGCTCACAGTTACTAGCGAAGAGAACATCCCAGACACAGTTTACAGAACTATTAGAGTTATTGCTGAGCAATCATCTGAATCAAAGTCTCCAGATCCTAAAGTTTACACAACAGTTAGTATAGGAGATCCACGAACATTAGATCCGGCAGAAGCTTACGATTCAGCTAGCGGAGGAGTTCTATCAAATACTTATGAAACCTTAGTGTTTTATGATAGAGATCAGGAAGATAAATTGATTCCTGTTTTAGCTACAGAAGTGCCTTCCACATCTAATGGCGGAATATCACAAGATGGTTTGACTTACACTTTTAAGATAAGACAAGGAGTCACATTCCATGACGGTTCAGAAATGGACGCAGATGACGTAGTTTTCTCAATTAATAGGTTGTTGATTATGGGACTTGGTCCTTCTTGGATGTACGCAGAATTACTTGATGATACAGATGAAGACGGTGATGGAATAGTAGATAGCATCACCAAGATTGATCAATATACAGTACAATTTCAATTAAAGGAAGCTGCGCCACGATTTTTGCCAATAATGGCTTACACAGCAGGCTCAATTGTTTCTAAGGATTGGGTTTCTAGCAAAGGTTGCGGATTCCCTGCAGCTGGAGTGCAATGTACCTCAATTGAAAAGGAAGTAATGGGTACTGGTCCATACATGATGAATGAAGATTATGGCGGAAAATGGGTTCCAGAGCAGTATGTTTTAATGCAGTACTATCCAGATTATTGGAGGGGTTGGTCTGATAGTGAGAGACAGTCCTTCGGAGTTACAGCAAAAGGATTCATAGAAACTGTAGTTATCAAAAAAAATAATGATCAATCTGCAAGATTACTAGAACTAAGATCAGGTAATGCAGATTCAGTCTACGTTCAACCAACATTTGTTGATGAAGCTTTAACTTATGATAATATTGATTACAAATCTAATCTTCCATCCATGACTATGATTCAGATATCTTTTAATCATGACATAGCTAACCACGAGGGTTCTGCGCCATCTAGTGATTTTTTTGCTAATGAGGATATCAGGAAAGGATTCTGTTATTCTTTTGATTATGATACATTTATCAATGATGTAATAGATAATAGAGGTCAGCAACCAAGAGGTCCAATTCCAGACGGTATGTTAGGATATAATCCAAATGGTCCGCAATATAGCTATGATTTGTCTATGGCAGAAATGCACTTTAGAGAAGCCGGCGTTTGGGATACCGGATTCAGTGTTGATGCTTACTACAATTTAGGTAATGATGTAAGGCTTGAAGGATTATTATTACTTGAAAATTCGATTGAGAGTTTAAATCCTAATTTCAATATTGAAATTCAAGGGCTTGAATGGCCATTGTTTTTAGATAAACTTAAAACCAGAGAAATTCCAATTTTCATGCTTGGTTGGGGTGCAGATTATTCTGATCCGCACAACTTCGCTCATCCTTTCTTGCACGGTGCAGAAGGATATTACCCCTCCAATTACCTAGGATTTCAATACGACGATCTTGATAATTTAATAATGGAAGCGGCTGCCGAACAAGATACATTCCAAAGACAGCAAATGTATTATGACATTGCAGATTTAGAGCATGAAAAAGCATTACATATTTGGTGTTATCAACCAACAAGTTATAGGATTGTTAAAGACTGGGTAAATGGTTGGTATCATAATATGATGCACGGTACATTGTATTACACTTTGAGTAAGAGTTAGACACTGTATTCTTAAGTAAAACGTTCTTTAGCAGGACGTGAAACT
>Ga0207985_1000587_pt1 | contig 10085 bp, 10 predicted proteins | sample ETNtaG_3_FD_185761 | JGI IMG/M metagenome (GOLD analysis project Ga0207985, IMG submission 185761) | Marine microbial and viral communities from oxygen minimum zone, Eastern Pacific Ocean - ETNP201302SV84 (SPAdes) (version 2) | ecosystem: Environmental > Aquatic > Marine > Unclassified ...
TTTCACAAGTACCACTCATTAGTAGTTTTTTGTTTAGAGGGTTAAATTTCCCGCTGTCATTCTTAAATCGTTTTGCAAATGTTCCTGGATCATTTGATTCACAAACAATGAAAGCATATAAATATCCATTAAGAAAATTTAAAGACAATTGTGGTCCATTAGCATTGGCAAGAATGGTTCCCAATAGCATGCATCATCCAAGTGTGCCCCTTGAACAAGAAATTGAGACATATCTTGGTTCATATGATGGTCCTGCACAAATTGTTTGGGGGATGAATGATCCGGTAATGTGGAAATTAAGAAGAAGAACTTCTAGATTATTACCTCAAGCAAAGGTAGTAAAAACACAAGCAGGACATTTTGTTCAAGAAGAGACTCCCGCAGAAGTGATTACAGCTATCAAAGAAATTTTTAAATAAACGCTTTACAAAATCTTTATAATTAAATATTATAAACCCGTGAAAAACGCTTTAAATATTAATTTAGATAACATTGCAATTGGTTTTTCGGTTGTATGCGCATTGCATTGTCTTTTGTTGCCTATTGCTATCATTTTTTTACCAGTAATTTCCACTACTTTTTTAGGTTCTGAAGATTTTCATAAAACATTACTTTACTTTGTTATTCCTTCGAGCATTATAGCATTATCATTTGGATGTAAGATGCACGGAAAATATAATGTCTATCTATATGGAATCTTTGGAATAGCCACTCTTTTAAGTGCAGTTTTCTTTGGACATGATTATTTTAGTGAAACTGGAGAAAGAATGCTTACGCTATTAGGCGCAGTTATTGTTTCTTTTGGACATCTAAAAAATCAAAAATTATGTAGTGAATGCTGTAACTAATTATTTTTAAGACTATTTATTCCATTCTCATTTTTTATCAAATCAAACGAATCAAATAAATCACCAATAGCAGTATATGACCTGTATGAAAGCTTATTGCCGTCAATTGAAATGACTTGAAATAACTGTTTATTTTCACCAGCCTTGTGTCGAGAAGCTTCATATTGATCCCAATTAGGTTTTATATCATAATGTTTTGGTCCACTTACAGATACAACATAAACTGTACCTGTAGCATCTTTAATATTGGTACCGGTTAATAAATTCTTTTCGTATAAGCTTTCAGATCCTCTAGCATAAGTATGATCATGTCCTTGAAGTGCTAAATCAACACCATATTTATCAAAAAGCGGTTTCCAGCGTTTACGTCTTTCTGGATAATCTCTTTTGGTTGTTGCGGAGTATAATGGATGATGAAAAAAAGCAATTGTCCATTTGTGAGGGTTATTTTTTAAAACAGTTTCTAGCCACTCCATTTGTTGATCAATTTTTACATTACTATTTAAAGCAATAAAACGAACACCTTGATAATCTAAAAAGTAATTGGTTTCAAGAAGATCGGAAACTCCATTATTTGGTAATGTAAATTGATGATTCCATTGAATGGATAATGTTTTCTTTCTTATAGGAATATCTTTTTGGTATAGTGGTCTATATTCATGGTTACCAGGTACTGCTAAAGAGGGAAGGGTTCTATGAATCCATCCACCAGCAGCAAACCATTCATGCCATTCTTCTTCATTATGAGCATCATCAATTAAATCTCCTGCATGTAAAATAAAACTAGCTTCAGGAGCTTTTTTGTAACCTTCCCTAATTAATCTTGACCACAAATCATATATGTAGTTTTGAGCATCTCCTACATAAAGAAATGAGAAGGGTTCATTGGTCTTGTGTGCAGTGGTAAATTGAATCCATTCACTCCAATGTTTGCCATCTCCAACACGATATGCATAGGTTGTATTGGGTTCTAAGCCGGTAAAAGTAACTGAATGATAGTTATGATTTAAAGTGTTAAAAGATTTTTTTGAATTCAAATAGTGGTTTACAACATTTGAATATTTCAAATTAGAAGTTTTAGCAATAAACCTATCTGATTTTAGTACAAATTTTGGATCTGCCTTCGCAACAGCAATTTCTCCAAAACCTTTGTTAATTTCTCTACTAGTTCTCCAAGTTACACTAACAGTAGTAGCTGGGTCATCTGAATAGTTTAATAAAATATGGTCAGGAAATTTTTTTGGGTTACTCCAATTTTTATCAAATTCTGTTTTCTTTGGAAAAGACTGGGCAAATATCATTGCGCTCATTAAAAATATCATTAAAGTTAACTTTTTATGCATCGCTTATAATAACAAATATTTCCTTCATTGCGTAATTAAAAAATAAGATTTAATTTTTTTTCAAATCAAAGGATATCAAAATGAAACAAATAATTTTTATAGCACTTTTTCTTATCATTTCATGCGAAGAAAAACAACCAATTGAAATCATTAAAAATCCCAATGTTTATAGTATTGGTTTTGGTTCATGCTTAACTCAAGAGCGTTCCATGCCAATTTTCAATACCATTAAAGCAGAAAACTATGATTTATTTCTCATGTTAGGTGATAATGTCTACGGAGACTCTGAGCGTGAAGATTTGCTTGAATTAAGAGAAGCATATGACAAGCAGCGTCAAAATTTCGATAATTTCAATTTTAATTTTCCATTTGAAGCTATTTGGGATGATCATGATTATGGTTTAAATGATGCTGGAAAAGAATATGCATATAAAGAAGATGCTGAACAATTATTCTTAGATTTTTGGAACATACCAGAAGATGATATAAGAAGAACAAGACCTGGTTTATATTTTGAATGGATTGAAAATATAGATGGTGTTACTGTTCAAATGTTGTTTTTAGATACAAGATTTTTTAGAGATGGGTTGCTTCCAACTGATGAAAGAGGTGCGCCAGGAAAAGAACGCTATCTTCCGCAAACAGATACTTCTACAAGTATGTTGGGAGATGTTCAATGGAGTTGGTTAGAACAAAAAATGGCTACAGAAGTCGATCACAGAATTATCGTTTCATCTATTCAGTTTTTAGCTATGGGTCATGGTTGGGAGGCATGGAAAACAATGCCTCATGAACGTCAAAGATTAATTGATTTAATTGATCAATCTTCTTCTGATTCTGTTTTGTTTATTTCAGGAGATAGACATAGGGGAGGATTATATCAATTAACCTCTGCTTCAGGAAAAAATATTGTGGAAATGACATCATCTAGTTTGAATTTGTCATTCACAAATGATGAAGAAGCTGGCCCTTTAAGAGTTGGTCCTACGTTTGTTCAAGAAAACTATGGTGAAATGCTATTAAATAAAATGTCAAACAAATTAACTGTAAATCTTAAAGATAATGAAGGCAATATCATTCAGACTGTTGATTTATAGAATCTTTCTATCACTATGCCAGAGATCTCAGAAGTCAAATTAACAGCAGAATTTGTAACACAAGCAAATAAAAATAGAGTAATTGAAAATGCTTTATTTTTAAGAACAAACAAGCTAAAACTGATTGAAGAAATTGATCTAACTGGAAAGAAAATTTCAGCTCAAAGCAGAGGAAAAGAGTTAAAATTGTTTTTTGATAACGAACCTGTTGTTATTTCACTGGGAATGACTGGGTGTTTTAAAAACTTTGAAAAAAGAGGTTACAAAAATAAGCATTGGAAGCATGGGCATATTCGTTTTCGAATGAGTGATAATTCTTGGTTTTGTTGGAGCGATGTTAGAAGATTTGGAAAAAGTATTGCTAAAGATTGGAATCCAAATAGAGGACCTGATGTATTTGACGAAGAAAAAGCTTTCCGAGAACACATTATGGATAACTTAAATCATCGAGATTTTTTGAAGCCAGCTCATACTGCAATTATGAATCAGAAATGGTTTAATGGAATGGGAAATTATCTTAGAGCTGAGATCTTAGGTAAGTGGAATAAGAATCCTTTTCAGCCACTAAAAAAGCTTATAAATAAGCCTTTTTTAGATCATGTTATTGAACAGATACATGATACGTATAGATTAGGAGGTGGGGAGCTATATTCTTGGATGAATGAAAATAAATCACATCAAGATCAGGCATTTCATAATTGGATGCAGTTTTATGGAAAAACAAAGAAAATGACTGATTCAAAGGGTAGAACATTTTGGTACGCAAAAAAATGGCATAAAGCTTTAAAAGTTTTATAAATTATATCATGGACTCCTCAATACTGATTACATTATCAATTCCAATATTTTTTGGACTTATTTTAATTGAGTTTTTCTATGGAGTAATAACCAGGAAAAATAATTATCGTATAAATGATGCAATCACTAGTATTTCTTTAGGACTGATTAGTCGTTTTGTACCAATTTTAGGTTTAGGATTTCAATATGTGGTTTACAAAGCAATTGCTGAACAATACAATTTAAAACTATTAAACAGTGAAGAAATATGGGTATGGGTAACTGCCTTTGTATTGTATGATGTTTGCTATTATTGGATGCATAGAATTCACCACGAAATAAAGGTCTTTTGGGCAACTCACGTAGTTCACCATCATGGAGAGGAATTTAATTTATCAACCGCATTAAGACAGACAAGTACAGGTTTTTTATGGAAGTGGGTATTTTTCCTTCCTTTGTTTATTATCGGAATTCCTCCTCATATATATGTTGCCGTTGCTGGTTTAAACATGATATATCAATTTTGGGTACATACTGAGCATATAGGAAGACTTGGATTTTTAGAATATATTTTTGTGACACCTTCAAATCATAGAGTGCATCATGCTCAAAACGATGATTATTTAGATGCAAATTATGGAGGTGTTTTTATCCTTTGGGATAGAATGTTTGGAACTTTTATTGATGAAAGATCTGATTTAAAACCTGTTTACGGTACTGTGAAACCATTAAAATCTTTTAATCCATTTTGGGCAAATATTGAGGTATTTTATCAAATGATTTTTGACTCATATCATACACATAAATGGTCAGATAAAATACGAGTTTGGTTTTCACCGCCTAGTTGGAGACCAGAGGATGTTTCTATTAGATTTCCAATTGAAAAAAACGACTTATCTAGTTTTGAAAAGTACGACCCTCAAATTGGATTAAAAGAAAAAATATTTGCTGGTACTCAATTTACTGTCATAAATATCATGACCGTTATTATGCTTTTTAATGTTCAGAATTATAATTTTAACGAAATCTTAGCTGTGATTTTATTGGTTGTATTTGCTGCGATAACAAATTCTTTTATCTTGGATGGAAAGCGTATAGGATTTAAAGCTGAACTGCTTAAATCAATTGGCTTATTAGCATGTATTCAGCTTGGTTACTTTTCATCTTCAATGAACTTCTTTGTAATGTGTTATGCGGTATTTACTTTGTTAATATCATCTTATATTTTGCTTTCAAAAGACAAAAATATCATTTCGCCTGTATAATATGTCTGAGAACCTCAAAATTGCTATTATTGGCGCTGGTCCGTCTGGAATAACCGCTTTAAAAAACTTAGCTACTAATGGGTTTGATGTAACATGCTTTGAAATGAATGATCAGATTGGTGGAAATTGGGTTTATAAAGATAAAACAGGTCATTCAAGTGTTTTTAAAACCACGCATATTATAAGTTCAAAAAAATTCTCAGAATTCACTGATTTTCCAATGCCTGATGATTACCCAGATTATCCATCTGGAGCTGAGCTGCTAGCTTATTTTAATAGCTATGTTGACAAATTTGATTTAAAACAGCATATAAGATTTAATACCAAAGTTGTTAAGGCTATACCGTTAGAAAATAAATGGAAGTTATTTTTTGAAGATTCAAGTGAGGATTTTGACTATTTGATAGTTGCAAACGGCCATCATTGGAGTCCAAGAATTCCTACTTTTGAAGGAGAATTTAGTGGAGAGCTGATGCATTCTCATCAATTTAAAAACAATGAATATTTTAAAGACAAATCTGTGTTAGTTGTTGGAGGGGGAAATTCGGCATGTGATATTGCAGTTGAAGTAAGCAGGGTGGCTAAAAAAACATCAATAAGCATGAGAAGAGGGTACCATTTTATTCCAAAGTTCATGATGGGAATTCCTTCGGATGCTTATTACGCTAAAACCTTATGGATTCCACAACGAATAAGACTATTTTTTCAAAAATTAGCTCTCAGAATTGTTCAAGGTACTTATGAAAATTATGGATTACAAAAACCCGATCATGACATATTGCAATCTCATGCAACTGTTAATTCAGAACTATTATATTTTATCAAGCACGGTAAAATAAGTCCTAAAAAAAATATAAGTCGTTTTTCAGGAAATAATGTGGAGTTTATTGATAAAGAAAAAGAAGATTTTGATATAGTTCTTTTTGCTACAGGTTACAAAATAAGTTTTCCATTTTTTAGCACTTCAAATATTGATTATGAAAATAATGACATTGATTTATATAATTTTTGTTTTCATCCCAAGCATTCCAATTTGATGTTTGTTGGATTATTACAACCGCTAGGATGTATCTGGCCCTTATCTGATCTTCAATCACAGCAAATAGTTAAATATTTAAGAAATGAATGGACATTTCCAAAAGATTTTGAACAAGCTGTTATAAATCAACAGAACAATATGCCATACGACTTTATAGACACTCCAAGACATAAGCTTGAAGTAGATTTTCACGAATTCAGAAAGCATTTGCAGAATGAAATTGGGTAAGGAGACGTAATTGAAGAATGAACCTTCATATAAAATAATCATTTTTTTGGTTGCTGCTTGGATTATTATTTTTTTATCTCTTTTAATTTCATTTCAGATTGGATATTAATAAATATTTTTTTTAAAATTATTTTTGACATTAAATAATGTAAAGTGTACTTTACAATATGAAAAAATCAAAAACCTTAATCAAAACAATACTCACTTTATTTATTCTTTTTAGCATTTCAATTGCAGCAGATAAATCGTATAAAATTTTATCCACTGATATTCAAACAACCATAAACAATGATGGTACAATTAATTTTGTTGAAACTAGGGAATTTAGTTTTGAAGGAGATTTTACTTTTGTTTACCAGGTTATTCCCAAAAGAGGATTCGATAAAATTTACGATATTCAAGTTTCTGAAAACGGTGGAGCATACTTAAATAAAGATACAAAGCATGAAGGTACATTTTTAATAGATGAAAGAAAAAACTCTTACAGAATTTATCTTTATCATAATTCTTCAAATGAAAATAAAAAATTTACTATAAAGTATACTTTGGAAAACCCATTTACCGTTGGAGAAAAAGATAGCCAATTTTACTGGATTTATTTATCTGACAGGTGGGATAAAAGACCAGGCGATCTATATATAACACAGAAATTTTCCTCTGAAATTCAGGACAATGATATTATTTATGATATAGAATATCCATCTAATTCTGATAAATATGAATTAAATACTGACAATTCTTCATTATCATTTTTCTCTTCAGATTTTTCAAGTAGTACTGAAATGAAGCTTAGAACAATTTTTCCATCATCATATTTTGTAAATGTGGAGATAAATGATGAAAATTTTTCATTAGCAAAATTAGAAGAGAAAAAAAGAAATAAAGAGTTAGTCCAATACTTTATTGGATTTCTTGCATTATTCTCCATGGTTTCATTTATTAGTTATTATAGAAGAAACTTAAAAAAATTCAAGCTAGACATTGATGAGAATCAGCAATTTACATCATTCCCATCAGACCACCATCCTGTTGTTATTAATGGACTGATCTATCGTGAATTAACACTTGGACCTACTGGTTCTGGAATATTATCAACATTGTTTGAACTTGGTTCATTGAAAAAATTATCAATTGAAGTAATCGAAAAAGGAAAATGGTTTTTTAAATCAAAGCGTTTGAAGGTTACAATTCATAACACGGACATGGATGAGGTGCAAAGTAGTTTTGCAAGACTGTTATTAACGCGTCTAAGAAAATTTGGAAAGAAAACAACATTCAAAGATGTCATTAGTGAATTTCAGATGCGTTCGTATAAATGGAAGAAATTAAAAACAGAGGAGCTTTCTAGAAATGGTTGGGTGGATACATCTGGTGCAGACGAGAAATATAGGCTTGCAATAATACAATTTCTAATCATGAATGTAATTATTGCATTTTCTATCATATTTAAAACCTTTATTGTATTCTTATCTATGTTTCCTTTTATTTTCTTTTTGATAATAATTCTTGGAAGCAGGTTAACTAAAGAAGGGCAATTGCTTTATAATCAATGGGGGCTGTTCATTCATCAACTTTCAGAAAATGAAATAGATGTAAAACATTTTGATCCTGAACTACTCTTACAATATTGTGTAGCGTTAGGAGTTCAGCCTGAAAGTTTAAAAAAAGTTGTTGAAAATGTTGAGCATCAACATGATAGTTCATATATGTGGATGCATCATGGTTCAAGCTCAGATATTGGCTCTGTTGCATCAATAGTTAGCGATATAGCAACAACCGGTACTACAGTTTCTGCTGCCTACGGAGGAGACGGTGGCGGTGGTGCTGGCGGTGGCGGTGGTGGTGCTGGCGGTGGCGGTGGCGGTGGCGCTGGATAAACTGATAGTAATATTTAACTACCTACTTGTCTTAAAATCTTTAAATCATTAAAATTGTATAGCAAACAATTGGAGTTGTAATAATGAAAAATTTATTTTTAATCTTTTTTCTCTTAAGTCTTGGATTTTCTCAATCTAAAGTATCAATTCATGATAAAGAAATTGATATAAATGAAAATGAGGCAGTTGTAGAAGTTTTAGGTATGGTTTGTTCAATGTGCGCTTTTGGAATTGGTGAAGGTTTTGCAAAAACTGATTTCATCGACAAGTCTAAATTTACAGATGGCGTTTCTGTTGATATTGATGCTCAATATGTACAGCTTGGTCTATTAGAATCAACTGATATAAATCCTGAAAAAATTGTACAGGTTATTGAAGATGCTGGATACGATGTAAACTTACTTTTTATTCTCCAGAATGAAAAATTAACCAAGTTCAGCACGGACAAGCTAGGCATTTTACAGCCAATCGCATTTAATCTTACTTCCGACTTTGATAACTAAAAAATCACCCATGCTGAGAAAATTTTTTGCTTTAATCATTCTATTTAGTGCTATATCTGCTCATCCAGTGATATTTAAAAATGGCAAAGTGTTTTGGTTAACGCAAAATCCAAGTTTTAATGATATAAGATTTGGAGTTTCTAAGTCTAGCAATTGGTTAATTGGTGGAAGATTTCTCGAGGACAGAAAGTCAAATGAAACCTTTGCATTAATCAATAATAACTATTTAGCAAAGAGGTGGAATAACAGAAATTCTCAAGCTAATCTTTACTTACTCTCAAGCGTTGGACTCAATACTAAGAATTCTAAAAGTATGGGCACTGTTGGAATACATGGAGACTGGGAAGATAGAAGATTTATGGTTATGCAAATGCTTGAATATTATTCTCACAATAGCGCTGTAGTTTCAAATACTCGTCTCGCGTATAGTCCTTATACAGTAGACTATTCAAAAACCTCAACTTGGCTTATAGCACATTATAGAATTGAATATTCCGATAGTAAATATTATTATATGTTTTTTCCTGTAGTTCGATTGTTCAAAAAGAATTATTTAGTTGAAATTGGATCAAATGGAGATAATACATTTTTGTCTTTTATGACCCATTTTTAGTCGGTTCTGTTTGATTTTTTAAATCCAAAGCCTTATTTTCTTTTCACATGCTAAAACAATTAAATAATCTATCGGATAGTCTTATTTCAATTTTAGATACGAAGATGGGGTTCTATCTATCTTTAATATTTACAGTTGGAGTAGCATCATTAATTTTTCTAAAGGTGCTTACAAATGGATGATATGATAGCAAAAATTGTACATATTTGCTTGGATAGCAAGTTGGTTTTAGTTTTGATTTTTATCGCATTTATACTAAAATTATTTAGCGTTTATTAAACTTAACTTATAGAGGGAAAAATGAACTCAAATTCATGGTATCTTTTAATGATTCTTTCAATTCTGATGGCTGTATTGTTGTTTCTGAATGTTCCAGGATATGAAAATGCTGCATCAGCAAGACAAGTAGGAGTTTTTGTAGGATTATGGGCTCCAACTTTTGGAATCTTAGGAGTTAGAGCACAATTAAATGAGAAATAATTCTTTTCATTTGGT
>Ga0207985_1000588_pt1 | contig 10083 bp, 10 predicted proteins | sample ETNtaG_3_FD_185761 | JGI IMG/M metagenome (GOLD analysis project Ga0207985, IMG submission 185761) | Marine microbial and viral communities from oxygen minimum zone, Eastern Pacific Ocean - ETNP201302SV84 (SPAdes) (version 2) | ecosystem: Environmental > Aquatic > Marine > Unclassified ...
ACAAGTGGCACAATAAATTTTGCTGGCACAGACAGAAATGAAATGGAACCTGAATTAGCTGCAAAAAGTGGAATTGCTAGAACATTTCAAAATATAGCATTATTTAAGGGAATGAGCACATTAGATAATCTTATGACAGGAAGACTGTTAAAACAAAAACAAAATTTTCTAATGCAAGCATTATATCTTGGTCCGGTGGCAAAAGAAGAAGAAGAACATCGCGAAAGAGTTGAAAGAGTTATTGATTTTTTAGACCTTCAATCAATCAGACGTACACCTGTTGGATCACTCCCATATGGTTTACAAAAGAGAGTGGAACTTGGTCGCGCATTAGCAATGGAACCAGAAATACTTTTACTAGACGAACCTATGGCAGGTATGAATGTAGAAGAAAAGCAAGACATGAGTAGATTTGTTCTCACAGTTAATAATGAATTGAAGACAACAATAGTTTTAATAGAACACGATATGGGTGTCGTGATGGATATTTCAGATAGAATAGTTGTATTGGACTATGGCAAAAAAATTGGATCTGGATTTCCCAAAGAAATTAGAAACAACAAAGCAGTCATTGATGCGTATCTAGGTGTGTCTGATGATTAGTAAGGAAATTATTTTATGAGTGTAGAATTACTTAATTTTATTGAAACGGTATTGAATGGATTAATGTCCGGAGTGATGTATTCACTCGTAGCCTTGGGCTTTGTTTTGATTTTTAAAGCATCTGGAGTTTTCAATTTTGCTCAGGGCGTATTTGCTCTCTTTGCCGCGCTTACTCTAGTTGGTTATCAAACAGGGCAAGTTCCTTTTGCTCATCTAATCAATGAACTTTTTGGAACAAATTACCATAATTGGTACGCTTCGATGCCAAATTTTCTTGCTATTTTGTTGACTATGATAACCATGATTGCTCTTGCATGGATAATAGAACGACTGGTTCTAAAACACCTTGTTAATCAAGATCCCATAATCTTATTTATGGCTACTATAGGTTTGGCTTTTGCGCTCGAAGGCGTTGGTGATTTAATGTGGGGATCAGATGTTAAGGTTTTAGACGTTGGTATTCCGAGTGGAGGATCAATCTGGTTAGAAGAAGCGACAATTGGTCTTGCCGCAGAAGGAAGTGATTATTACGGAATGTATGTGGATGTGCTAAATATTTGGGCAACAGTAATTGCTGTCATTTTAGTCGTTTCCTTGGCTCTTTTTTCACAATATACAAAAACCGGCAGAGCATTAAGAGCTGTTGCTGACGACCACCAAGCTGCTCTTTCCGTTGGCATTTCACTGAGAAGTATTTGGATACTTGTTTGGGCTATTTCTGGTTTTATTGCAATGGTAGCTGGGATTATGTGGGGAACTGAGTCAGGGGTTCAGTTTTCTTTATCATTAATAGCATTGAAAGCATTACCTGTTCTCATACTAGGAGGCTTCACTTCTATACCTGGAGCTATTATTGGAGGACTTCTTATAGGTGTGGGTGAAAAGTTGGCTGAAATTTACATAGGTGGTTATTTTGAAACAGGTGCGCTTGAAAATTGGTTTGCCTACGTCATGGCTTTAGTCTTTTTATTATTTCGTCCACAAGGTTTATTTGGCGATAAGATTATCGAGAGGGTTTAAATTTAATGATTTACAAAGAAACTGGTCAATACAAATCTTCATATAAATCAGACCACGCAATTTTTCCTCTGTTACAGGATAAAATAGCATTTAGTACACTTATGTTTATAGCTTTTTTAATAATACCATTTGTAATTAATAGTTACTGGGAAAAAGCTATCTTAGTTCCATTTTTGATATTTTCATTAGCTGCAATTGGATTAAATATTTTAACTGGATATTGTGGTCAAGTATCTTTGGGAACAGGCGGATTTATGGCTGTTGGGGCTTTCTCAACCTATAAGATTATGACCTATTTCCCAGATATGAATATAATGATTATTATCCTCATTTCAGGACTGATTACTGCTGCTGTTGGTATTATTTTTGGTCTACCTTCTCTCAGGATTAAAGGTTTTTATTTAGCTGTTGCCACACTTGCATCTCAATTTTTCTTGGTTTGGCTTTTTAATAAAGTGCCATGGTTTTATAATTACTCTGATACAGGTCAAATCACTGTTTCAGAAAGGACTATGTTTGGTATTCCTGTTACAGGAGCGGAGGCCCCTTCATACGCAACTTATTTGTTCTGTTTAGTGCTAGTAGTAACATTAAGTTTTGCAGCCAAAAATCTAATAAGAAGCAAAATGGGTCGCTCCTGGATGGCTATTCGAGATATGGATATTGCTGCAGAAATTATTGGTGTGCCGCCTCTTAAGACAAAGTTATCAGCATTTGCAATAAGCTCATTCTACATTGGTGTTGCTGGGGCATTGTATTTTGCTGTCTTTTTAGGTGCGATTGAAGTTACAGAATCATTTGATATTATGACTATCTCGTTTCCAGTTTTATTCATGATTATTATTGGAGGACTAGGTTCAATGTTAGGCTCTTTTCTAGGAGCTGCGTTCGTTGTTACCTTACCAATTGGTCTTAAATTTTTGATGGTTGATATGGTTGGTTTATCAGCTGTTACAGCTAAACATTTTGAAATAACAATCTGGGGATTGTTAATGATTATATTTTTAATTGTAGAGCCACATGGCCTTGCAAGACTTTGGTCCATCGCAAAAGAAAAATTAAGAAGATGGCCTTTCCCCTACTAAATTTAATTTAGTAGATAACGTTAATGTTTTCTCAAGAGGAGGATCTGATGAGAATAAAACAACTTTTAATAGGAATGACAGCCTCTGTTATTGCTGTTTCTAGTTATGTAGAAATGGCTATAGCAGATTTAAAATTTCCTATGTTGGTTTACCGTACAGGAGCTTATGCACCTAATGGTATTCCAAACGCTGATGGTTTTGTAGATTATTACAAAATGATCAATGCCAGAGATGGTGGAATTGGTGGTGAGAAAATTCTACACCCAGAGTGTGAGACAGGATACAAAACACAAGTTGGTGTAGAGTGTTACGAGAAAAACAAAAAAGACGCAATGGTATTCCAACCTATGTCTACTGGTATTACCTATCAGTTAATACCTAAAGCTACAGCTGATGGTGTAACAGTTTACTCAACTGGTTATGGAAGAACATCTGCAGCTAACGGTAAAGTTTTTAAGTGGATATTTAACGCACCTGTTACTTACTGGGATGGTGCTTCAATAGCAGTTAGACACATACTTAAAAATAATTTTGGTAATATTAAGGGCAAGAAAATTGCACTTGTATACCATAACTCTGCATATGGTAAAGAGCCAATAAGAACTCTTCAAACACTAAGTAAAAAACATGGTTTTAAATTAATGTTATTACCTGTTGATCATCCAGGACAAGAGCAAAAAGCTACTTGGTTAAAAATACGTAAAGCTCGACCTGATAATGTACTGATGTGGGGCTGGGGAGTTATGAACCAAGTTGCTGTCAAGTCCGCAGCATCTATAAAGTTTCCAATGGATAAATTTATTGGAATTTGGTGGTCTGGTTCTGAAAATGATGTTTTACCAGCTGGACAAGGTGCACATGGTTACAAGTCGCTAACTTTTAATGCTCCTGGAACTAACTATCAAGTACATGCTGATATTAAGAAGTTTGTACACGATAAAGGTCAGGCTTCTGGTGACGGATCTCACTTCGGAACAGTACTTTATAACAGAGGTTTATTCCAAGCAATGGTTCAGGTAGAAGCAGCTGTAGTTGCACAAAAAATTCATGGTACATCAAAAATTACTCCAGCTATGTACAGAGATGGCATGGAAAATGTGAATTTAAGTGCTAAAAGATTAGAAGAGCTAGGTTTTAAAGACTTTGCTCCTCCATTCAAAAATTCTTGTGAAAACCATGGTGGAAGTGGACTAGCTGCTGTACAACAGTGGGACGCAAAAGCCAAAAAGTGGAATATGATTACAGAGTATATGTATGGGGACTCTGATGTGGTTCAAAAGTTAATCTCTGAAGATTCATCAAAATATGCAGCTGAGCAAAAAATTGCTGAGCGTTGTGGTTAAAAAAATTAAATTGAGAGCCTATTTATTTAGGCTCTCTTTACACATAGGAAAATAAAATGGATGACATTAAAGTAAGTAAAGATAAAAAACCCAACACCTCTGAAGATGTTTTAATTGTAAATAATATAGAAGTTGTTTACAGCCATGTTATCCTTGTATTAAAAGGCGTAAGCTTGAAAGTTAAAAAAGGCGGCATCACAGCATTACTTGGTGGGAATGGCGCTGGGAAAAGTACTACATTAAAATCAATTTCAAATTTGCTTGCATCAGAAAGAGGAGAGGTCACTAAAGGTTCTGTTACTTACAGTAACGAATATATACACGATCTTGACCCATCTCAATTAGTTAAGAAAGGTGTAATCCAAGTGATGGAAGGAAGACACTGCTTCGAACATTTAACTGTTGAAGAAAATCTTCTAACTGGTGCATATACTAGAACTAATAATAAAGAAGTTAAAGAAGATTTAGAAAGAGTTTATAATTACTTTCCTAGACTTCGTGACAGAAGAACATCACTAGCTGGTTACACCTCAGGTGGTGAACAACAAATGATCGCAATTGGAAGAGCTCTGATGGCTCATCCTACTATGATTTTACTTGATGAACCTTCTATGGGCCTTGCTCCTCAGTTAGTTAAACAAATATTTGAAATAGTTGCTGAAATAAATAGGAAAGAAGGAGTAACAATTCTATTAGCAGAACAGAATACTAATATGGCACTTCAATATGCAGAATATGCATATATTCTTGAAAATGGCCGTGTAGTTATGGAAGGCACAGCTGAATCTATGAGAGACAACGAGGATGTAAAAGAATTCTATCTTGGAATTTCAGGTGAAGGAAGGCAATCTTTTAAAGACGTTAAACAATATCGCAGACGTAAAAGATGGCTATAATATTTATATGACAAAAAATAAATTTTTTGACGATCTAGAAAAGCGTTCAGCTGATGAAAGAAATAATGATCATTTAGAAAAAATAAATAACCTAATTAAAAATGCTAAAATTAATAAAAATCAATCATTAAGACTTGATAAACCTCTTGAGTGCTTAGACGATTTAGCCTCAATACCTTTGTTGCGAAAATCGGAATTAATTCAAAAACAATCTGATTTTCCACCATTTGCAGAATTAAACGTTTCTGAAATTAAGGATTTTGCGCATATATATAGATCTCCAGGTCCAATATATGATCTAGATGGTCATTCAAAAGATTGGTGGAGATTTTCTAGAGCATTGCATGCTGCTGGTTTTTGTTATGGTGATATTGTACAAAACTGTTTTTCTTATCATTTTACTCCTGCTGGCGCCATGTTTGAAGAAGCAGCAAAAATCTTAAAATGTACAGTTTTCCCAGCAGGTGGAGAAAATACTGACTTACAACTAGAAGTAATGAAAGATATTGGTACAACTGCATATGTAGGTGTTCCAGATTTTTTGAAAATCATTTTAGAAAAAGCTGACGAAAAAAAAATATCACTTTCAAAATTGACAAAAGCAATGGTAACTGGAGGACCTTTATTTCCTGCAGTTGCTCAAAATTTTAGAGAAAGAAATATTCATGTAAGACAATGCTATGGAACTGCAGATTTGGGACTTGTTGCTTATGAAGCAGCAGAGAATGATGGAATGGTTATAGATGAAAATGTAATTTTAGAGATCGTTAAACCGGGCACTGGGAAACCCTTAAATGACGGTGAAGTAGGAGAAGTTGTCGTAACTGTTTTAAATAATTATGAGTTACCTATAATCAGATTTGCTACAGGTGATCTTTCAGCAATATTAGAAGGAAATAGTTCAACTGGTAGAACTAATAAAAGGATAAAAGGTTGGATGGGTAGAGCAGACCAAACAACAAAAGTTAGAGGTATGTTTGTTCAACCATCGCAAGTTAATAAAATATTAGAAACTCTAAACATCAATGGCTCTGCCAGAATGATTGTTAGCAGATCAAATGATAAGGATGAATTGCTTTTGAAAGTTGAGGCTGAAGTTACAGACACAAATCAAATAGAATCTTTGCAACAAAAGATATCTAAAGAAATTAAAAATGTTATAAATTTAAGAGGCAATGCTAAAATTGTTCCCATAAAAAGTTTACCAAACGATGGTAAAGTGATAGATGATATACGTGATTTTGGAGAGTAAAAAATGGAAATAGAAAATGTTAGAGCTGTTATTACAGGTGCAGGAAGTGGCCTTGGAGAAGGTACTGCTAGATATTTAAAAAACAAAGGGGCGGAGGTACTCCTGATTGATTTAAATGCTGATGGTCTAAAGAAGGTAGCTGATGACATAAATTGTAAATATGTTGTTGGAGATGTGTCTAACGAAGAAGAGATGAAAAATGCTATTGATGATTTAAATGAGATAAATTGCTTAGTAAATTGTGCAGGTATTGCTGTTGGGGCCAAAGTTGTATCGAGTAGAGGTATGCATGATTTAGGATTATTTGAAAAGGTTCTCAAAGTAAACTTAATTGGTAGCTTTAATATGCTCAGATTGTGCGCTGACAAAATGCAAGCTAATGAACCTGACAAAGAAGGTGAAAAAGGGGTTGTTATTAATACTGCTTCAGTGGCAGCTTATGATGGTCAGGTAGGACAAGCAGCTTATTCTGCTTCAAAAGGTGGTATTGTTGGTATGACTTTACCTATTGCTCGTGAACTTGCATCAAATGGTATCAGGGTAAATACTATTGCACCAGGGTTGTTTGCCACTGCTATGCTTGCAGGCATGAGTGACGAAGTTCAAAAAAGCTTAATTGCTACTACCGTATTTCCTAAGCGTTTAGGAACACCTCTGGAGTACGCGATGTTAGTAGAGAGCATTGTAACTAATGTATTATTAAACGGTGAAACTATAAGGCTTGATGGTTCAGTTCGTTTGGCTCCAAGATAAAAAATCTTGGTAAATTCTTAGATGAAACTTAAACCAAAATATTTTGAAGATTTTGAGGTTGGGTTAATTTTTGAATCTGAACCCACTCTTATAACTAAAAAAGAGATAATTGACTTTGCCTCAAAATACGACCCACAATCCTTCCACTTAGACGAAGAAGCTGCTAACAATGGTCCATTTGGTCAATTAACATCTAGTGGATTTATGACACTAGGTAAATCATTTACCCAAATTTTCAAGACTGGTATTTATGATGGAACAAGTATGGGTGCTTGGGGAATTGACGAGCTAAGATGGACTAAGCCTGTGTATCCAGGCGATTTATTAAAGACAAAAATCGAAGTTCTAGAAGCAAAAAAATCAGCAAAAAATCCTAGAAGAGGAACAGCAAGGTTAAAGCATACTGTGACAAATCAGAAGAATGATATTGTTATGACATGGATATCTAATCAAATGCTTAGAACAAAGTCTTAATTTTCATTAAGCCAACCCTCATATCCTTCATCCATACTTAATACATTTTTGAAACCATGTTGACTAAAAAAATTAGCAGCTGATTGGCTTGAGTTGCCATGATAACAGTAAATTAAAATTGTATCGTTCTTATCTTTTTCTTTAAGAAAGTTTTGAATATTTAAATCTTCAACATGAATGGCATTATCAATATGCCCATTCTTGAACGAATTGTAATCTCTTATATCAATTAAGATTAGATCATCTTTTGATATAAGATCCTTTGCATCTTTAATTGATATACGATTGAAAGACATTTTGTTTTATAAAGCTTCGATAATTACTGCTATTCCTTGCCCTCCACCAATACACATAGTGGCAAGACCATATTTTCCTTTACGTTTCCTTAATTCATATACAAGTTTTGTCATAATAATTGCACCAGTCGCACCCACAGGATGACCTAATGCAATAGCTCCTCCATTAACATTAACTATCTCAGGATTAAGACCTAATTGTTTATTAACGGCACATGCTTGAGCTGCAAAAGCTTCATTAGATTCAATTAAATCTAAGTCTGAAACAGTTAGTTGAGCTTTATTTAATGCCATTTTTGACGCAGGTACTGGGCCCATACCCATTTCATCAGGGTCAACGCCACCAAACCCGTATGAAACTATTCTTGCTAACGGCTTACCCTTTTTTGCTTTTTCTTCATTAGCTAATACTAAAGCAGAAGCACCATCATTAATTCCCGAAGCATTACCCGCTGTTACTACACCATCTTTTTTAAAAGCAGTTCTGAGACCTGTTAATGTCTCTATACTAGTGTCTGGTTTTGGATGCTCGTCTATTTCAAAAATCTCAATTCCCTTTCTTGTTTTTATTTCAATAGGCAGGATTTGATCTTTAAAATTACCATTTTCAATGGCCTCATGAGCTCTTTTTTGACTAGTTAATGCAAATTCATCCTGCATTTCTCTACTAATTTGATATCTACTAGAAATATTCTCTGCTGTTATACCCATATGTCCATGACCAAAAGGATCATGAAGTGCACCTAACATCATATCATGAACTTGTCCATCACCCATTCTAGAACCCCATCGAAACCCTTGAACAATGTGTGCACCATTTGACATAACCTCTACACCTCCTGCCATTGCTACTGAAGCATCTCCAAGCATGATAATTTGAGAAGCACTTACAATTGCCTGAAGCCCAGAGCCACAAAGTCGATTTACAGTCAACGCAGCAGATGCTTTGTCCATTCCAGCCTGTAGTGCAATAACTCTACTCACATACATATCTCTGGGTTCTGTATGTATAACATTACCAAAAACAGCATGCTCAACTTCATTAGCCTCATATCCAGATCTTTCAATAGCTTCTTTTGCTACTAAAGTTCCAAGATCAACAGGACAATGGTTTTTAAGAGTACCTCCAAATCCTCCAATTGCAGATCTGTTTGCTGACATAATGTAAACATTGTTCATTTTAGTTTTCCTCCAGAAATTAACTTTTGTTCTAATTTTTTAAAATTAAGTCTAAATTTCCTAAATCTTCAAAAAATAAATTAACTCGAGTTTCATCAACATCTTGAATATTATTAGGTTTCCAATTTGGTTTTCTATCTTTATCTACAAGCATTGCTCTAACACCCTCAAAAAAATCTCCAATTTCTACACAACGTTGAACCATTCTGTACTCCATTATAAGTTCGTCTTTTAAACTCATGTGACTAGCATTTCTGATTTGCTTTAAAGAGATTTTTAAGGAAGTTGGAGATTTATGTTTTAATTCTTCGTATTGAACCTTTAAAAATTCATTTTCAATAAATTTTTCACATTCATCAAATATTTGTTCGATTGTATCACAAGAGAAAACTTTTTTAATCAATTCCCCATTATTCATCAACACACTGTCTTCAGTTTCTGGTTTTGATGAAAATTGATCAATAATATTGTTAACATTTTGATTAGAATTTGGTGAAGAAGAAATGATTGAATTCTTTAAAATCTCAACTTTTTCTGAGGAAACGTAATGAGTAATTAGTTTAAGCTTCAATAAGTCATAAGCTTTAATTCTTGCACCAACTAGAGACAACCAAGCCCCAATTCCTTTATCTAACTGACCAAGCAACCACCCTCCTCCAACGTCTGGAAATAATCCAATTGCTGTTTCCGGCATTGCAAACATTGTTTTTTCAGAGGCAACTACATGACTACCATGCATTGACACACCAACACCTCCACCCATGGTAAATCCATTAATTAAGGAAATGAAAGGTTTTTTATAATTACTAATTTTATAATTAAGAGTATATTCATCATAAAAAAATGACTGGGATAAGTTAGTGGGTGGGCCTCCATCTTCTAAGACTTCTTTTCTTAATTTAATAACATCACCACCTGCACAAAATGATTTATCACCTGCTCCCTCAATGATTACACAATTTATGTGTTCACTTATTTCCCAAGAGTTTAAATATTTATTTATTTTTTGAACCATTGGATAAGTTAGGGCATTCAATCTATCTGGCCTGTTTAAAGTTATTATTCCAATCCCATTTTCTTCAGTAAATATAACTTCTTCTGACATTGTTAATTTATCCTTTATTAATTTAATTACTTTTTAAGTCTCTTGAAATAATTACTCTCATTATTTCATTTGTTCCT
>Ga0207985_1000596_pt1 | contig 10021 bp, 12 predicted proteins | sample ETNtaG_3_FD_185761 | JGI IMG/M metagenome (GOLD analysis project Ga0207985, IMG submission 185761) | Marine microbial and viral communities from oxygen minimum zone, Eastern Pacific Ocean - ETNP201302SV84 (SPAdes) (version 2) | ecosystem: Environmental > Aquatic > Marine > Unclassified ...
AAATAAGTCATTTTAAATTGGTGGGTCGTATAGGATTCGAACCTATGACCAATTGATTAAAAGCCAACTGCTCTACCAACTGAGCTAACGACCCAATTTTAGAAATTATATCAAATCAACTTTTGAATTTGAGTAATTCTTGTTCAGATAAAATTGAGGAACCTGACTCAGGGTAATTTAGTATTACTCTCTCAAAAAAAGCAATAGCTTCTTCATTTTTTTCTAACTTTATAGAAATTAGACCTAACTTATAAAGAGATACAGGAACTCTCTCATGATCGGGAAAATTATTTATTAATGATAAATATGTCTCGTAAGCATCCTCATTCATTTCTTGAAGAAAATATATTTCAGCTAACCAGAAATAAGAATCTACCAAATAGGCTCCTTTTGGATATGACAGAATTAAAAATCTTAAATTTTCGGCTGCTTCTGAATATCTAGAATTATCTATTAACTTTAAAGTATTGGACCATAAAGTAAATTCTTCTTCTTCACCATCTTTTTCAATTAATTCAGCTAGAGGATTATTTGATTCAATTTTTTCTTCAACTACTTCCTCTTCTTTTGATAATAAAATTATTGCTTCCAGCTCATGGATTCTCTTGTCTAAATCAACGTATCTCGCTTGATTAGATTCATCTAATTTTTGAACTTCAAATGTATTTGAATCTATTTGATTGGATAGTCTAGCTAATTCATTTTCTATATTTTCAATTTTTTCTAATATTAAATCTAAAGAATCATTATTTGCCTGTGCACTTGCTGTAACGGCAATAAATAAAAATAAGAAAACAAAATTTTTCATCAATCTTAGAATATTAGAATAAAGATATCTCTACCCTTCTATTTTTTTTCCAGGCATTTTCATTTGAATTGATATCTATCGGTTTCTCTTCTCCATATGAAATTACCTTAATTTTAGATGAAGAAACGCCTTTGATTATTAAGTAATTTTTAACTTCTATTGCCCTTTTTTCTCCGAGAGCAAGGTTATATTCTCTTGTTCCTCTCTCATCGCAGTGGCCTTCTAATCTAATTGCTTTAGCTTTTTTTGCAAAATCAACATATTTAGTGATGAGATCTTTAGAATCAGAACTTAATGAAGCTTTATCAAATTCAAAATAAATTAAATCATCTAAATTAGTATCAATTTTTTCAACAGATGCATATTCATCGCTCTCTGCAGAAGCATAGCTAGTTGACGTTACCAAATCTGAAACTTGAGTTGCACATCCGACTATCAGGGGAAATATGCTTAATATGATTATTTTTTTGTATGTTTTCATGAGAACTCCTTAATTAATTATAAATTAATTACAATTATTAATTTGACAAATGTGTAACGCTTTAGTTCATGAAAGGTGACCATGCAGGTTCTCTTACAGATCCTAGTTTTACTGGTAATTTGAATTTTGATTTTCCGTCTAAGGTAAGGCCTGCTAAGTAACCCTGAGTATTATTTTTTGTAGCATATATTATTATATTTCCATTTGGAGAAATCGTTGGAGATTCATCCAAAGTAGTTTTAGATATAGTATTTATAAATCTACTTTTTAGTTTTTTTGTTCCAATATGGAAAACTCCATTATTTCCATGAACAAGCACAATATCTTTTCCATCGGGAAAGTAACTTGCTCTGGCGTTATAATCGCCATCTAAGGTGACTCTTTTTATTCTATTTGAAGAAATAGTTAGTTCGTAAATTTGGGGAGAGCCGGATCTGTTTGAAGTGAAAAGCAGTTTTTTACTATTTGGTGACCAAGCAGGTTCTGTATCAATCCCATAATGAGTTGTGTGCCTCGATATTTTTTTATTTCTGAGATTATAAATATAAATATCAGGATTACCTGATAATGACATTACAAAAGCTAGTTTTTTATTATCTGGCGACCAAACCGGAGCGCTATTACTTAAACCAAGTGTTTTGATAGGCTCTCTATCGCCTGAAAACAAATCTTGCATATAAATTTCTGGAAAACCTTTTTCAAAAGAAACATATGCTAATTTTTTTAAATCTGAAGACCAGGAAGGCGACATTAAAGGTGCTTCGGACTCAAATAGAACTTGCTCATCCGATCCATCTATATCTGAAACACAAATTTTGTACCTCTCTTTTGAAGGATTAAGAATATAAGCAATCTTTGTATTAAAAACTCCATTTAAACCTGTTATTGATTTATAAACGCGATTACTAATTACTTTGGAAATTTCTTCTTTTTCTGAATATTTACCTGAAATATCTCCTCTTAAAATTAATTTATTTAAAGAAATATTAAAAACGAAATATTCAATACGAATCAATTCTGAATTGTTCTCTTGGAGACTTCCTAAGACGACATAGTCCACATTTAAAATTTTCCAATCTCTATTGAAAAAATTTTTTTCTGAGCTTGGAAAAGATAACATTTCTTCTTTTGGTAATGCCTTAAATTCTCCAAATAAAGTAAGGTTATCCTGAATGAGAGAAGAAATAGACTCGCCTTCATTCAAATTGGATTTGAATGGTACTACTGCAATTTTAGGTAAATCTTTTGAGCCCTGAGAAATTTCGATTTTTAATTTAGCTTCAATTGTTAAAGAAAGAAAGATAAAAAAGAGAAGGAAATATTTCATAAAATTAATTCTTTGACTTAAAAACTAAATTAAAAGATCGAAAGTTTCTCTCAAAATATTTTCTGTCTAAACCATTTACTTCTGTTATAAAAGAAATACTAGATAATGCTGCCAAAGCAGATTCGTCAAAAACTTTATCTCCACTTGAGGAAATTAAATCAAAACTCAAGATTTCTCCAGACGGAGCTAAATTAATTACAAACTCTGATTGTATATTTTTGTTCCCTAGAGAAGGTTTTTTCCAAATTGAATTTATCCTATCTTGAATTAGAGCAATTGTTATTTGAACTTCTCTTCTTTCTTTAAGTAATTTAGTCTCAGCGATTTGGTCTTCTAATTTTCTTTTCGAGTCAAAATTGAGTTGTTTTTTTTTATCAACTTTTAATTCTTCAATTAATACTTTTTTTTGAATATTTTTTTCTATCGATTCATTTTTTATATTTTCAATTTTTTTTGAATTATTTTCTTTCTCTGTTGGAAAAGTTACAAATTCTACTGGAATCGTATTTATTCTGTCTTTTTGTGGAACAAAAATTGAAAAATCTAATGTAAGTATTGCAAGTAAGAATAGATGAACGAAAATAGAATTTAAAAACCCAACAAAAGAATTAGTCATTTATGGGCTCAGTAATAAAATTTATCGAATCAGGTTTTAATTCTTGCAATAAAGACATTAATTTTGCGACTTCTCCAAAAATTACTCCTTTATCCGCTCTTATGTAAACCTCGATCGCATTATTATTATTAAGAATCTTCATAAGCTCCTCCTTAAGCTCAATTATAGAAAAAGGTTTATTTTTCGTAGATTCAAGATCTAAATAAAAATCACCGATAGAGCTTATAGAAATAGTAATATTTTCTAAATTCGCTTTTTTAATTGGCTGCGATTCAACATTAGGAAGGTCAACATCTATTCCCTGGATCATAAAAGGAGCTGTCACCATAAAAATGACAAGAAGAACTAACATTACATCAACATATGGAATTACATTTATTTCCGTAAGATATCTTCTTTTTTTTGAAGAGATCATGTTAAGAATCTTTTTTAGAAAGAATTATTAAAAATTCTTCACTAAAATTTAAATAATTTTTTAAGATTTTATCGATGTTATTTACATTCCAGTTATATGATATTAATGCTGGTATTGCAGTAAATAAACCTAAAGCAGTTGCAACTAGCGCTTCTGAAATTCCAGGAGCTACTACTGTAATCGAAACTTGTGTTAACTGAGACAAGCCCCCAAATGCGTTCATTATTCCCCACACGGTCCCAAATAAACCAATAAATGGGCTCGCAGATGCCACTGTAGACAAAAAAGAAAGCCTATAATCCAACTGTTCTTCATGACGAGATATTGTTATTTCCATAGCTTTTTTTGAATTTTCTAAAGAGTTAGATTTTTGATATTCATCAAAACCAACGAAAAATATTTGTTCTAATCCTATCTTGTTTTTCTTTTTGGAAATATCTAAAAATAAAATATCTAATTTTTTTTCAGACCAAAAGAATTTTTCGAAGGAAAAAATATCTTTTTTTGCTCTGCTAAGTGTCATCCAACGTTCAAATATTATCCACCATGAACTTAAAGAGGCTAAAACTAAAATTATCATAACAGCTTGGACAACAATGCTGGCTTGCGAAAACATTGAAAAAATATCTAATTCAAATGAATTCAATTTGTCTCCTTAATCATATTGTTTAAAAGCTTCTCGGGTACAAGAATAGGTTTTTTTGATAAAGAATGAATCGAACCACAAAATATCTCTGCTTCACAAACCTTCTCTGAATCAAAATTGTAAATTGTTTGTGAAAAGTTAAAACTGACTTTCTTAACTTTTTTCAAACAGGTTTGAATTTTTATCAATTCGTCTAATTTTACTGGTTTTAAGTATTCAATAATAACTTTTCTAACAATAAATATTATTCCTATGTCCATTAACTCTTTTTGTTCGTATCCTAATGATCGCAAATATTCTGTTCTTGCTCGTTCACAAAATTTAAGATAATTTGCATAATAAACTACACCTTGCGCGTCTGTATCTTCGTAATAAACTCTGTAATCTATTGAATGCATAAATTATTTTTGGTGAGATTCTATATCTTCACTATAAAGAGTTTTTAAAATAAAAATAAAATCACTCCAAGATAAATCGCAAGTTTTATGGTTATTTTTTTCTAAGTTGGTGTTAATAGTATAAAGAGGCACCCTCACCTTTATAGGCCTATTGTTAAATTTATAAATTAAAGCCGGCAAACCTCTATCTTTTGCGGAGTCTAAAACTTGTAACCACCATTTCTCTACCGGCTCATTACCTTGACCATAACGTTTACACTCTAAATACCAATTTCCAAGAATTAAATCTGGAAGAAACTTTTCTCTTGTTTGTTCTAATATTCTTTTGAGCGGTTTTGTTAAATTTAATTCTTTATTAAGAGAGTTTGCTATTTCTCTCTCAAATGCAGCTCCTTTATTTCTAGAATTAGTCATGTTCGTTTAAAAATCTTTTGAAAATTCAGCATTTGAATGAACATTTTGTACATCGTCAAGATCATCTAAATTTTCTAAGAGCTTAATTACTTTTTCAGAAGTATCTCCATCTAATTCAACATTTATAGAAGCATTCATTACTACTTCGCTTTCCTCTATTTCAATTGTTTGAGAATCTAATGCTTCTTTTACGGCGGGTAAATTTTCAACATCCATATTTATTAATGTTTTTCCATCTTCTAAAGGTTCTAAATCTTCTATACCAGAAGGTATTAGAAGGTCTAATAATTTATCTTCATCTGAATCTTTAACAATAATTTGTCCTATTTTTTTAAATAAATATGATACAGATCCATCCGTCCCTAGACTTCCCCCAGATTTAGAAAAAGCATGCCTTACTTCTGCAACAGTTCTATTTCTATTATCGGTCATAGTCTCTACTAAAATAGCCACTCCACCAGGGCCATAGCCTTCATATAAAACTTCTTCTAAATTTTCAGATTCAGTATCTCCAGCACCTCTAGATACCGCTCTCTCTATAGTATCTTTAGGCATATTTGACCTAAATGCTCTATCTAAAGCTAGTCTCAATCTTGGATTGTCAGCGGCATCTGGACCACCTAGTCTCGCAGCAACAGTTATCTCTCTAATTAATTTCGAAAAGACTTTTTGTCGTTTTTCATCCTGTCTTCCCTTTTGATGCTTAATATTAGCCCACTTAGAATGTCCAGCCATATTTAATCCTTAGGTTGTATGGTGCTTTTAATTGCTAATTCTCTAAGCTCATCATTAGAAATATTACTTGGGGCATCAGTCATGAGACAATACGCTGATTGCGTTTTTGGAAAGGCGATAACATCTCTAATTGAGTCTTTATTACAGATCAACATCACCAATCTATCAAGCCCAAATGCAATACCGCCATGCGGTGGGCAACCATAATCTAAAGCCTCAAGAAAAAAACCAAATTTTTCTTCTGCTTCTTCATCTGAGATCCCTAAAATGGATAAAACTTTTCTTTGCTCTTCTGAATTATGTATACGCATTGATCCGCCACCTATTTCATACCCATTTAGAACAAGATCATAAGCATCTGCTATCGCCATAGCTGGATTTTTTTCCAACATTTCTAAATTATCAGTAGTCCTTGTAAAGGGATGATGACTTGGAGAAAGTGATCCATCTTCAGCTTCATCAAAAACTGGAAAATCTTTGATCCAAAGAGGCATCCATTTTTCTTTATCGATCAATTTAAGATCTTCGCCCAGCTTTTCTCTTAATGCACCCATAGATTCATTGACAATTTTTTTATGCCCGGCACCAAAAAACAACGTATCTCCTGATGAAATATTAAGCTTTTTAGAAAGGCTCTCTATTTCATTTTCAGATAAAAATTTAAGAATTGGAGATTGCAATCCTTCTTTCAAGTCATTCGCATCATTCACCTTTATGTAAGCTAAACCTTTAGCTCCGTAATTACCTACAAATTTTGTGTAATCGTCGATCTGACTTCTAGATAAAGAGTTAGAAACTTTCAAGGATACCAAACGTGATTTTGCATCTTTAGCAGGATCGCCAAAGACCTTAAACTCAGAATCAGTAAATATATCTTTTACATCAATCAATTCAAGAGGATTTCTTAGATCAGGTTTATCTGATCCAAACTTTTTTATAGCCTCAGCATAAGTCATAACAGGAAAATCTTTTAACTCTACTTTTAAAACCTTTTTAAATACTTCTTTTATTAAATTTTCTCCAAGATTCATTACTTCTTCGGCTGAAGTAAAAGATGATTCGATATCTATTTGGGTAAATTCAGGTTGCCTGTCTTTTCTCGTGTCTTCGTCTCTAAAACATCTTACAATTTGAAAGTATTTACCAAATCCGCTGATCATCAATAGTTGTTTAAAAAGTTGAGGAGACTGAGGTAATGCATAAAAACTACCTTGATTGACTCTGCTAGGAATTACAAAGTCCCTAGCGCCTTCTGGAGTAGCCTTAGTCATCATGGGTGTTTCGATATCTAGAAAATCGTTAGATGTTAAAAAATGCCTTATTTCATTTGAAACGTTAGATCTTATTCTTATGGTTTCCTGCATTTCTGATCTTCTTAGATCAAGATATCTGTATTTAAGTCTAGTTTCTTCTCCAACTTTCACATATTCATCTAATTGAAATGGCATAGGTTTGCTTTTGGATAAAATAGATAAATTAGATGAATCTAATTCAATTTCTCCCGTTGTCATTTTTTTGTTAATAGTGCCTTTTGGTCTTTCCCTTATCTCACCAGATACGGAAATAACAAATTCATTTCTAATGGATTCAGCTACTTCAAATATTTCTTTATTTTGTGGCTCAACTACAACTTGAAGAATTTCGTTACCTTCACGTAAATCAATAAAAATAACGCCTCCATGATCTCTTATATTTTCAACCCATCCAGCAACAGATATTTTTTTTCCTAAATTCTTTTTACTTAAAGATGAAATTTTTGAGAGACTCATTTTTCTTTTTTTTCTGTTTTCTTGGAAGTATTGGTCGTTTTTTTTTCTTTCTTGTCTGATTGTACTAAATTTTTCTTCTTACCTGTTTTAAAGTCTGTTTCATACCACCCTTTTCCACCTAAACGAAAAGATGGAGCTGATATTACTTTTTTTGCAAATGCTTTTGGAGAGCAATTACATTTTACTTTTCTATTAGATTCTGAAAGGCTTACGATTTTCTCGAACCGTTTCCCACACACATCACATTGAAATTCATATATTGGCATTAACTAACCTTTGTAAGATAAAAAAAAGTATAATTTCATTTTTAAATAGGAAACTCATTTTAATATGAAAGCATCTTCATATCACTACAAAACCCTTAAGGATGCCCCTAGCGATACAGAATTGATCAGTCATAAATTGATGATTAGAGCTGGAATGATCAAGCCTATAGCCTCAGGCATTTATACTTGGTTGCCCCTTGGACTTAAGATTTTAAGAAAAATTGAAAACATAATCAGAGAAGAAATGAACAGAGGAGGATGCTTAGAAATTTACATGCCAATGGTTCAACCTAAAAGCTTATGGGACGAGACAGGACGATCAGATGAATATGGACCAGAGTTACTAGGTTTTAAGGACAGAGGGAATAGAGATTTTTATTTAGGACCAACTCATGAAGAAGTTGTAACTGATTTAGCAAGAAAAGAAATTAATAGTCCTAAAGATTTACCATTAACACTTTATCAAATACAACCAAAGTTTAGAGATGAAATAAGGCCTAGATTTGGAGTAATGAGAGCAAGGGAATTTCTTATGAAAGATGCATACTCTTTTGATCTAGATGAACAATCAATGCGAGACACATATTCTAAAATTAAAGAGATTTATATCAAAATTTTTGAGAAGTTGAATCTGGATTATAGAGTTGTTAATGCAGACTCAGGCTCCATAGGGGGAAGCTCTTCAGAAGAGTTTCATGTTTTAGCTGACTCTGGAGAGGATCTCTTAGCATTTAGTGATAAAAGTGACTTCGCCTGTAATGTAGAGCTAATTGATCAAGAGGATGTTGAAAAAATAACTGGAATGGATAGTCCTGACGGAAAAGGAAAATTGGCTGTAAAAAGAGGTATTGAAGTTGGACATATATTTCAGTTAGGAAATAAATATAGCAAGTCTATGGATCTTAAAGTACAAGATAATAATGAAATAAAGTACTTAGAAATGGGGTGTTATGGAATTGGAGTATCAAGAATTATTGCAGCTTCAATTGAACAAAATCACGATGATAAAGGTATTATTTTTGATAAGGCTCTTTCACCTTTTGACTTAGTTATTGTATTAATCAACCAAAAAAATGATGAAAACATCAATCTAAAAGCTAATTATTTTTATGAAAAGTTAAATGATTCAGGCAATGATGTTCTGCTTGATGATAGGGACTGTTCTCCAGGAATAAAATTCTCAGATGCAGAGTTGATCGGTGTGCCCTATCAAGTAATTGTAAGCAAAAATTGTATTGAGTCTAATAGTTACGAAGTTGTTTCTAGAAAAGACTTATCAAAAAAATTACTCTCTGAAGAAGAGTTATTCGCCCTCTTCAGTTAGATTTTGCGCATCAGGTAATTCTTCGTCTTTTGGTAGTTCTTTTTCTTTGATTGCAGCATAAATTTTATTTTCTATTTCCTGCATTATTTTTTGGTTTTGTTTTAAGAATTCTCCAGCATTAGTTTTGCCTTGTCCTATTTTTTCACCTTCATAAGAATACCAAGCTCCTGCTTTTTCAACTATCTTATGTTCAGCTCCAATGTCTAATAACTCTCCTGCTTTGTTAATGCCTTTGCCATAAAGAATTTGGAACTCTGCTTGCCTAAATGGTGGCGCAACTTTATTTTTAACAACTTTTACTCTTGTTTCATTTCCAGCAACTTCATCGCCATCCTTTACTGTACCAATTCTTCTTATATCTAGTCTTACTGAAGAGTAGAACTTCAGAGCATTTCCACCAGAAGTTGTTTCTGGATTCCCAAACATTACTCCAATTTTCATTCTTATTTGATTGATGAAAATAACAGTGGTGTTTGATCTTTTAATATTTCCGGTTATTTTTCTTAATGCTTGAGACATTAATCTTGCTTGTAGCCCAACATGATGATCGCCCATTTCTCCTTCTATTTCAGCTCGTGGAGTTAAAGCAGCTACTGAATCTATAACTAAAACATCTACTCCTCCAGACTTGACCATGATGTCAGCAACTTCTAAAGCCTGTTCTCCATTATCTGGTTGAGAAAGTAAAAGATCATCTACTTTTACTCCTAGTTTTTCGGCATAAATTGGATCTAAAGCATGCTCTGCATCAATAAATGCTGCCGTTCCACCTTGTTTTTGGCACTCAGCTATAACTTGAAGAGTTAAGGTAGTTTTTCCAGA
>Ga0207985_1000599_pt1 | contig 10010 bp, 8 predicted proteins | sample ETNtaG_3_FD_185761 | JGI IMG/M metagenome (GOLD analysis project Ga0207985, IMG submission 185761) | Marine microbial and viral communities from oxygen minimum zone, Eastern Pacific Ocean - ETNP201302SV84 (SPAdes) (version 2) | ecosystem: Environmental > Aquatic > Marine > Unclassified ...
GTGGGCGGACACAGACGGAGATGGAGTAGGCGACAATGCCGATACTGACGATGACGATGATGGTTGGTCTGATCAGGACGAGGTCGAATGTGGTAGCCAATCGGTTGACTCGGGTTCGATGCCTTTAGACTCCGATGGTGATGGCGAGTGCGATGCTTTTGACTCTGATGACGACGACGATGGAGTGGTTGATTCTGATGATGCATTCCCTATTGATCCTAATGAGTGGTCAGACACGGATGGTGACGGAATTGGCGATAACGCCGACGGGGATGATGATGGTGATGGATGGGATGATTCCACGGAGAGCGATTGTGACAGCGATCCAATGAATGTTGAAGTGTCGCCTGAAGATACCGATGGAGATGGTGCTTGTGACATTCAGGATCCCGATGATGATGGGGATGGTGTAGCGGATGGGGATGATGCCTTTCCATTGGATAGAGCAGAATGGCGAGATACTGATGGCGACGGACTGGGAGATAATTCAGACCAAGATGACGATGGGGATCAGTTCACCGATGAGTATGAGTTGGACTGTATGAGCGATTCATTGGATCCGGACTCATCTCCAGGTGACTCTGATGGCGATGGAATCTGTGATGCGATGGATGTTTTCGATGATAGTACAAGTAATGATACGCCTGGATTTGGATTTATTTCATTGATATCTGCCCTAGCCCTGGCTACGCTAACTAGAAGAGAATGATGGCGCCGACAGCAGGACTTGAACCTGCGACCTGTGGATTAACAGTCCACCGCTCCACCAACTAAGCTATGTCGGCCCAAGCTTGACGCGGCATAACACATTCATCAATGAATCGGAATCATTCCCACTCAATTGTCCCTGGGGGCTTGTGTGTAATATCATAAACCACTCTGTTTACTTGCCCTTTCAGAGAGTTGGTTATTTCTGTACTAATCGAAGCTAGAACATCGTGAGGAATCTCAGAGTACTTTGCGCTCATGCCATCTAAACTGGTTACCGCCCTAACTACTACAGTCTCTCCGTGGACTCTAGCGTCACCGTGCACGCCAACACTCCTTACCGGCAGTAGAGCAGCGAAATATTGCCAAGGGAGATCGCATTTTCCTTCGACAGCCGCTTCCTGTAGTCTGATCTCCACAATATGGCAGGCCTCACGGCAGGCCTCGACTCGATGTCTAGTGAGATTACCCAGGACCCTAACGGCCAAACCGGGACCGGGGAAGGGCTGTCTCTCGCTAGATTTGATTCCTAGACTCCTAGCAATCTCCCTGACCTCATCTTTGTAGAATTCACGCAGGGGTTCGACTATCTTCATGTCGACATCATCAGGCAGGCCACCAACGTTGTGATGGCTCTTGATTACGTCTCTCTCCCCTCCTCCAGACTCTATCCAATCTGGCGCTATGGTACCTTGAACCAGATATTTTGCACCACAGTTTGCCTGTTCCTCCTCGAAAACTCTGATGAATTGCTCTCCGATTACCTTCCTTTTTTTCTCAGGGTCTGTCACTCCTTCTAAACTACTGAAGAATCTCTCGGATGCGTCGACCACCTGTAATTCGATTCCCATTTCCTTGAACATCTCCCTGACCTCATCGGTCTCTCCCTTGCGCATGAATCCGGTATCGACGTAGACGCAGTGGAGTAGGCTCCCAACAGCACGGTGTGCAAGTACAGCTGCAACAGTACTATCTATCCCTCCTGAGCATGCTATTATTGCAGTATCATCTATCCTAGATTCTAATGCTTCAATTGCCTCATCGACCAGCATCTGAGTATCCATTAAAGGACTCACCCCTGAATGGACTCGTCATCTGAGATTACCTTCGCAGTCATTGCTTCTCTATACTCCCTGTATGCGCTGGACAGGGAATCGTCAGAGGTTGCGAGAATTTGCACTGCCAAAGCACCCGCATTATCGCCTCGGTCCACCCCCACGGTAGCCACTGGCATTCCAGGGGGCATTTGGACGATGGAAAGTAGAGAGTCCATTGGGACCTTCCCTCCTACTGGAACTCCTATCACTGGCTTACTTGTCATTGAGGCGATTACTCCGGGAAGAGCTGCCGCAACCCCTGCCATGCCTATGAATACCTGGCATCCTGAGTCCTCAGCCGAACTGATAATTTCCTCGAGATATTTTGGTGCCCTGTGTGCGGATGCAACCCTTATCTCGAAGGTTACATCGAATTTCTCCAGCACGGAGCGGCATTTCTCAGCAATCGGCAAATCTGACTTCGAACCAAGCACGACACATATGTCCATGACGCTCGGTACGTAAGGAGGTTCAAATGCCTGCCGTTCTATTCTTCCTCGTCGAAAGCTATGAGTTCGATCGGCCACTCGGCTTGAGTGAAGTCGAACTGGAGCTCCTCTAATACAGACATTATCTGATCGGAGTATGGATGGCTCTCGAATAGACAGTCCTGGACAAACCCGAATTTGCAGATGTAGGAGATTGAGATAAAATCTGTATATTCTCTCGTAAGGCCATAGATGACTAGCCTTCCTTCTCCGATAGTAGTTGAAGATATCTTCCCCCTACTCCATGGTCGTGAATGTATCTCCCATCTTTCAGGAAGGGCTGTTGAATCCCAGCTAGATTTTTCAAGAGGGGACATGATTCTAGCAGGAGGTATCGAGAATACTTCAGATATCATCATAATAGATCTAAGGAATGAAGCCAAGAAAACAGCATACGCTGCCCAGCCCACTAATGGCGAGTAGTATATATGAGCAAGAAAGAGTAAACAACCTAATGACAGAAGTACCCAGTCTATAGGAAGAATAAGAAAATTATCACTGGATGTAGGCTGTGCATTCCTTGCATTTGAAACGGGAAGGATCAGTAAAGTCCATGAGATTACGAATAGAGCTCCTGAGACAAACTGGTCATCTGGCGTATTGCCTGGGAATACTAGTGGAAAAATGCTTGAGATCAGGAAGAATGGCGACCACGCGACTGGTTTCAGGATGGACCACGCTAACGGCCTCATTCTCTGTCTCGCCCATCCGAATCTATGTTCGGAGGAGGGGGCCCCCATACCTGACGGGATACTTATCTCGAGATTCCTGATCAGAGGGGGTTTTTGTTTAGCCTCTAAACCCCACCAAACCGGATCTCCGCGGAGCCAGTTCCTGTCACCATGTGCCTCCATTGAATACTGAGGAGGGAGTTTAGCATATGAATTAGGACGAGGGCTCGTCCTTAGGATATCTGAGAATTAGGTTTCTGGCGGCCCAAACCTCATCCACCCTTCCCACAGGAGTAGTATGAGGGGCGGTTAGCAGGATTTCTGGATCCTCTGCGAGAATGGCATGGAAGTCTTCGGCAAACTTGTCTAAAACCTCCTTCGATTCAGTTTCTGTCGGTTCGAACATTAGGCACTCGGGGACGATCTGAGGGAAATATAGGGTAGGTGCCATGTAGCCAAAATCTAGCAGCCTCTTCGCCACGTCCTTGCCTGTTACGCCTGTTAGATCCTTAAGAGGAGACATCGACAAAGTGAATTCATGCTTGACAACTTCGGCTGGACATCCCTCAATTGGCATAGCATGAATATTCAAATCAGAGCTGGGGTTCATTATCCTAAACCTGAGATAGTTTGCATTTAGGACAGCATGCTCACTCATCCTCTCCAGGTCACGGCCATATCTCCGATAGAAGGCCCACGCCCTTACTACTGCTCCAGCATTGCCATTCCATTGCTGGACCTTTCCAATAGATGAAGCGGGAGCTTCCCAGTGATACAAGAAGCCGTCCCCCACAGTGCCGATATCCCCTGAAGGCAACTCTTTTCGATTCACCAGGGGAGATGGCAGGAACTTAGATAGATGCTCCTTCACCCCTATAGGGCCACTTCCCGGCCCCCCTCCTCCGTGTGGCTGACTGAAGGTTTTGTGCAGATTGTAGTGCACAGCATCGAATCCCATCCGACCGGGGTCTGTCTTACCTAGTATCGCATTGAAGTTAGCACCGTCGTAATACATCTGCCCACCAGCAGAATGTACAATCTCAGCTGCTTCAGCGATTTCTGGCTCAAAAACGCCCAGCGTACTCGGATTGGTGATCATCATCGCGGCGGTATCTTCACCGACAGCTGAGCGGAGAGCATCTAGATCAATACGTCCGTCATCTGCACTAGGAATCTCAATAATCTGATATCCGCACATGGATGCGGACGCGGGATTAGTACCATGAGCAGAATCTGGTACGATCACCTTGTCACGGTGATCATCTCCTCGTTCTCTGTGGTATTCTTGAATACACCTGATAGCGGTAAACTCGCCTTGTGCGCCTGCAACCGGCTGGAGGGTCACCGCATCCATTCCCGAGCAGATCGCTAACATCTCCTGCATCTCGTAGTAAATCGCCAAGAGGCCTTGGATCTGTTCCTCAGGTTGCAGAGGGTGAATACGGTCTATTCCAGGATTCTGGACTATCTTCTCATTGAGTCTGGGATTGTGTTTCATTGTGCAAGATCCCAAGGGGTAGAATCCTGTATCAATTCCAAAATTTTTCTGAGAAAGTTTGGTGTAATGTCTAACCAACTCTGGCTCACTTGCCCTAGGCCAATCGGGCAATCTGTTTCTTCTCATGGATTCCGGAATGTGACTAGTAGAATCGTCCGTGAGAGGAGATGGTTGGGACCATCCAGCATTCTTCGAGCCATTGAAGTCGAAAATAGTGTCAGTCATGATGACTCCTCCACCCACGAGATAAGTGATTTCTTTAACAGAGAAATATCGGATTCTGAAGTTCTCTCATCGCAACCGATGAGAATCCATGATCCTTTATCTGGCCACCATTGACCGAGATCAAAACCCCCAATTACGCCTAGTTCGAAAATATGGGATAGGGCTTCAGATGACTTGCCTGGTACTTTGACAGCAAACTCTCTGAAAACTGGGGATTTAGGAAATGCCAATTCCAGTCCTTCGACTGTTGACAGTTCATCTAGAGTCATCCTAGTCGAGGACAGTATCCTTGTGGAGAGGGTTTCCAGTCCGACGGGTCCGAGAAGAGCCATGTGCATAGCTCCCATGAGTGCGATTAGAGTCTCATTTGAACAAATATTTGAGGTGGCTCTGTGTCTGCGAATGTGCTGCTCCCGAGTAGACAGTGTGAGTGTGTATGCAGTCTTTCCTTCAGTATCTATGCTCTGCCCTACGATTCTGCCTGGCATCAGGCGCAAGAAGTCCTTTTTACAGGCGAATATCCCGTAAATGGGCCCTCCTGCGGTTGGCCCTATTCCGAATGGTTGACCCTCTCCGACCACTATGTCGGCACCCCAGTTACCAGGTGGCTCAACTATCCCCAGTGAGGTGACGTCAACACCCACGATAATGGCGGTTTTATTCCCAACTATTTCCCTCAGCTTCAACAATCCCTCGTCGAGAATCCCAAATGCATTTGGCTGTTCGACGTATATCGCGCACGATCCGGATGCCTCGGTTGCTACGTTCAAATCCAAGAAGCCATCTTCATCATGGGGAATTTTCCTGATATCTATGCCTACCCCTTGGGTATAATTCTCAATTACTGACATCCTATGAGGAGGTATCAATTCCGAAACATAAACCGTATTTGGCATCTCTACCTTCTTAGATTTCACTCTCACTGCGCAGGTTATCGCTTCAGCGGCTGACGTACTAGCGTCGTACATAGAAACATTTGAGATCGGAAGTCCTACTAACTCGGATATCATTGTCTGAAACTCCCACATGGCCTGAAGCATCCCTTGACTGACCTCGGGCTGATATGGGGTGTATGAGGTGAGGAATTCTCCTCTTGTGGCAATCATTGGGACCATTGATGGAACAAAATTTCTAGACAAACCTGCTGAGATGAATGATGGTCTACTATCTAGATTGACATTGGCCCCCAAGAGCCTCTCTGCGTCCCTGAGTATTTCTTCCTCTGTCTGTGGAGGAGGCAAGGGTAGAGTGCCTTCTGATCTTATTTCAATAGGGATATCTTCAAACAGATCTTTCATGGAAGAAATGCCCATAATATCGAGCATTTCTTGCTCTCTTCCAAGGTTTGGCAATTGGTCCACGGTAGCCCTCAGCTATTTGGAGGCGTAGGGAGTTTATGATTATCTTTGGTTGGGATTCTGCATGGAAGACCGACACACTCTTATTACTCCCAAGTCAGTCAGTATATCATGAAGGTCGCAATAACTGCCTCTGATGCATTCGTGGCGCCCTACATCATTGACGCCCTAGGGGATGCCGCGGTGGTAATTCCTGACGAGGTTTTGGAAGACAGTATGACTCTTGACGTCATGCTAACTCCCTGTAACGCATTGATACACATTAACTCTAGGCCAGTCGACACGAGTGTTGCTAGGAATGACCGTGAGGTCAAGATTATGATGAGAGAGGCTGCTAGGCCTGTTTTGGATGCGGTTAACCGGCACGGGGAGCTACACATGATAATTGTTGGAACATTGAGAGTGCATCCACCCTGGTCCCCGGGTGACGATTACTATGGCCCAGAGTCATCACTGTCCCCGAGAGATACCGCCGCGGAAGGACAGCTTTGGATTGAGGAGAATGCTCTTGAGAGGGCAGAGTCAGGAAGGCCTGTCAGTGTTATCCGGGCATCGAATGTACAGGGAGTCCCACTTCAAGGGCCACCAGGAAACGGAATTCTTCATCGGTGGGCGAGCGAGAGTCAAATTGGTTGGATAAACGTACCAGGATCCGGAGAGGATGTGAAAGATCTCGTTCATGTGGAAGATTTGGTAAGGACAGTGCTGTCAGTTCTTGAAAACCCCCCTCTAACCAGAGAGAGTTTCGCAGTAGGTTCGGGAAAGGGAATAACCATGAGTGAGCTAGCGAATATCTACAATAGTAAAACTGGAGCTTCTGTAGAGCTGAATCAGAATTCTGATGGAGAGGTTTGGGGAATTGTGGACGCTTGGTTCTTGGAGCACAGATGCGGATTTAGGCCTATGATTAGCCTCGAGGAGATGATCGATGAGGCTCTCGAAGTCTCTGGCTACTGAACGTCAAGAATGATTCGCTTACGAATGCCATTCCAACCAGATACTGTACAGGATATCTCACCTTCGTACCCGGCCTTGTAAAGTGAGATATCTGTAACCGAGGGGATTCTAATTTCTACTTCATTTGCAGATGGCTTTCCCTGGTCATGTAGGGAAGCTACAACAGTGTTCCCGCCTCTGTATCTATCGGAGATGCCGATTCCAAAGGTCCTCTCCACAGAAGTTATTTTGATAGAAATATCGACTGGGGTACCAGAAAACTCCTCCTTCAAAGCATTCTGTTCCGACAACATTCGGGCTTGTGAGAATGACTCTACCATGGAGAAAATTGTAATAGCTTCAGATCCTGTTTGATCATCTGCTGGCTCTTCTGTCCTTGTGTTCTCTGGCTCTAGTTTGGATTGAGTTGAGGTCTCTTCGATTTTCTCCTCCTCAGTTGAGTTAGTAGGGTAACTGTTGACCTCTATTTCTGAGTCTTCTTGCCATTCTTTATTCTCGGAAGACATGGAAGTGATGCCCAAGGCACCTGCAGATAGTGTAGCTGCGGTGGTCGTTGCGAGAACGAGATTAGATCGGGCGATTTCTTGTAAGGAATCGGCCTTGACCTTCCATAGTTCCCTCGCGGTTGATTGTAGGAAGCTGGGTAGTTTTGAGATTCTTGACTCCGCCTGTTCATCCGCAATGGCCCTGCCCTTCTCAAGTGCTTCCACATCCGAGAATTCTGCTTGCTGCATTTCTCCTAGGATTTCCGAGAATTCCGCTGAAATGGAATCCATCATGTCACCAGGAGAATCGGGTTCGGCCTCCTCAACTACCTCTGCGACTGGTAACTCCTCGGTATCCTCCGGGGGAGCCTCCGAGGGAGACGATGGTTGAATCGTGATTTTACCTACTCCGACCCATCTCCTGGTGCCCGTGGGCAGGCCGCCACCAGCAGGGGGCCTCGTCCACCCTCCCCTGTAGAAGTCCTCAGTTCCGTCGAGTTCTCTGTTATCGAGACTCCACGATGGAGCACCTCCTGATCCGGCGTTGTAGTAGTACAATTTAGCTGAGTTGATATTTTCGAAAAATGGTTTTCCGTTCAGTTCTCCTTTGGGTTCATAAAAGCCATTGTAGATGTTGTTTGGATGATCTGAAATTGTGAGAGATGATCCTTCGACGTATGGGTCAGAGGTTTTGCCATCGACGATTACGAGAATCTCTTGTAAATCAATTTGTCCATCACCGTTGGAATCCAAAACTGAGAAGATTGCATTCACTATAGACTGGGGTGCCCTCTGTCCAGTTATTGATGTCAACGCGGCCATAAATTCCTCATAGTTCAGACTCCCATTTCCGTCTATATCGTACTTTGAAAATAGTGCCTCTGAGGAAATCCCCCTAGACTTCAGAATTGTTTGTAGATTCTTAATTGCTACAGCCTCGATACCACCGTTCACTCTATCCACCCGAGTATCGACAGGGGCTATTCAGCAATGAGTGTTGTCACTGCCTATCTACAAAAAGGGAGCTCGAACGACTTCGGCCTCGATAGATCTTCTAGAGCTCGCTCTAATCCAAACTTGCTGACCGTCCACGGTACCAGAAAGATATGCCATCGCTATGCCGACACCGCCCAGACTAGGAGAGGGGGCACCACTAGTCACGTACCCAATTATGCGAGCATCTTCCGAGCGCGAGTCCATTACAGGATGCCCTGGCCGTGGCGAGGGTCCTCTCGAGACACATCTGATCGCCGTCCATCTATCTGAGTTTTCAAGCGATTTGAGCACTCTCTCTTTCCCGATGAACTCATGGCCCATATTTAGGCCGAACGGAACTGCGGTTTCTGCAGAGTCTCTGGACAGGAATCCTTCAGGAAGATTTGAATCTTCCAGATCCCCGAGGCCCGGCCAATGGAAATCCTGACCAGATAATAGATATCCTTTCTCGAGTCTGAGAGTGTCCCTAGCACCTAATCCGACCGGAACTAGGCCCAATTCAGAGCCAAACTCAATGAATTGCCTCCATAGAAGATTTACCTGATCGTTTGGGACAAAAATCTCCACACCAGGCTCTCCTGTATATCCCGTTCCTTGAATCCAGCCCCCTACAGAGAGTTTGTTTTGACTGATATCTTGGCACCTGAACCTTCCAACATTATTACTTTCGCCCAATACTTTTGAAACTATTTCCATTGACTTTGGCCCCTGGATGGCAATAATACTCGTTTCCTCAGAGTCATCGAATATCCTAATGGATCCATCCCTTGGGAGTAATTCAGTGAACCAATTCAGCATCACAGAAACCATTGAGGCGTTTGGTACTCCAAGGATTTCTTCATCCGTTCTGATTGCGAATATCATATCGTCGATTATATTTCCATCTGTGTCGAGAAAATGAGTATACCCGCATGTGCCAGTTTTAAAATTTGTAAAATCCTGAGTCCCTATGCCTGTTAACCACTCCGAAACCCCCTTGCCAACGAACCTGAATAGCCCCATGTGAGAAACATCAAACATGCCGGCCGCTGACCTGGTAGCCAAGTGCTCTTCCTTGATAGAGGAATACCATATCGGAAGCTCAAAACCATGAAAATCTACTAATTTCGCTCCTGATTCGATATGTGAATCGTACAGAGCCGTCCTAACCGGTGCGTATTTCATGCTCCGAGGGGAGGGAGTAGGAAGAATAAGTTTAGGGAACAGGGAAAATATTGTAAGAAACATGTTGTAATTGCTAATCTTTTTATGCATGGGTTTAAATAGCAAAGCTATCACTATACAACTAATGGTTGACAAGATGAACGAGAACGCCAAAAGCCAAGGGAAGTCTGTGACTCTCAGCTCCTCAGGATCCGGCGGAAGACGTGCTATTGTGCCCTCGATGCGTCCGTCCACCAGCAGGAAGACCGAGGGAGTATCCAGACCCTGTACAGTTTGTGGCTCGAACTCCTGGGATACTGACGAAGTCCGTGGTGAGACCTCTTGTTCAGAATGCGGTTATGTCGCAGAGGAAAATATGATGGA
>Ga0207985_1000601_pt1 | contig 10008 bp, 9 predicted proteins | sample ETNtaG_3_FD_185761 | JGI IMG/M metagenome (GOLD analysis project Ga0207985, IMG submission 185761) | Marine microbial and viral communities from oxygen minimum zone, Eastern Pacific Ocean - ETNP201302SV84 (SPAdes) (version 2) | ecosystem: Environmental > Aquatic > Marine > Unclassified ...
GCATTAAAGCCGGATTTTGTTTTGTTAGATGAGCCTTTTGCTGGCGTTGATCCCATTGCTGTAGAAGATATTCAAAATATGATTATTTCTTTAAAGAAACAGAATATCGGTGTATTAATTACTGATCATAATGTTAGAGAAACGCTTTCAATTACAGACAGATCATACCTTTTATATGGAGGTAAAATATTAAAGTCTGGAGATGCACAAACTCTAGCGAATGATGAAGAGGTAAGAAGAATATACTTAGGTAAAAATTTTAAATTGGATCAATGAATAAGTTCTCTACTAAGCTAAAACAAAAACAATCAATTGTTCCGCAACAAATTATAAAATCTCGATTATTAGAGCTTTCTATAGATGAGCTAGAAAAAGATTTAGAAAATGAAATTCAAATAAATCCAGTATTAGAAGAAAAAAGTATAGAAGAATCAAAGACAAGTAATCATTCAGATCCATTTTTAGATCAAAGTAGCTATGATCTATTTTTAGCAAATATTCCAGAAATAAGAAACGTTACCGATGATTTAATCACACAAATTGATACATCAGAATTTGATGAAAAAGCTAAATCAATTGGAAGAGAAATCATTTTTAATTTAGATAAAAATGGATTTTTAGATATTGAGTTAGATTTAATTGCGGATAATCACAATGTGGATATTCAAAATATTGATAAAATAAGAGAAGCAGTGATGCATTTAAATCCCAAGGGAGTTGGAAGCAAAGATTTACAGGAATATTTAATTTTTCAGATTGGTGAATTGAACTTGATTGCAAATTTAATTGTAAAAAATTATTTTGATGAATTTTTAAATCAAGACAAGAAAAGAATTAAAGAAAAAATTGATTGTTCAGACGAAGAGCTAGATAATGCTTTAAAATTAATTTCAGAACAAAATTTCTCTCCAATACTTGATAATGACTTGGGCAATGAAAATATAATGCCTGATGCTATTATTAAGCAGAAAGATAATCAATGGCTTATTTTAATAAATGATAGATTTTTAAATAAATACCAGATTTCTCAAGACTATTTTGATGCAGCAATGAATTCAAGTTCTTCAAAAGAGGAAAAGGTATTCTTAAAAAGTCATATAAGTGATGCTCAAAATATTTTAGATACATTGCATTATAGATCAAATATTCTTAAAGATGTAATTGAACAGATTTTATTAGTTCAGGGAGATTATTTGAGCAGTAAAGTTGATTTTTTAAAACCTCTCAAATTAGAAGACATTGCAAAAAAAGTAGACAAGGATATCTCTAGTATAAGTAGAATAGTAAAAAATAAATATATCGATTCTCCTCTTGGATTAATTAGTTTAAAAAGTTTATTTTCCAATGCTTTAGTTAAAAAGTCAGGAAAGATTTCTTCATCAAATGAGCTTAAAAAAGTCATAAGTATATTGGTAAATGAAGAAGATAAGAAATCTCCATTATCTGATTCTGACATTGTTGAAAAATTAAAGCAGCAAGACTTTCTTGTTGCAAGGAGAACCGTTGCAAAATATAGAAAGTTACTAGATATTAAAAATGTAAATCAAAGGAAAGAAAAATGAGTGTAAAACATTGTATTAAAGTAGACGACTTTAGTGGAAATGAAATTTTAGATCTATTTCAGTTAGCTTCTGAATTAAAAACCAAATATAGAAACAAAGAGAGCTACCAACCATTTAAAGACCATTCGATGGCAATGATATTTGCAAAGCCTTCTGCAAGAACTAGAGTTTCCTTTGAAACAGGTTTTGCTTGGATGGGAGGTCATGCAATTTATTTAGCTCCTCAAGATATTGGTTTAGGTACAAGAGAGAGTGCAGGTGATTTGGCTCAACTTTTTAGTAGATATAATGATATGATTATGGCGCGTGTTTTCAGTCATAAGGATATGTTAGAATTCGAAAAATATGCAAATGTACCAGTTATAAACGGTTTGACTGACTACAATCACCCATGTCAAATTCTTACTGATATGTTTACTATATGGGAGCAAAAAAAAGATAATTTTGAGAATCTAAAAATTACTTATGTAGGCGATGGAAATAATATAGTTAATTCATGGATTAGACTTGCATCAATTCTACCTTTTGAATTTACCTGTGTCTGTCCTGAAGGGTATGAGCCTGATTCAGATACGGTTTCATATACCAAGTCTATGAATCTTTCTACAATAAATATTACTCATGATGCTCAGTCAGGAGTTAAAGATGCAGATGTAATTTATACAGATGTGTGGGCATCTATGGGACAAAAAGAAGAAATTGACGAAAGAGTAAAAATATTTTCTCCATTACAGGTAAATACAAAATTAATACAGCATGCTAAAGATGATTACATGTTTATGCATTGTTTACCAGCTGAAAGAGGCAGAGAAGTAACTGATGAAGTAATCGACTCTTCAAATTCAATTGTATTTGAACAAGCCGAGAATAGATTACACACCCAGAATGCTATTATGGTAACTCTTGCTAATAAATCTTAATTAGAAACTTTCAATTGAGATTGATACACCATCGTATTTGGCATAATTAAATTTTTGATCTGAGCAATCATCTAAAATGATTAATTGATTATGATTTTCACTAAAATTAAATGAATGATGATAGTGACCCATAATAACAATGTCACAACCTTTATCCCATTTAGACTTTGCATAGTTGATTAATTCAGAGTGAATTTTTTCTAATTTACTATTATTAATATGATGAGAATCTTTTCTCTCGTATGAAATCTTTTTTGCAATCTTTAAAGCAATATTTTTAGGTAACAATGAATATAAAAAACGAAAAATCCTACTTCTTAAAATACATTTTAATACCCTATATCCTTTATCCCAAGATAGTATTCCGTCTCCATGGGTGACATATATTTTCTTATTTCCTTCCAATAAAATTTGATCATCTAAGAAAGACTTTGTAATTACTGACTGGAATTCTTTTCCAATCCAAAAATCATGATTACCAGCAATGAAATATATTTCAATTCCTTTTTCCTTAATTTTTTTAAGTAAGGAAAAAATCTCTTCAAAATAATTTGGATTATTTTTCTTGTATTCAAAGTAGTAATCAAAAAAATCACCCATGATAAATATACTACCACCTGTATTTTCAACAATACATATGAATTCTTCCATTTTTTTAATTTTACTTTCATTTGATAATGAGTGTGTTGGAGAAAAATGATTATCCCCAAAAAAATAGATTGGTAATTGCATTGAAAAACTTAATCTTTTATAAAAATTGCATCAATGAATTAATAATTTAAAATTTTTTTCTTAAATTATAGTATCTTTGATAATAAAATTATTTTAAATAAATAAATTATTTGAAACTTTATCAATTTTTAAACTTATAAAATCATATGCGCGCTATACTTACTATTTTATTATTAACTAACTTTTTATTTCCCCAAAGTTTTGGCCAAAATAAGGTTCAATATGATTCATTTGATTGGGAATATATTGTAAGTCCAAATACCAATGTTTATTACTATGGTGATAATTATGATCTAGCTATTTTTACTTCTAAGGTTGCTGAAAAATCTATTGAACAAATTGGTAAGCATCTAAGATGGAGAAGTAGCAAACCAATAAAAATTATAGTATATACATCACATAACGATTTTCAGCAAACGAACGTTGTAAATGTATACATGTCTGAAGGGGTGGGTGGTGTTACAGAGTTATATAAAAATAGAATTGTTATCCCATTTGAAGGATCTTATGAACAATTTGAGCATGTTATACACCATGAGTTAGTTCATGCAGCTATAAATGAGCTAGTATATGGAGGTAATGCTCAAGGATTAATCAGCGGTAGAATACGAGTCCAAGTTCCACTATGGGCAAATGAAGGTTTAGCTGAATTCTTATCTGTTGATTGGGATACTAATTCAGATATGGTTCTTAGAGACTTAGCTATTGAGGATAGATTACCTTCAATACCAGAACTTAATTATTCTATTCTAGCGTATAAGGGCGGACAATCTGTATGGCAATATATCACTCAAAAATATGGTAGAGAAAAAGTTGGAGAAATTTTTCAGCAAATGAAAAGAGCTCAAAACGACGAAAAAGGTTTTGAAAGTGCATTAGGAGTTGACTATGAACAACTTACAGAAGATTGGCACGATTTTGTTAAAAGAGAGTACTGGCCAGATTTAGTTAATAGAGAAAATTTTGATGATTTTTCAACCAAAATTACTGATAGATCTGAAACTAGAAATTTTTATAATGTAAGCCCTTCATTTTCTCCTGATGGTAATACCATTGCTTATTTTTCTGATCAAGATGGATATATGGATTTAATTTTATATGAAGTTGACTCTGAAAAACAAAAAAGACGTTTGATAAGAGGTAACACTACACCAGATTTTGAAGAGCTTAAATGGTTACAGCCAGGAATTTCATGGTCTCCAGATGGAAAATCTATTTCATTTGCTTCAAAGAGTGGTGAGCAGGATTCGATTATTATTGTCGATATTAAAACTGGTAAATACAAAAAAATTCCAATTGATCTTGATGGTGTTTTTACAACATCGTGGCACCCATCTAAAAATAAAATTGCATTTATGGGGCATAAAAATGATGCCAGTGATATCTACGTTATTGATTTGGAGTCCAATAAAGTTGTTAATATCACTAATGATATTTTTTCTGAATCTTCACCAAGCTGGTCTTTGGATGGTGAAATAATATATTTCACTTCTGACAGAGGAGAAAATGCAAATACTAACAATATGTTTGAAGTTGATTTTACTCAAACTGATATTTTTCAGTATAGTTATAAAACGAATACAGTTTCACAGTTGACAAGTACTAAATATAATGAGAATTATCCAGTTGCAGGATCAGATGGAAATTTATTTTATACAGCTGATTACAATGGTATCACTAATATTTTTAAGCATAATCTCGATAATAATGAAGCTTTTCCAATTACAAACGTCATTACAGGTGTACAGCAAATAGATTTAGATAGTAATAATAATTTAGTTTTCTCAGGCTTCAAAAAAAGAGGTTGGGATTTATATTTAATGAATGGCCTCAACAAAGCGTCAAAAAAGGAAATTAAACCTACGCAGTTTTATGCTAACCAAGATCGAAGTACTGATTTCGAAGATTTAAGAACTTTTACAAATACAAAACTCTCTTCAACTACAGAAGATTATTCCACTCATATTTTTGCAAGAAATTATAAATATAAAAACGCTAAAAAAGATAATGATGAAGAAGTGGAAGTAGACTCCTTACGTTTTCAGGATTCATATTTAGCAAGAAAATATCAAACAGATTTTTCAGTTGATTATATTGCCACTACAGCAACAATTGATAATCTTTTTGGTACTAGAGGTGTTGCTAACCTTTCTTGGAGCGATGTGATGGGAGATCATCGAATAAATGTTGGCACCAATTTAGTGTTAGATTTAAATAATAGTGATTTAATTGTTCAATATGCTTATTTAAAAAATCGAACAAATTACTATACTACTTTATTCCAACAGGCTAACACTTTTTCTCTTGGTTATAATATGAATTACGATTTCATAGGCCAATTAAGAGACTATGGAATAGGTTTTTTTGGTCAGTATCCTTTTTCTAAGTTTTCAAGATTAGATTTTGGAGCTACTATAAGAAATGTAGATTATGAAATTAAACAATTTGATATTTTCACCTTTCAAACTTCAACTAATTATAAAGAAAACTTAAGAGCAATCGTCCCTCAGACAAGTTTTGTATTTGATAATTCTTCTAATGGCTATACAGGACCTGTAGATGGATTTAAGCAGTACCTAACGTTTCAATTTAGTCCAGATATCGGGTCAAATTCGATTCCTTTTCAGACACTAAAATTTGATATGCGAAAGTATTATAAGATAAACAGAAATTATAGTTTAGCTGCAAGACTAATGTTGGGTAAAAGCGTTGGAGATAGACCTCAGAAATTTTTCCTAGGTGGAAATTCGCAAATGATGATTTTTTCTGACACTCAAACGGAAGGTAGGGATGATTCTGGATTTTATGCACAACGGGTCCTTGATTATGATAATACAAGTATTTTAGAGGACGTTTATTTTAGCGAATATGTTTTCCCATTAAGAGGTGCTAGATATAGAGAAAGAGTTGGAGAAAATGTTGCAGTAGCTAACTTTGAATTTAGGTTTCCATTCGTTAACTATGTTGATGTTAGTTTTCCTGCAAGAATAAGATTTGGGAATATATTTGGACACTTATTTTTGGACGTAGGTGCTGCCTGGGATTCATCTGACGAATTTGATAATAGTGAATTAGTTAGAAGTAAATATGGTCTTACAGATCCTAAAGCTTCTCCAATCTTAACAACCTTTGGTATTGGAACAAAAATTTTCACTCCATTTGCATTGATTAGAATTGATACAGCTTGGGATAAGTATCCAAGCGGAGGATATTCTAAGCCTCAATATATAGTTTCGTTTGGTTATGATTGGTAAATGCATTGAAATTTTCTGTTTTATCTGAAGACGATCATTCACTAGCAAGAACTGGTATTATAGAAACAGACCATTCAAAAATTGAAACTCCTGTATTTATGCCTGTAGGAACTCATGGTGTAGTTAAAACTCTTTCACCAAATGATTTAAATGATATGGATGTTCAAATAATGTTATCTAATACTTATCATCTATATTTAAGGCCTGGAACAGAAATCATAAATGAAAATCAGGGATTACATAAATTCCTTAATTGGAATAAAAGCATACTAACAGATAGCGGAGGTTATCAAGTATTCTCATTAAGCAATATGAATGAAATTACTGATAATGGAGTGAACTTTAGATCCCATTTAGATGGAAGTGAACATTTTTTCACTCCCGAAAAGTCTATGGAAGTTCAAAGACAATTAGGTTCAGATATTATTATGGCTTTTGATTATTGTCCACCTGCAGATTGTTCAAAACAAGAACTCAAAAGAGCATCTACATTAACAGAAAAATGGACTAAACAAGCTTTTGAGTATCTTCAAGATAAAAGTAGTATTTATGGCCATGATCAAACTCTTTTTCCAATTATTCAAGGCGGTATTGATCCAGATGAAAGATTAAAGTGTTTAAATCAAATGACACCTTATGCAACTTGTGGCTTAGCTATTGGAGGATTATCAGTAGGAGAAAAAAAAGAACCAATGTTAGATATTGTTGAGTTGTTAGGAAAAAATATGCCTAAAAATCAACCTAGATATTTGATGGGAGTGGGGAAACCAACTGATCTAGTGAAAGCAATTTTAAGAGGAGTTGACATGTTTGATTGTGTTTTACCAGCAAGAAATGCAAGAAATGGACAAATTTTTACTCATCAAGGTGTGATTAATATAATGAATAGTACATTTACAAATGATACTTCACCAATAGATCAACATAGTTCAGTAGAGTTTGCAAAAAACTTTTCTAAGTCATATTTGAGACATCTTTTTAAGGTCAATGAAATGTTTGGATTAAGAATTGCAACCTTAACAAACATAGCATATTATTTAGATTTAATTAATGAAATAAAAAATGAAATTAATAATAATACTTTTGTAAAATGGTCTGATAAATATTTAAAAACGTATGACAATTAAAATATGTTAAAAGTTGGACAAAAAGCCCCAGATTTTTCACTACCAAATCAAGATGATAAGCTTGTAGCTTTAAAAGATTTCAAAGGCAGTAAAGTATTAGTTTGGTTTTTTACCAAAGCTAGTACTGGAGGATGTACAAGAGAGGGAATTGGATTTAATGACTTATATAAAACCTATAGAAAGCTTAACATTTCAATAATTGGAATTAGTAAAGACTCTATAAAAGCTCAAAAAAACTTTTGCAATAAAAATGAATTCAATTTTGATATTTTATCAGACACTGAATTAATCGCTATCAAAAAATATAAAGCATGGGGACTAAAAAAAATGTACGGTCGAGAATATGAAGGTATACTCAGAATATCTTACTTGATAGATGAAAATGGAAATATTGAACAAGCATACAGTAAAGTAAAAACTGCAACACATGCATCAGATGTTCTTGAATCAATTAAATAAAAAAAACCTTTTTTTATTCTCGCTATTTTTTATTTCATGCGCATCTGTAAAGGCACCTCAAGGAGGGCTAGTTGATTCAAATCCTCCAAAATTACAATCAACCAAACCTGAAATTCTGACTAATTTAAACGATGGTCAAAAAATTACTTTATCTTTTAATGAATATATCAAAGAAGAATCACTAAAAAATTCTATTGAATTATTTCCTGCTGTTGATGAAAAAATTAGTTATGAGTATTTAGGTAAAGATATAATAATTACTTTACCTTCAAATCTTGATAAAGATAAAACTTATGTAATATCATTAAACTCTAATTTTTCAGATGAACAGAACGTTAAATTAAAAGAAAATATTGTCATTCCAATTAGCCTTTCAAACACAATAAATAACGGCTTAATAAAAGGGCAGATATTTGGATCATTTAAAAGGCCTTCAATACTTCTATGGAAAGGAGTGATTGAAAAAGAGGATTTAATTCAAGATGAACCAGATTACGTAATTTTATCTTCAAATAAATTTAATTTTGATTATCTATCATTTGATAAATATACTGTCGTTGCAGTTGATTTATATAATCCCAGATTACCTTTGGATGAAAATATGGTATCATTTCATTCAGAAAAGTTCATTGATGTTAAAGAAAATGATATAACAAAAATCAATTTTTACTTTAATAATCAAAATATTGAAGATGAACCAGATTCTTTAGTTGAAGAAGAAACAACCCAAAATTTTGCATCTCTTGTTGGAAGCCTGAATGGAAATTATATCCTTCCAGTTGTCTTGGAGTTAAAAAATGAAACTAATGAGTTTAAAACTGAATTATCTTTGGATGGAACATTTAGCATAAAAAATATTATAGGAGGCAACTATCAATTGATAGCATTCCAAGATAGAAATAATAATAAAATTCTGGATACTGGATTTTTTAATAGTGAAAATACATCAGAAAAATTTTATGTTTACCCCGATTCATTGTCATTGAGGAAAAATTGGGAATTAGAAATTGAAAACTGGAGGATAAATTAATGAAAAACGAAGTAGTAGTGGCTGTCAGTGGATATTTTGATCCAATACATGTTGGACATTTGGAGTATCTTCAACTAGCAAGTAAATTGGGCGATAAACTAATTGTTATTGTTAATAACAATCATCAAGCGAAGCTAAAAAAAGGTGAATTTTTTATGCATGAAAAAGACAGAATACAAATTGTTGCTGCACTCAGATGCGTTGATGAAGTTTTTTTAAGTATTGATACGGATAGCAGTGTTTGTAAAAGTTTAGAGGCAGTGAAACCCAATATTTTTGCAAATGGAGGAGATAGGTCTTTGGATGAGATTCCTGAAACAGCTGTAATGAAAAAGTATGACATTAAAATGGTAGATGGTTTGGGCGATAAAATAAGAAGTAGCAGTGATTTGACTGGAATTGGAAAATGAAAAAAAAACCAGACAAAAAGAAAACACAATTATTAGAAGATTTTCTTGAACTGGGTGAAAAATGCAATATTAAAATCATACATGATAGGGGTGATTTTAATGGAGATAATTGCTTACTATTTTCTAATGATACAATTGTTATCAATAAACATAAACCACTTGAACAGAGACTATATGTATTAGCAAAGTGTTTTAGTCAAATTAATCTTGATAATGTTTATATTAAACCAGTACTGAGAGATTTAATTAATCAAGCCAAAATAGATAATACATGAGCAATCAAAAACATTTATGGGCTCCATGGAAAATGGATTACCTGAAAAATAAGAAACAAGACTCTCAAAAAATTTTTTCTGATTTTATAGATGAAGATAATGATAAAGAGCATCTAATCCTTTATCGTGCAAAACATTGTTATGTAATAATGAATTATTATCCTTATAATAATGGACATTTGATGGTTATTCCTTATAAAGAAGTTGATAGATTTGAAGAACTCGAAGATGAAGTTTTA
>Ga0207985_1000604_pt1 | contig 9994 bp, 8 predicted proteins | sample ETNtaG_3_FD_185761 | JGI IMG/M metagenome (GOLD analysis project Ga0207985, IMG submission 185761) | Marine microbial and viral communities from oxygen minimum zone, Eastern Pacific Ocean - ETNP201302SV84 (SPAdes) (version 2) | ecosystem: Environmental > Aquatic > Marine > Unclassified ...
TTTAAAATTGGAAAATATCCAGATTGTCTTGAACTATTATTAATATTATCTGATAAAATTAAACGTCGCCAAATTCTTTTCAAGGACATTGCGATGTGCTACTATAAAATGAATAAAATGGAAAAGTCGTTGGAAGCGGTACAGCATTCATTATCGGAAAATCCAAATAGCACTTCTTCACTTTATGTCCAAGGATTGATTCAAAAAGAATTAGGTAATTTTCAGCAATCAATATCATCTTTCACTAAGCTATTAAAATTAGATCCAGAAAACAGGGATGCATTATATCAATTAGGTAAAATTAATCATCAAAGGGGCAGATATAGAGAAGCCTTAGAATCATTTGATAAAGTCTTAGAGTTTCGACCAAGAGATAATGAAGTTTTGAAGGCTAAAGGCATATCTCACGATGAATTAAATGAATACGCTGAAGCATCGGAAGCATTGAAGAAAAGTTTCAATGTAGACGATGAGATAGTTTTCAATGATAGGGGAGTAGCGCTTAGTAGGTTAGGCTATAATCACAAAGCCATTGATAGCTATCGCAGAGCTTTAGCATCAAATCCTAAGTATTCTATTTGTTGGTTTAATCTTGGAAAGGCTTTATTCAGGGTTGGAGATCTAAAAGATGCTTTAACAGCGTTTCAGACCTCTACTGAGCTGAATCCTAATAACAGAAGTGCTTGGAATAATCGAGGAGTTACCTTAAGGCAATTAAATAGACTAGAAGAATCACTGGATTGTTATGAAAGAGCGCTAGCTTTGAAAGAAGAATATGCATGGGCTTGGCACAACAAGGGCTATGCCTTGGAATTACTTGACAGGCCACGAGAAGCTCTTGAAAGTTACAGTACTGCGCTAAATCATAAGCCGGATTCAAGTGAACATGGTGGAGCTGAATGGGCGAAATTGAAGAAAGATACAGAAGATGCGATAGTTAGATTGGAGAAGACAATTGGTGAATAATGGATGTTATAGATCTTATTGAAGAAGGTGAAATGGATTATGAGAAAGGTGATTCTTCTTCTGCAAAGTCAAAATTCTTGCAGGCATCATCTCTTGCTCCCGAAGATCCCCAAATTTTCAATAGATTGGGAATGCTCGAGATGTCTCGAAATTCTCCAAATGAGGCTAGAGTTTTTTATGAAAAAGCATGTAAATTAGCTCCCGAGGTCGCTAGATATCACATGAGATTGGGAGATTCATTGCAAAGATTATCTAGATATGAGGATGCCATAGGCGCATACGCTATTTCACTTGAGTTAGAGCCAAGAAATGCACCTGCATGGAATAATCGAGGGTTTGCTAATTTCAATATTAATCGTTGGAATGAGGCTTTACGATGTTATGATGAATCAATGAAATCTGATCCAACATATGCTGTAGCTTGGTACAATTATGGTTACACACTCCAATTATCTGGGAGACTAAATGATTCAAAGGATTATTATCAACGAGCAGTAGATTTAGATCCCAGTGATAAGATTGCATGGAATAATTTGGCGAATGTTCATTATAATCAAGGCCTTTACGAAAGGAGTATTGAACTTTATGAAGAATCGCTGAAATTAGATGAAGAATATGTCATTGCAGTTAATAATATTGGTAATGCGCTAGATCATTTGCACAGATATGAAGAATCAATATATTACCATGAAAAAGCTATAGAATTAGATTCGACGTTCCATTATGCTTGGATGGCTAAAGGTCGTGCGCTGACGCGTCTGGGCCGTCCAGAAGAAGGACTTGAATTTATAGAAACTTCGATAGAGTTAGATTCTGAGGATCCAGATTACCATGAGGCATTAGGTCGTTGTTTTCAAAGTTTAAAATTATATGATAAGGCAAGGCAAATAATCAATTTAGGCTTATCTGTTGACGGTCAACATGTACCTTGTTGGATAGCCCTAGGCGATATAAATATGGAAATTGGAAATACTTTGCAAGCTATGCAATGCTTTGATGAAGCTGTTAGGGCTCAAGATGTTCTTTCAAGGAACAGGATGAGAGATTTAGATTGGATAGAAAAGGGACGTATTTTACAAGTCGCAGGAATAGTACATGAAGGTTTTCGTCAATATTCTAATGCCATATCTGTAGCTCCTGGTACTGGTCGTCCCTATTTTAGGAATGCACAAGTCATGATTGATTTTAATAAATTCTCAGAAGCACGGAAATTAATTGAGAAAGGTTTAGAAATTGATTCAAATTCAATAACAGGGAAGTCATTATTGCTGAAAACACTATCCGGTGAAGAGATAATAGATAGAATAGACGAATTTTTATTTTTCAAAGAAAAAAACTCCCAAGCACAGGAAATTATAGCGGAAAAAATTATAGACATAGACCCTAAATTAGCACTTGAATTTCTTGATAAAAAGAATTCAAAACATTTTTTGTTTTTAAGCCAATGTTTTTTAAAAATAGAAGAATTTCCAGATTCAATATTCTTTGCGAAAAAATTCATTCAGGCATTCCCCCGTGATATTAATGGTTTTTTGAATGCAGGTTGGATTTCAATTAAAATCAAGGACTTTGATGAAGCAATAGATTATTTTGATATGGCTCTAGGGATTGATTCTCTATGTTCCGAAGCATATTATGGTAAAGGTTCAGCATTGAAAAAGAAAGGTGAAGATTTTAGTTCTTGTCAAATTATATTGTCTAATATAGATAAAGAATTAATCATTTAGTTAAAATTTCAGTAAATACTTCTTCAATATCCTTAGAAACTTTTTCCCATGAAAAAAGTTTTTCAACTCTTTCTCGACCTCTCTTACCCATTTCACGAGCCATCTCTGGTGCATTCCAGATTTTTTCTAGTGCTTCAGCTATTGCGCTTGGGTCCAATGGTTCTACTATGTAGCCTTCTTTCTCAGATATAACATCTCTTACTCCAGGTATATCGCTTAAAATTAAAGGTTTTCCAGATGCCATACCCTCTAAGCCAACAATTCCAAAAGCTTCTAACCTAGACGTTGAGGGTAAAATAACTGCATCTGTAGCCGAATAATATGATGGTAACCAATAATCATCAACAGGACCTACGAATATTACTCTGTCTTTTAAATCTAATTTTTTCACTAGACTAATTAGCCATTTTTTATATGGCCCATCTCCTACAATTAATAACTTTCCTTTTTTTGTATAAGTTAAACTTCTGATTAGAATTCCGATACCTTTGTGAGGAACAAGCCTACCAACGAAAAGACCTAGAGGCTCGTTTTCACAAGAGTATTTATCTCTTATTATTTTACCATCAGTATGGATATTAAATCGGTTGATGTCGACAGCATTTGGAATTACTGTTACATCTATATCCCACAAAGTACGCGATGTGGTAGCATAGCTGTCTGTAGTTGAAATTACTCTATTTGCCTCTCTTAGAGGATAGTCTCCTAGGTATTTTTGATAAAAATTCACAACAGTGTTACCAAAAAACCCTTTTAGCTCTAAATCACAATGATGAGTCACAACGAAAGGTTTTCCAGCATCTTTGGCTCCTTTTGCTGCAAACCTTTCTGTAAATGGAGGCGGTGAATGAATATGCACAATGTCAGCATGAGTCCTTCTAACAAATTGCCGTATGGAAGTTACTACTGGTGTATTGTACATGTTGATCCATTGAGGTAGTCTTGTAATTTTTATTCCATTAAGATTTTCAGTTTCTGGCATCCTACTATATCTTGAGGTTACAACCTCAACTTCGTGGCCCAACTTTATCAAGTTTTCAGAGAGGCCCAGTACGTGCGATTCCACGCCGCCAAAGTGTGGAAAAAAATATGGAGTTACTTGAAGAATATGCATTATATTATGAAACTTTTACTTTCATGAGTGCCTGAAATAAGTACATTTGGACCAATTTTAGTATCACTTCCAATAATGGTTCCTGAATTTATTGAAGAATTAATTCCGGTTGCTACATTATCCCCGATAATTGCTCCTAGTTTTCTCCTAGAAGTATTGACTCGCTGGCCTCTATGTACAACCGTTATTTCTTTTTTATCCAATCTTAAATTTGCGATTTTAGTTCCAGAACCTAAATTACAATTTTTACCAATAACTGAATCACCTACATAATTGTGGTGTGGTGCTTTTGCATTTTCGAATAGAATAGAATTTTTAATTTCCGAAGAAGCTCCTACCTTATTATTTCCACACAAAACAGTTCCTTTTCTAAGATAAGCGTTAGGTCCGACTATACAATTTTCACCAATCCAAACAGGTCCCTCGATGTAAGTTCCGGATTTTAATATAGAATCTTTTCCTAGATGAACGTCACCCTTTAGATTCACGTTCTTTTCAACAGTTCCCTTGATTTCATTCTGAATTTCTTCGATGCAAACTTCATTAGCAGTTAGCAAGTCCCACGGAGATCCAATGTCTTTCCAGAAACCTTTGTAATTAACAGTGTAGATATTATTTAATTTTAAAGCGTCAGTCAGTTCCAATTCACCCCTGATAGATTTTTCAATACATTTAAGAGATTTAAATATTTTTTTATTAAATAAATATATTCCTGCGTTTATTGATGCAGGTCCTTTTACTCCTTTTTCAATTATAGACGTAAGAAGGCCATCTTTTGTTTGAACTACACCGAATTTTCTGCCATCATCAACAGTTGTAATCATCATTGCCATACAGTTTTTTTGTTTAGACAATAAATTTAAATTTTCCTCATCAACTAGAGTATCTCCATTCAAACAAAAGAATGTCCCATCGATATGTTCCTCAGCTAAAGACACGGCGTGCCCAGTACCTTTTTGTTCGTTTTGAACAATATACTTAATTTTAACATTATATTTTTCTCCACTTCCAACTAAGTCGGAAATTTCCTTCATCCTATGTCCAATTAATATGTTAATTTTAGATACGCCAACTTTTCTTAATGCCGTAATTTGTTGTTCGATTATCGGTTTACCACACAAAGGTAACAACGGTTTTGGGTAGTTATCAGTTAATGGCCACATTCGGGTACCTTTTCCTGCAGCTAAAATTAGAGCTTCCTCAATCATAAAATCTCCTTAATTTTTTTCATTAATATTTTATTTATGTCGCCGCCGTCCATTTTCCCTCTAAATTCAGACATTACAGGACCCATTAAAGCACCTACAGCCCCCATTCCTCTCTCTTTAATGAATTGTTCTCTATCCTTAATTAAATGATTTATGAAATCATGAACTTCATTATCTATATTTCCACTATTAATTTCGATTTCTTCATTATTACTTGCTTGAATTAGTGCGTTTGGAATGCCTTCTTTAACAAGTACTCCATCTTTGAATAAATCAAGAACTTTTTCTAAATCTCCAATGCTTATCTTTTCACCTTCATCATCAAGCTGTGGTAATGTATGTAGTAAAATACGAGAAATTAGTTTCGGTATTTCATATTTATCATTTAAATAATTAAATTTTTCGTCTAGTTCTCTACTGACTAACTGTTTTGATTCTTCGTCATTGAGGGGTAAGTTTTTTTCCCTTTCATCTAAAGTTTTAGGTTTTGAGACATTTATGCCACTAATTTTGAATGGTGCAATATCAGTTTCAGGATACATCCTTGATGCTCCAGGCATAGGTCTTAGGTACTTGGTAAGATTTTCAGGAGTGACTTTTCTTACTTCAGCAGGCACTCCATTAGTTTTAATTCTTTCAATTACCAGATTCATTGCATTCTCAACTTTTTTTTCTTTACCAAATATGAGGACGAATGCGTCATTTTCCTTACATTTAAGCTTTCTTTTAATCAAATCTGTTTCGTCACCGTCAATTCCATAGGCAGGCAACTCATCACTATGCATTATTCCCTTCATTCCAGCTCTTTTAGCATAATCAGCGAGTTCTTTACCCATTCTTGCATGATTTTCTGGAGAATTCTTGTTTCCCAAAATACCCTTCCACTTATCAATCCTTAATGCTAGAGCGAACTCTTTTTTTTCTTTAAAACAATCATTTACAACGGTCACTTTGCCAATATTTCCCTTCTCAATTTTATTTAGAGTAGTTTGTCTTTTTACCTCATTCTCAACCACTTTTGGCATTGAGCTTAAATCTTGAAATCCTTTTAATTCAACTCTTTGCCCGTTGTTTACTGAAACATTTACATCTTGCCTAATTGTCCCAAGCCCTCGTCTAACATTACATGCTCTAAGCAGTCTTCCAATTGCTTTCGCAGCATTCTGCACATCTTTACTGTCATTCAATTGTGGCTTAGTAGTAATTTCTAAAAGAGGGATTCCGAGCCTGTCTAGTAGGTATTCATGATTTTCATCTCCATGTCGACAAGAATCTTCCTCAAGACATAATTGGTCAAGCTCGAGTATTTTACCATTATATTCAATCTCACCTCCAGTCGCTATTAGTCCGGTTCTTTGAAACCCACTTGTGTTAGATCCATCCACCACTACTTTCCTCATGAAATGCATTTCTTCAACTACCTTTGCCCCTACTAACTTTGCAAATTGTAATGCAATCTTTACAGCATCTTCATTTGGCCCTCTTGGAGGTTCCTCATCGGCATAAATTAAACAATTACAGCTTTTGTTATAGTAGGTAAATAACTTAATTTGTTCAGTTTTTGCAGCAATATCTATTTCCCCCATTTCACTTGAAGTTGCATGAAGTTTTCTCTTAAATAATAAATCTTTACCATTATCATTGGTATCACAATTACAAAATAGTTTTCCACTGTTTAATTGCTGATGAATTTCTAATCCTGCTTTAAGCGCCACTTTCTTAACTCAAATATCTACTTTTTAAAATGACCGGTGAATTTTTTTTTAATTTTTGGTAATAGAATTAACGAAATAATACCTAATAATGGCCCAATAATTAAGAATCCCATGGCCATTATTGAAAAAAACGCTCCAATTTGTGCATTTTTATAAGATTGCAAAGTGTATGTAACCCATGAACCCCACACACCGACTAGTGAAAACAGTAAAATTAATGTCGGACACCAATTAAGCATTTTAAGATATGTATTTTCATCTAGAGTTACATTCCCTTCTCCTTCCTCGAGTTCAAAAGTAAAACGGTTAACGCCTTCTAGACCTGTGCTATAATCAATTAAACTCAAATCAGGATCTTGTGGGGGAATATAAACAGTCATAATTGAAGTCTTATGTCCTTCGGCACTCACTTTAATCTCGTATTTTCCAGGTTTCAAAAAAATATTATATGTTCCATTATCCAAATATGACTGATTAGCTTCTTTATTGTCTATAATTATCACAGCAGAATCAATATAATCAGTGTTATTTTCAATAATTAAGTTTATTTTTATGTCTTCAGAATCACTAAACTGTTCAGGTGCGAAGTAAAGCGACCCTCCAGTCATTAATCCCATTATTGATGCACTTAAGATTAAAAAAGAAATCGTTTTAACCCAAAAGTGTTTTTCCTTCTTTTTCCCCTCTTCTTTATTAAAGTCGTATTTTTGGTAATCTTCAGGGACTTTAGTTTTAATCTTTGGAAGGTATTTCTTCTTTATTATAGCTTCTCTTAATTCATTATCCTCAACAGTCAATTCAATAGTAATTCCACATTCTTTACATCTTTTTTCAAAGACGCCATGACTTTCTCCCATTAAAGTTATTTTATCTTTTTTTTCACAACTTGGACAATTGAAGTTTATATTTGGCATTTTTAGGCAATTTCGGGACTGTTTATGTTAGGCTTAATGTTCTTATTTTCACCCATCTTAACTTGGGGCACTTCAATCTTAAAAGGTGGAGGTAGCCCTAATTTCCTAGCTATATTTAGTACCTCAAAAGACCCTTCACCTAAGACTCTATTGTATAGTTCACCGGTCATTTTTTCAGGCAGTTTATGTTCTTTGTCCCATTGGATTTGTGCAGATTTAATCACGTCATTTTTCTTATCAGAGTACATAACTTCACAATCTAATTGTACCATACCTAATAATCCATAAGATACAGAATATCTTATTTCTACATTTAATTGATTGTCACTTTTGATTCTAGATGATAAGATTGTTGTACTGTGATTAATTTGTAATTCTTTTTGTCTTGTGGCTTTACGATGACTTTTTGCTTCAATAGAAATTAATCTAAATGCAGTTGTAGGCATAATTGGCTTACGAATGCCCCTTATTGAGAGTATCCTTATTATCCCCTTTTTCTAAATAGTATTGTGTTCAGAAGTGTTGTTTTCGCGATAATTTTGTTGGCAGCATCATTCACAGGCTGTACAGATTCATCACCAAATCGAACAATTGTAACATTCCAAATAGATTCAGATGGAGATGATTTCTGGGTTTATCTTTACACAGTTCCTAGGACTAAAATGGGCAATTTCACAATTACTTCTAGTGATGGAAATGATACGGCTTCATTAGTTTACAGCCATCAAAAAAATATTTCTTTTGATGATTTAATTAAAGATTCAGAAGATTTTATTTCTTTAACTTTAAGAGCAGATTTATCTGATGTTCACTGGGAACTTAATTGTAAACTTAAAGTGAGCCTAGATTCAAAGGATAATAAAATAATATTAGATGCAATTATTTTGAATGAGGATGGTGTTGATGATTACGATGAAAAAGAGTGGAAACTGCCTTATAGTACTCCTTTAAATTATAAATAATGAATATAACTCAAGCACCGCTTGCATATCAGGTCACAGTAGCTACAGTTGTTGCATTTCTGCTTTATTTAGTTTTATTCCTAACGGGATATGTTCAATTTGATGTCAGTTCTTTGCTAACATTTTATGCGTTCTCAGTATATACTGTATCATTAGCAGCAGTTTTGGGTGGCGTTCTTCTTGGAATGTTTATAGCCACTAGGACATTATCAACTCAGGGTTTTACTCCTTTCGAGGTTTCAATGCTAAGGCTCAAAGACGATATTAATAGTCTTCAAAAAGAAGTTAAAAATATAACAAAGCATCTAGAAAAAGAACAGAAAAATGATAGTGAGTAATTATATAAACTTTCTACTTTAGTGAATGTTATGAAGAAAGGTGTAAATTCTTTTTTTGTTTCGTTAATTGCCTTAATTTTGGCAATGCCAATTGCTGGAGTAACCAGTTCATTTGTTTACAGCGATTCCCAGCTCTCATCAAATAATGTATTTGATTTCTCACGTTCTAGCTATGCAGTTGATATAGATTATACTGGAGAAAATACGGGTTACGATTCACTTACAAGGAATGAGTTTGTAATTTTTACATTCATGGTTTCTAATTTAGGAACTATGGATGACACTTATGATTTAGAGATTAGTTGGGAGGATGACGGAGCTGGCTGGTCTGGTGAGTCTGAGGTTGATACTATTTCGATAGAAGCCCAATCTCAAGAGAACGTTAATTTTAGCTTTCAAGCCCCTGTCCAAAATGTCTATGATAATTCTCAAATGACCTACACTATGGAAGTTATATCCCAAAACGAATCAGTTAGTGATTCAATAGATCAAGTAATAGATATTGACATGATATATGCAATAGACGTTGAACTGAAGCAAGGAGATGCAGCTCAAGCTAAAAGAGGAGAATCTGCCTCTTATGTTGTTTCTCTAACAAATCGAGGAGATAATGCAGATAATTTTGCTATCGAAATTGGAGATGTCCCTAAAGATTGGACCGCATCTTCCAGTGTCTCAGAAGTATTTTTAGAGCCGGGAACGTCCCAAGATGTTACGATGGATGTTACAGTTCCTAATACAGCTGCAGTTGATGAGTATGCAGTAATACCTGTAATCGCTCGAGTTCAAGAAGAAGATTACAATTATATTTATGGTTTTGGTAATACTAACACAACTGCACAAGATGGGCGTACTTATCAAGTTGATATTGTAGCAGATGCAGAGTCTAAGCAAATTATTCCGGGAGGTATGGTAATTTATGATTTATCAGTTACTAATGAGGGTGGTGAATCTGATTCATTCGCTTTAGAGTTTACTCACGAAGGTGAAGAAGGTTGGTTATCAAATCTAAGTCAATTTGAGATTGATAATTTAGGTCCTGATGAAAGC
>Ga0207985_1000614_pt1 | contig 9938 bp, 10 predicted proteins | sample ETNtaG_3_FD_185761 | JGI IMG/M metagenome (GOLD analysis project Ga0207985, IMG submission 185761) | Marine microbial and viral communities from oxygen minimum zone, Eastern Pacific Ocean - ETNP201302SV84 (SPAdes) (version 2) | ecosystem: Environmental > Aquatic > Marine > Unclassified ...
TTTAATAAAAAAATTTGATAAATGAAGATTTTAAAAAGAAAGGCAATTTTTATGAGAAATATAGACCCTAAAAGTTTATGTATAGGTTTTTTGGGAGCAGCTTTAATTTTTACAATAACTGGAGCTAAGCAAAAAAAAAATCTTGGAGACATAGTTGTAAATTCAATTACTGTATTAGATGATGGTTATGGTGGTTTTATTACTGCATATAATCAAGATCAAAAAAGAACTTTATATCTTGGTACTGGCGAGGAAAGCAACGGATATATACAAACATTTAATAAATTTCAACAGCCTACTGCTTATGTTGGTACTAACAAAGACATGGATGGTATATTAGTACTTAACGATAGATATGGAGAACTAGGTTGGTCAAGATCTGCAAAACAATAATTATGAGGAGAATATAATTTAATGAAAATTGCTTTTTTAACTGCAGGCGGTATAGCGCCGTGCCTTTCTTCAAGCATTGGTGCTTTAATTGAGCAGTATGCTACATTAAAACCAGAAGCTGAATTGATCGGGTATTTAAATGGCTATAGAGGCCTGCTGCTTGGTAAATCTATTAAGTTTCCAGAATCTGCTAAAAATAATTATTCAGTTTTGTATGAATTTGGTGGCAGTCCAATAGGAAATAGTAGAGTAAAATTAACTAACTTAAAAGATTGTGTCGAACGTGGCTATGTTAAAGAGGGTGAAGATCCTTTAAAAGTAGCAGCAGAGCAATTGAAAAGAGACAATGTTGATATTCTTCATACAATCGGTGGAGATGATACAAATACAATGGCGGCTCAACTTTCAAATTACCTTAAGGAAAATAATTATGACCTTACAGTTGTTGGACTTCCCAAGACTGTTGATAATGATGTGTATCCTCTGGTTCAAACCCTTGGTGCCTGGACTGCAGCAGAGCAAGGTGCTATTTTTTTTGAAAATATTGTTAATGAAAACACTACTAGTGCGAGGCAACTTATTATTCACGAAGTTATGGGACGCAACTGTGGGTATCTTACTGCTCAAACAGCTTTAGAATATAATAACAGGGTTAAAAACAAAGTGTTTTTTCCCGAGTTATTGATCGATGATAAAAGGTGGGGCATAGATGCAATTTACATTCCAGAAATTGATTTTGATTTTCAGGTAGAAGCTGAACGTTTGAAAAAGGTTATGGATAAAAAAGATTGTGTAAATATTTTTTTAAGTGAGGGCGCTGGATTAGAGGCTATTACTAGAGAAATGGAAAGTAATGGGGAGGAAATTCCTAGAGATGCATTCGGCCATGTAAAACTAGATGAAATCAATCCAGGACAATGGTTTGCAAAAAGGTTTTCAAAAGCATTAAACGCTGAAAAAACATTGGTCCAAAAAAGTGGTTATTTCGCTAGATCAGCTAAATCAAATGATAGAGATCTTCAGCTTATCAAAAATTCTGCCCAATTAGCAGCAAAATGTGCTTTAGATCGTGAGAGTGGTTTAGTCGGTTTGGATATGGATGAAAATGGTGAACTATTACTCATTGATTTTAATCGCATAAAAGGAGAAAAACCTTTTGACCACAAAGAAAAATGGTTTGTTGATATTTTAAGATCAATCGGGCAAAGTAATTGAACTAGGTTTTATTATTTGATTTTATTCTAAAATATCCAAAAAATATTATAGATGTAAACATACCGAGGTAAAATGGCTCAATTATTGAAAATTGTTGAAAACCTAATTTTGCCATGATAAATGAAAGCGTTGAAATGCCAACAGGCATGACTATCCATACAATCATTTTTTTCTCCGTAAAGTGAAGTTTTTTGTTAAGGATTGCATTTATGAATGGTATGATAACACCAGGAATGAAAAGTGAGCCAAGTATAAATAACATTTTCACAACAGACGGAATTAAAATCGAAAGTAAAATAGATAAAATAGCAACAATGGTTAGCCCATTTTTTATTAAAAAGACTGGGTTTTTTCTTGAATCTTTTTTTCTTAACCTCCATATTATGTCTCTTCCAATTGTTATGGCATTCACAAAACTCATAGAATCGATTGTCGACATAATAATTGCAAATAATGAGACAATAAATAATCCCAAAAATCCCGGAGGCAGTACCTTTAGTCCTAGTAAAGGATAAGACATAACAGGATTGTCAGGTACTATGAAAATAAATGCATATAGTCCTGCGGTGATGGTAATTAGATCAAAAATAAACCACAAAAATATTGAGATAATTAAGCCTTTTTTTGCTATTTCTGCAGATCTAACAGAAGCAACTCTTTGAAAAAAATTAGGGTCAATTATTGTCCAAATAGCTATAAAGAACCAGACTGAAATATATTGCAAACTATTTCCACCAAGAGGGTCCAAGTGACTATCAGGCAAAGATGAATATAATTCTAATGGGGAAACAGAATTATACCATGCAAAGCATACGAGCACCAAAAAACCTAAAAACATCAAAAACATTTGAAGATAATCTGTTTTTACTATGGCAGATATACCCCCATTCCATACATAAATAGTGCTAAAACCAGTTGCAATAAAAATGCACCAAATTAAATCAATGTCAAATACGAAATTAATTAAAACACCAAGGCTAAGTATATATGGCGCTGGGCTAGATAATAAAAAAATAAAAACAGCGCTGATAATTCCAATTTTTTCGCCATAACTGCTTCGAAATACATCCGGAATAGATAATATATTTTTGCTCCAAATTTTTTTTGAAAGCCAAAAAGCATATATTACTGCAAAAAAATAATAAGGTAACCCGAAAATAAACCACGTCTGAATTCCGTATAAGTATGTATTTTCTCCGACTCCTAAAATAGCACCGTACCATGTACTTACTAGCGAAATTACAAAACCTGGTAAGCTTAATTTTCTTCCATGTATTATGTAATCTCTCTGGCTAATAGTTGCTTTTGGTTTTCTGAAAAATCCGATTAGAACTAAAAAGATAAAGTAAGCAATGATAATAATAATATCGATTTTTGTGATATTCATTTAATCGATGTGGTTTAGAAATAAAAAAATTTTATCAGTACATTCAATAGAAAATTTTTCTCCAATTGCTTCATTCGAAATTGCTCTTGATGATGGGCTCAGAGGCTCATTTGTTAAACTATATTTTAATCCAGTTACTGTGATTCTTTCGACATTTTCAGCTGCAACAATTGATATTTGCTGTCCTATTTTTGCTTCTATTGTTTTTGAACCTTTAATACAAAAAATTGTAGAATAATTTGTTACTACTTCAATTTCAAAAAGATCAGAAAACTTCGAAACTACAAACAAATTACCAAGCATATGATCCTCTCTTATACCTCCCGCACCAAGTAGAATAATTTTTTTGATATTTTTTGATAAGCACCATTCAAATGCTTTTTCTAAATCAGTTTTATTTTGGTCCGGCCTTTCTATCCATAATGCTTCGCTTTTTTTATGTATGATTTTAGCAGAATCAAAATCACCGATTATTATTTTTGGAGGTATCCCGTGCTCCTCTAATTTATCAGCTGAACCATCTGTGCATATGATATTATAATTAAAGTTTAGAAAATCTAAAGCTGATTGATGTTTGGGGAATTCTCCATTTGCAAGCACTATTGTTGGATTTTTCAAGTCAATCATTTGAGATATTACTAATAAAAAAATTAGATATTGTAGTTCTTAACATATAAAAATATTACTATGTAAATTCCCAACCTTTAAAACATTATGAATCTCAAGAATGTAATAAAACGATTATTTTTGTTAGATGCTCATTATCCGCGTTCGATAATATCATTTACATTGCTATTAACCATTTTTTTTATGTGGAGAATAAATGAGTTGAAAATCGATCCAGGTCTGAGATCTTTGGTCCCTAAAGATCATAAAATTGTTAAGAATATGGAACTTGCTGAAGACCTTTTTAGCAGCAATGAGATTGTGGTAATTGCAGTAGAATCTGAAAATTTAATTTCAGAGCAAATCTTGGATAAATATTCATCTTTACATGATTCTTTAGTAAACATTTCTTCCGTAAGCAGGGTTGCTTCTATTTATAGTCAAAAATATATTGTTCCAGATGATGGTGGCTTTGAAATACAAAAAATACTTAACAAAATACCTGAAGATTCATTGGAGACATCTGCTTTCATTGAAAAAATTCAGGCTAGTGAAATTATCGGTAGTCTTATATCCGCTGAACTAAATATTATGTGTTTCATTGCACAAATTACCGCACCTACTGATTTTGATGAAATAGCATTTAGAGAAAACTTATTTCAAATCATTGAAAGTTTTAAAGGAACTGAAGATATCTATATCGCTAGTTCAATTATTTCTGCTGCGGAGTCTATTGATAGTGTAAAAAGAGATATGAGAACATTTACGCCCATAGCATTAGGTTTAATGATACTTCTATTAATTTTAAGCTTTAGAAGTTGGACGGGAACTTTCTTGCCCTTGTTTGTAGTTGGGTTTTCAATTTTATGGACGTTTGGGTTAATGGCTTGGTTGGATATATCTGTTCCAATTATAGGCGGCTTAATTCCAATTATGCTTATTGCAATTGCAAATAATTATGGCATTCATATCATATCTCATTATTATGAGTTTACCAAATTAGATTTAAACTTAGATAGAGTCGAAATTTTAAAGAGGACTATGAAAAGGTTGGGAATGCCTATTTTCCTCGCTGGGTTTACTACTGTAATTAGTTTTCTAAGTTTAGTTACTCATGAGCTTTCTAAGGTTAGAGAAATTGGATTGTTAGTATCCTTTGGTATTGCGGTTTCGTTCTTCCTGAGTCTTCTTCTAATACCTGCGATTCTTATTTTAGTTCCAAGGCCAACATATCTAGGAAAAGAAAAAAGCTTAGAGACAGTAAATAATTTTTTAGTCAATTGGGGGAAGTTTTTTGTCAAGAATAGAGTACCTTTTTTAGCTGTTTTATTTTCGATAACGTTTATTTTTTCTTTTGGCATAAGAGACATAACAATTGATACTGTTCCAGACAACTACTTTCCAAAAGATTCAAAAATTAGAAGATCAAGTGCAGTAATTAGTGAAGTTTTCGGAGGCTCAACTCAGCTTAATATATTAATAGAGGGTGATATTTATGATCCCTTATCATTAGAGCATATCGACAAATTGATGTCCCATATAAAAGAAAAAAATAGCATCGTTAGCTCGACATATTCTATTGCAGATGTTGTAAAAAAAATGCATTATTCCTTTAATAATGGTAATGCTGATTCTTTAAAGATACCTTCAAGCCGAGAGCTTATTGAACAATATATGTTTTTATATTCTATTGCGGGAGAGGATAATGATTTTGATCTTATATTAAATGACACTGATGATCCAAATTTTTCTCAGGGATTCGTTCGAATAAAAAAAGTTAGTACCGTAGATCTAATGGCCCTAGTAGACGATACTGAGGATTATATAAAATCAAACTATTATGACGGCCAGCCTATTAATCCAATGCTATCGGGCCCGGCAGCTTTATTGGGTGCAGTAAGTCATTCTGTAATAAGAGGTCAAATCATTAGCTTAGGAATAGCCTCAATAATTTTATTTAGTATTATGGCGTTAGTATTTAGATCATTAATTGGTGGGGTACTAGCAAGCCTTCCAATGCTGCTGGCTGTAATACTTATTTTTGGCTTGTTGGGTAATTTTAGTATTCCACTTAATATGACTACATCTCTGTTAACATGCATTTTAGTTGGTGTTGGTATAGACTATTCTGTACATTTCCTTTGGCATCTCCGAGAGCATCTAAGGGAAGGGGACAATTTGGATGATGCAATTTCTAATACAATGAAAGTATCAGGGAAAGGAATATTATTTAATGGCATTTCAGTAATCGTTGGCTTTTCAGTTTTAATGTTTTCTGTATTCATGCCTTTAAAAGAGTTCAGTATATTAATTATGGCATCAATTGGGTTCTGTTTGATTGGTGGAATGGCCATTCTGCCAGCGCTTGTTAGTTTAGTTAAACCAAAATTTTTATATAAATAAATGAAAAATTCAAATGATAAACTAGTCAGTTTAATAATGTTGTGTGTAACAGCAATGTTATTAATATTATGGATCTATAATTATTATGTGGATATAGATGGTTCTGCTAGTATTAAAGATTTTAATCTAAAAAACCTAGTTTTATGGGTAAGAAGCAACACAGATCTTATTCTGATAATATATGTCTTTTCATGTTTACAATTAGCTGGGATATCAGAGTTTAAACAGCGTCAAGATTATCTCGTGGTGGCCTTAATTAGTTTGATTTTTACTCCGATAGGCCTACTCTTTATTAAGGAAGAAAAAAATGACGGGCCATAGATACTCTTATTTTCTAATTCTTTTTAGTTTTTTGATCGCAAATGAAGATGATTTCAAAGCAAAAAAAATCATGGAAAAGGTCATTAGCCAGCCTAATCCTACAACATCAATTTCGGAAGTAAAGCTAGAAATAGTTCGAAAAAGAGCTAATAAGGAAAAAAGAAAATCTAGGGCTTTCATTAGATATGAAAAACGTTATAAGAATAATGAATATTTTCAAAAGTCCTTGGTCAAATTTTTAGAACCAAAATCTGTGAAAGGTACGGGTTTGCTAAGTTGGACGAAAGAAGATGGATCCTCCGATCAATGGTTTTTTCTTCCAAAATTAAAAATGGCAAAAAAAGTAAAATCCAAAGAAAAATCAAAATCATTTATGTCCACTGATTTTATATATGAGGATCTAGAAAACAGGAACATTAATGATGATATTTTTCAATATGAGGGTCAAGAAATAATTAATGGGAATAGTTGTGCAGTAATTTCATCTACACCAATAAAAGATAGTAGTTATAAAAGTAAAAAAATATTTGTAGATACAAAAATATTTCGTGTTCGCAAAGTAGAATACTTTTCAGAAAATTTAATATTAGAGAAAACATTATTTTTTAAAGACATTGTTAAAAGTGGAAAATATTGGATTCCGAAATTATTAGAGATGAAAAGACCAAATGGGAATTATACCATTATGAACGTTAAAGCTTTTAAACCAGATGTTGATCTAGATGATGCTGTTTTTTCGGAATCATTTTTAATAGCTGCTCAGTAGTAAGTAAAGGATATCTTGTGGATATTGAATTAAAAAATGAATCATTGAATTATAAATCCTGGGTGCTTAATGAGCGTCAGATATGTGATTTAGAGATGATCCTTAATGGAGGTTTTTCGCCTTTAAATTGTTTTCTCAATAGAGATGATTACGAAAGTGTATTATCAAGTATGCGCCTAAAAAATGGTAGCCTCTGGCCGATTCCGATTAACTTAGACGTTAATGAGGAGTTTTCAAGGAAAATAAACCCTGGTGATAAATTAACTTTGAAAGACAGAGAAGGTTTTTCTATTGCTATAATTGATATTGAAGACATTTGGAACCCTGATCTAAAAAAAGAATGTATGTCCATTTATGGGACTACTGATAATACTCATCCAGGAGTAGATTATCTATTGAATCAAAGTAATCCAATTTATGTTGGAGGCAAAATAAGAGCCATAAGCAAACCAAATCATTATGACTATAGAGAAATTCGTCATGACCCTAAATCGCTAAAGAAAAAATTCAAAGAATTGGGATGGTCAAATATTGTAGCTTTTCAAACACGTAATCCTCTACACAAAGCTCATGTTGAGATGACGCTTAGGGCGACTGATGAGTTAGATGCGAAACTTTTAATTCATCCTGTAGTAGGGATGACTAAACCTGGAGATGTAGACCATTATACGAGAGTAAGATGTTACAAGCACGTTTTAAGCAAATACCCAGATGATAAAGCTATTTTAAGCTTAATTCCCCTAGCTATGCGCATGGCAGGCCCTCGAGAAGCTCTATGGCATGCCATTATTAGAAAAAATTATGGATGTTCTCATTTCATTGTTGGTAGAGATCATGCTGGCCCTGGGCTTGATAGCAATGGTAAACCATTTTATGGCCCTTATGCTGCTCAAGAAATACTTAATAGATTTAGCCCACTCATTGAGGATGAATATGAGAGATCTCGTTTAGGTTCATGGGGTGCCCTTATTTTAATCTCTGCCATGAAAATGGACGAAGCTGGTACTTTGCTAGATAAGGAGAATCAAGACATCATTGATTGGTTATTGACACATTCAAGAATTAATGCAGATCAGTTGGAAGTTTTTAAGTCATCTGATTCTGGAAGTGAAACCATAAGGTTTTTAGATGAAAATAATCAGAAGTTAAGGGCACTGTTGACTAAAGAGGTAGAGTTTTTAGAGAGTGGTGACAAAAAAAATGAGGTATTAAGTGCCTACGGGCTTTTAAGGTCTATGCATCATAGAAGAAAAGTGAGTGATTTAGTAGGTTTACTGCAGCAAAGCCTAGATTAGCTTGTCCATTGAACAAAAGTTATAAATCCATAAGCTCCTAGAACTAAAGGTGCTAGGTAAAGCGTAGGCAAAATTACTTCTGACACTTTTCTTGCTGTTTTTTCGATCTTTTCCATAAATTCCATATTATCATTGAAATTAATGAAAGTCTATAAATTCTGTGAATATAATGTGAAAAAGCTGTGAAATAGCTACTTTTTAGAATTTTCAATAGAAAATTGGACTATTCCTATACCATTCTCCCCTCTTAGAGAATAAAGCAGATAGTTTTTACCGTCTTCTAAAAAAATTGCTGGATCTCGAAGCTGATTAACTGGAATATTTATTGCGCTTTCAACAGACTCATAGTTTGGTAACAAAGCACCCTCCCAAATCTTCTCAGGTCTAAGAACCTCGATCGGTGCAGAGGCTTTCCACATATTTGATGGAAGTGAAAGGTCAATTGTCGAGAGAAGTATACGTTCTGGTTTGTCACCCTTTCTTGTGTGAAAGACAAGTAATTCATCTCCATTAACCATCACTGCGCAGTGCCTCGTTTCTGTTTCCATTATTTGATTAACAATAGTGAAATCTTCTATATCTCCAGTATTTTTATATATAACGCCGGGCATAGATATCGCATAATTTTTACCTTTATATGCAAATTTTCTAAAATAAGGCCATCCAACTATTTTCTTATTTGCTACAAAATTAATTCCATCTTTGGATGTGGCCACTCTTGTCTTCTGTAGGCCAAAATCATCTAATCCATGAAAATACAGGATTATTCTCTGATTAGTTTGATCAACATGGACATCTGGTGAAGCAATATGGGGAATGGTCATGTCGTCAATTTTCGTTGGTATGTGTGCGATAACATCAACATGGGCATTTCTATCTCCCAAGTCATTAACATCGAAATCTTCAGGAATGGATGGTTTTTCATTTAAAAAAAATGAATTCTCGAGTTTTAATGTACCTCCACTTAAGATCTTCCAGGGACCTTCAAGTTTATCTGAATAGGCAAGTTTAATGTTATCTCCTTTATGATCTGCAAAGTACAAATAGTATTTTCCTAAACCTTCAATCCAATCAGGTGCTCTTATTAAAGAGGGCCCATTTATATTAGAGCCGATCTCCTGATCAAGAAATGGAGGTATTATTGGTTCATCAACAAAACGAGTAATTTTTATTTTCACATTATTCTTTTTCAATGAAGTTTAATAATAATCCTATGATTGATAGTAATAAATAATTCTTCATCTCTAAATAATATTTAATTTCTAGTCACTCAGTTTGCTACCCAGAGGTTATAATATGCCAAAACCAAATGGCAAGAGAATATACTGCAAAGTCAATTGAAGTCCTTTCTGGACTTGATCCTGTCAAAAAAAGGCCGGGCATGTACACCGAGACATCTCGTCCAAATCACCTAGCTCTTGAAGTAATAGACAATAGTATTGACGAAGCTCTTGGAGGCTTTGCATCTAAGATCAGTGTTTGTTTGTTCAAAGATGGATCTTTGAGTGTAGAGGATGACGGAAGAGGTATGCCGGTTGATATTCATCCTGAT
>Ga0207985_1000618_pt1 | contig 9920 bp, 10 predicted proteins | sample ETNtaG_3_FD_185761 | JGI IMG/M metagenome (GOLD analysis project Ga0207985, IMG submission 185761) | Marine microbial and viral communities from oxygen minimum zone, Eastern Pacific Ocean - ETNP201302SV84 (SPAdes) (version 2) | ecosystem: Environmental > Aquatic > Marine > Unclassified ...
AGAATCATTAATGACAATAGGAGCTGCAGGTGGTTCAAGAATAATTACTACTGTTTTACAAGTTATAATAAGTGTTGTAGATCATAAATTAAATGTGCAAGAAGCTATAAATTTAGGTAGAACTCACTCTCAATGGATTCCAGATGTTATTCGATATGAGGGAGTAAATGACATGAATACCAAATCCAATGAATTTTTGCCATCCTTAAGCGCTAAACAAATAGATGAACTAAAAAATTTGAATCACAGATTTGAAGATGGAAATGTAGAAAATGGAATTTATTACCTAGCAAGAGCACATGGTATAATGTATAAGGACGGTCAATTTACTACTGGAGTTGACTGGAGAGGAAACGGAGAAATATCAGATGGAATTACGTACTAAAATTATATTAATATTTTTATTTTTATTCATTGGATGTGGAGAGTCAGGAAGAGCAACCCAATCTGTCCTTCCTACCCCTGAAGTGAAATATACTCCTGGAGATATTATTACTGATAGCCAGGGCTATATTTCATACAGAGTTGGTAATATGCCAATAATTATTACAGTTCCGCATGATGGTACCCTTGCTCCTTCTACTTTTCCCGACAGAACCGGATCTTCAGCAAGAGCTGAAAATACAAGAAAAGTTGCAGAACAATTTGCATATTTTTTTAACGCTAATTCAAATGGATTGTACCCTCATATCATTTATAATAATATTAGTAGAAGTAAATTGGATCCTGACCTAAATCAAATGGATGGTGCACAAGGTAATTCTTATGCAAATTTATCCTATGGTACCTATCATAGCTTTTTACAAACTGCTATTGACTCAGTTGAAGCATACTTTGATGCGGGTATTTTATTAAATTTAGTTGAACATAATCATTCTAATCAAAAAGTAGAACTCGGGTATTTACTTTCAGCTTCAGATTTGGATTTAACAAACCTACAGCTAAATAGTTATAGTGCCCAATCTAGCGTATCGCAAATAGCTGATATTTCAACTTCTTCTTTTGCCGAAGTAATAAGAGGATATAATAGTCTTGGAACACTTATAGTAGGTAGAAGCTATACCAGCAACGATGTCACTTATAGTTTTGAAGCTGTACCTACCTTAGACAATCCAACAATTGGCAGCACTGATTATAGCTCAGGTGGATACACAATCGCGCAATATGGAAGTTCTAACGGTGGGAAAATTAATGGAATTGATGTTGCTACTCCATTTGCTGGATTTAGAGACAATGCAAATGCATATAGAGCATTGGCTGTAATTCTTGAAGAATCAGTTAAGATTTTCTACCAAGAAAATCTTGGAGTAATTTTATATTAATTTCCTCTAAGGGCAGTAGCTTTATTTAAATATTCTTGAGCATCCTCAAGACGGCCTTCTCCAAAGTAAGTTCTATAAACTCCATAGTAATACTGTGGATCATTTGGATCTTTGTCAATCAATTCCATATAGTAATTTCTTGATTTTCTCCATCTTTCTGCCTGTTCAAGTGCCTTTGCTAGACCTAATAATGCTTCCACATCATCAGGAGCTAAGAAGTATGCTTCTTCAAAGTTGTATTCTGCTTCTTCAAAATTTTCCATTTTTAAATAAACAAGACCTCTATTAAAAAATAGGTCTACCAACTCTCGGTCTTCTGAAGTATTCTCAATAGCTAAATCTAAATTTTTTAATGCTGCATCAAATTTATCTTGAGCAAGATATAAAGCTCCTAGACTCTTTAGAGCTGTTGGTTCTAAGGGTTCCATTGCAAGCGCTTGTTCATAATATTCTAATCCTTTATCAAATTCACCCAATCTAACAACACTTTGTCCAGCACTAACAAGTAGTGCAATTTTTGTTTCTTCGGGAATGTCATCAAGGGCTAAACCCATATCAAGATACTTAATAGTATTCTCTTTATCTCCTTTAACTGAAGAATATAATGCAGCAAGAGCATATGCTCCTGGCTGTGAAGGGTCTAATTCTTTAGCATTTAATGAAGTTTGAATGGCTTGATCAACGAGAGCATCTCTTTGCTCAGCACTTGCAGCTCTATTTAGTAAAGAGAGAAATCCTGAAGCTTTATAATATATCAAATTATAGCTTTTTGTGACAGATGCAGTTATTGCTTGCTGAATAGGTACTCTTTTATCGTTTCTAGTTGGACGAATTTTTAATCCACTAGGAGCAGTTTGTGCAATATCCATATATTTTTTTACAGATGCCCAATCTTGTTTTCTAGGAAATATTTTGTCACCGAGATGAAATGCTGCTTCCCATTTATCTTTTGGATGATTTAACGCTTCTAATAAATATTTTTCTGCTTCTCCCCATTCTTTATCTTTAATTCTAATTTTAGCAGACTCTAATGCTTGACCAGCAAATAACGTTGTGGCTAATATTGCTAGAGCTATAAAATTTCTAAAATAATTCATGCTTGTAGTTCTCCTTATGTTTAAAAAGCAAGTTAGTGTTATTATAATGAGTTTTCAAGAAGTATGGTCATTCATCCATTTAAGCCTTTTCAAAAATTCTGCATCATTTATTTTGAGAAGACCGTCCATGCCTATACCTTCGATACAAAAAGACGCTGTGACGGCACCTACTTTCATTGAATCTAATATATTTTTACCATTCATTTTTCCCATAAGGACCCCACCAATATAAGCATCACCTGCTCCAGTTGTATCAATAACTTTATCTACAGGGAATGCTTGAACGGAGAAATTATTTTGTTTGTCAAAGAAATAGGACCCATTTTCCCCATCCTTTATAATTAAACTTTTTGGCCCAAGATCTAAAATTGCTTTTGACATTTCTTTAATATCTGCATCGGCCATGCCAGAAAGAGCGCGTGCTTCATTAAAGTTTATACAAAACAAGTCTACTCGCTCTATTAAAGCTTTAAGTTCTTTATTTGCAATATTTATATAGAGCTTAAAAGTATCTAACAATACAAATGGCTTACTTTGCATTTGATTTAAAAGCTCAGTTTGTAGATGTGGTGCAGTATTCCCCAACAAAAGAAATGGACAATTTTTAGATTGTTTGGACAAATCAGGTATATAAGATTCAGAAACACCTGGGTCAACATATAAAGTTTTTCTTGATGAGAAATCATCTTTATACTCACCTCCCCAACAAAATGTATTTCCACCTAGCTGTGTTAATGAGTTCGTTGTTATTGAATGCTCAGAAAGTAAATTAAAATGCTTTTTTTCAAAGTCATCACCAACAACTCCAACTAGTTCGCAGGTATTTTTTTTATTAGCTAATAGTGCATATGCGGCCGATCCACCCAGTACGTTAGAAAATACACCATATTTATTTACAATTTTATCGATGCTAATTGATCCAAAAACGACTGCTTTATGTGATTGATTTGAAGTCATAATTTTTTTTATTAAGATAGTTATGTAAATAAAATGAAAAAAGAAAAAATAGTTCTCGGGATGAGCGGCGGGGTTGACAGTTCCGTTGCTGCTATTTTGCTTCAAAAAAAAGGTTTTGAAGTATATGGTGTCTTTATGAAGAATTGGGATGATAAAAATGCTATTTGTAATGCTGAAGATGATTATGCTGATGCAGTAAGTGTATGCAATCAATTAAATATTCCTTTAAAAAAGATAAATTATACAAAAGAGTACAAAGATCGTGTTTTTTCACAATTTCTTGATGACCACAAAAATGGATTTACTCCTAATCCAGATGTTTTATGTAATAAAGAAATTAAATTTGACGTTTTTCAAAAATATGCTAAACAAATAGGAGCAACAAAAATTGCCTCAGGACATTATGCGAAAATTGTAAAGGAAAATGATAATTTTTTTATAAGTAAAGCATCTGACAGAACAAAAGATCAATCCTATTTTTTATATCAATTAAAAAGTTCACTATTACATAACATCGAGTTTCCTTTAGGGAGTTTACTTAAGAAAGATATCAGAAAAATTGCTGAAGAAAATAATCTAGTTAATGCTTCTAAAAAAGATAGCACAGGTATATGCTTTATTGGAGATCGAAAATATAATGATTTTGTTTGTCAATTTTTAAAAACAAAAAAAGGTAAAATTATTACAGTTGATGGTGAAGAAATTGGTCATCATGATGGACATATGTACTTTACTGTTGGTCAACGAAAAGGCTTAGGAATTGGAGCTAGAAATTCTGCGTTCGATAAACCTTGGTATGTGGTGAACAAAGATATTAATAAAAATATCGTTTATGTAGCTCAAGGGGGTACTCACCCAGCTTTATTTTCTGATCAATTATTGGCTGATAACATGTATTGGAGTAGAGATATCTCAAAATTATTACCGTTTAAATGTAATGCAAAAGTTAGATATAGAGATGAAGATCATTCATGCCAAATATTATCATCCAATGAAGACAAATGTTATGTTAAATTTGATAATAAAATTAAAGCAATAACTAATGGTCAGTCGATTGTTTTATATAATGAAGACGGCATTTGTATTGGCGGTGGAATCATTAGAAAAAGAAACATACCTTTTTTAGGTGAGGAAATAAATGAATAAAGAATTGAGAGTTATAATTTTAGCAGCTGGCAAAGGTACTAGAATGAATTCAGATTTACCAAAAGTATTGCACAAATTACATGGTAAGGCGCTCATAGACTATGTAATTGATGAAAGTGAGCTTCTAGACCCCAAAGAAATAATATTAGTAGTAGGATTTAAAAAAGAGCGAGTTATAAAACATACTGAAAGTAGAATTAATCTAAAGTATGCTACTCAAGTAAAGCAACTTGGAACAGGACATGCAGTGTTGCAAACAAAAGAACTATTAAAAAATAAAAAGGGGCATATAATAATTTTATATGGTGATGTTCCGAATATTAAAGCGTCAACCCTTCTGCCGATTGTCGATGATCATATTAGTAATAATCGTGACTTGACCTTAATTACTGCAGAAATTGATGACCCAACGGGATACGGACGAATTATAAGAGATAAAAATGGAAACCTATTAAAAATTATCGAAGAAAAAGATTGTAATAACAATGAGAAAAAAATTAAAGAATGGAATCCAGGTATATACATTTTCAAAACAAAAGAGGTTTTTAGAATTTTAAATAGTATTAAGACAAATAATGCGTCCAAAGAATACTATCTCACTGATGCAATTGGTTTAGCGCAACAGTCAAATATGAAAATAAAGGCTATTAAGATTGCAAATTCTTATGAAGTAATTGGAATAAATACAGCTGATCAGCTGAAAGAGCTTGAAGATTGAAATACTTTTTAAATATAATTATTAGTTTTTTAGTTTTTATTATTTTGGGATTTGCCTGGTCATTTAATGTATATCTAAAACAAGAATCTCAAGCAAAAAATTTAAGTCAAACAAATAATTCAGAATTAAAGAGTAAAATAAAATTATTCGAAAATTATTCTTCCCAAACTTTAAGAATTGCTGTCTTAAATGGTTGTGGTGTTAGTGGAGTTGGTAACTCTTATGGGAACATATTTACAAATAAATATGGATTGCAGGTTACAAGAATTGAAAATGCGGATAACTTTAATTATGAAATGACGACTATAGTTATTTTAAACAAGAACAACCCTAATGTTGATAATATACTTACTATTTTAGGAACTAATATTAATGCTGGTAATGTACAGTTTAATTCAACAGTAAATCCTAATGAAGATATTCAAATTATTATTGGTAAAGACTATCAAGAGTTTCTTAACTTGAATCAATGAGCTCAAAATCTTTACTTAAAAAAATTATTTCATTGGCAGATGACAAAAAAGCTGAGAATATTGTTGCGCTAGATGTTTCAAAAATCACCTCTCTTTCAGAATACTTTGTTGTATGCTCAGCTTCAAATCTTATTCAAGTCAAAGCAATTGCAGATAATATAAAAGAAAATATTTCTGAAAATCCCTGGAAAACTGAAGGGTATGAAAATGGTACATGGATAATTTTAGATTATGTTGATATAGTAGTACATATTTTTTTCGATGAAATGCGATCTTACTATGATTTGGAAAGAATTTGGTTTGATGCTAAGGTTGTAAAAGTATGAAGTTAAATAAACTTATGAATGATTTTTTGCAAGATTATCTTGATCAAAATAAAGTTGAGTTTTCTGATTGGAGCATAAATGTTAACAATCAAGAAGGGTTTGGAGATTATTCTTCTAACATTGCACTAAAGCTAGCAAAGATATTGAAAAAGGCACCGATAGAAATTGCAAAAAGTATTGCTAATCATCCAAACACATCAGAAAATGTTTTTACATTAAGTTCCTCTGAACCTGGCTTTGTTAACTTTCATATTTCTAATGATTACTATCTTGAAATTTTAAAACAAATTATTAGTGAATCGGAAAATTTTGGTAAGAAGAAAAAATTAAATCAATCAGCCAATGTAGAGTTTGTAAGCAGTAACCCTACTGGACCTCTTACTGTTGGTCATGGAAGACAAGCAATTCTTGGTGACATGGTTTCTAATATATTAACCTGGAATGGTTATGATGTTACAAGAGAATACTACTATAATGATGCTGGAAAACAAATGAGAGTACTTGCGGAATCTTGCTACGCTAAATATGCTCAGCAGATTGGTAAAAAAGCAGAGATGCCTGAGAATGGATACGTTGGGACATATTTAGATGAAATAGCTGAAAAAATTATTAACAAGCATGGAAAGGATTTAGAATCTGATAATCCAATTTTTAGAGACTTTACGGAAAAAGAAATCTTTGAAAACATTAAAAATACACTGGATAGTATTGGTATTAAATTTGATGTTTTTACTAAAGAAGGAACTTTTTATGAAAACGGTGCAATTGAAGATGTTCTCAAAATATTAAAAGAAAAAAATCTTTCTTATGAAAAAGATGGCGCAGTATGGTTTAAAACATCTAACCTAAACAAAGAAGAGGATAAAGTATTAGTAAAGAGTTCAGGAGAACCAACATATAGATTACCTGATATAGCATATCATGCAGATAAAGTTGATAGGGGCTTCGATTTAATCGTAGATATTTTCGGTGCTGATCACATAGATACATATCCGGATGTAATTTTAGGTTTAAAATGCTTAGATAAAAAAACCGACCACATAAAAGTAGTTATTCATCAATTTGTTACAATTAAAAAAAGTGGAGAAATTGTAAAAATGTCCACAAGAAAAGCTAACTTTATAACTCTTGATGAACTTAAAGATGAACTTAGCTCAGATATTATAAGATATTTTTTTATTATGAGAGGTGCAAACAGTCACCTTGATTTTGATTTAGATCTTGCAAAAGATGAATCTGAAAAAAATCCTGTCTACTATCTACAATACGCTAATGCAAGAATTTCAAATCTATTAAAAAGATATGATAAAGAAATTCCCTTAGATAGTAAAATCGATTACTCGCAATTGAAGGAAAAAGATGAAATTGCTTTAGCAAAGTTATTATCAGAATTCCCTAGTAAAATGGAACATGTTTTACATTCGCTAGAGCCAAGAAAAATTGCAACTTATTTAGAAGAAGTCGCTGCAGCATATCATAAGTTTTATGGTAACCATAAAGTGATTAATCCACAAAATACTGGTTTATCTTCAGCTAGAAAAAAATTATGTGAAGCAACAAAAATCATTTTAACAAATGGATTGTCAATTCTTGGGATAAGTGCACCTGAAAGAATGTAAGAATGTCCGATTTCTCAAGACGTGATTTTATCAAAAAAAGTATATTATTATCATTAGGTGCGTCCTACATCATTTCGTGTGAAGATAACGATATGTTAGATAGTGATACTGAATCAAATTCTTCAGATGAATCAGATAATAATAGTAAAAAAGTTATAATCATTGGGGCAGGAATATCCGGACTAGTAGCTGGGTACGAACTGACAATTGCTGGCCATAATGTAACAATTCTAGAGTCCAGAGACAGAATTGGAGGTCGAGTTTTAACAATAAGGTCTCCCTTTTCAAATAATCATTACGTTGAAGGAGGTGCTGCAAGAATTAAACCTAGTCATAATCTAACTATAGCTTATGCGAACCACTTTAATCTTCCACTAGACCCTTTCTATGCCACAAGTGGCAACTACGTAGATTTTTCAAATGGAAGTAGAACAATAATTGATAATACTACTTATCTAAATACGCCATACGGTTCTACTATGCGAAAAAATTATCTTAAAATTCGTGGAGGTTCAGATCAGCTCACAAATGCATTTGCAAATTCTAGTGAACTTTCAAATAAAATATATTTAAATCATGCAGTTACATCTATCACTCAAAACAGTGATAATGTAATCGTCAATGCAGGTGGGAATCAATTTCAAGCAGATAGAGTTTTATGTACAGTTCCATTAACAGTATTAGATAAAATAAATTTTAGTCCTGCACTTTCATCAGAAAAACAAACAGCAATGAACGGTGGATTTAGATATGCTCCGGCAACAAGAATATATATTCAGTTTAATAATAGATTTTGGGAGAATGAGTCATTAAATGGATGGGGAAATACTGATCTGCCTGAAGAGATTTGGCAACCATCATGGGATATGACAGGTAATACTGGTGTCTTAATGTCTTATCTTAGATGGTCAGCTGCAGAAGATATGGATACACTAAATCAAGATGAACGAAACAATGCTGTTCTAAATAGATGGGAAAATATTTTCGAAGGGTCAATAAATAATTTTGATAAAGGAGTATCAAAATCTTGGGTGCTTGATGAATGGTCAAAAGGTGCGTGGGCATCTCCTACTACATCTCAAAATGAAACTTTAAATGAAAGCATAGCACAAATAGAGGGTCGCATTCATTTTGCTGGAGAACATGCCTCAAATGATCGAGGATGGATGCAAGGCGCCCTTTTTTCAGGCTTACGCGCAGCCACAGAAATAAAAAATTCTAATTAGGTTTAAAATATTATTACTAAAAAAATAATTTATTTTTATCTATTTGTTTTATCTTTTATGATAATGAATTCATGTTCGAATCATAACACATTAAGTATTGGGCACAGAGGAGCAAAAGGATATGTTGCAGAAAATACTTACGAATCTATAAGTAAGGCAATTGAGTTGAATGTTGATGGAATTGAAATAGATGTATTTAAGTGCGCAAGTGGCGAATTGGTATTATTTCATGATGAAGACCTAAAGAAATTGACTGGAGAATCAGGTTTAATTGAAAATTTAACCATTAAAGAACTTGAACAATTTTTGGTTTTGGGTAAATATAAAATTCCAACATTGGAAGAAGTATTAAAAAAACTTGAAGAGCCAATTTTTGTAAATATAGAGTTAAAAGGATCGAATACAGCAGAAGCTACATCCAAAATTATTCAATATTTCGTTAAAAATACTTCTTGGGGTTTAGAAAACTTTATTGTTTCAAGTTTTAACTGGCTTGAGCTTGAGCAGCTTAGAATAATAGATAAAAATATTCCTGTTGGAGTTCTTGTTGGTAGATCCGTAAGTATTAATGAAGCTATTGAATTTGGCAAAAAAATCAATGCTCAAGCTATTCACCCTAATTACGCACTACTAGATGATATTACTGTTAAAAAAATAAAAAATAATGGTTTTAAAATTTATACATGGACAGTTAATAACATAGATGATATTAATTTTATGAAAAAATTAAAAGTTGATGGTATTATATCAGATTTTCCTGATAAAATTTAATATAAAGTGGAGGCGGGGAGATTCGAACTCCCGTCCAAAGTAGAGAAAAAGTAGACATCTACATGTTTAGTTTCTTGATCATATTTCACTAAATAACTGTACAAGAACAAACAGGTATATAGCAATCTTCTAAAGTTTCACTTATTTAACCGAAGCAGAAAAATAGGCTATCTCATTTTTATGACACCATTCAGCGAACGATGAGAAACGTCTACTGATGATGGGCTTTAACAATTAAGCAAAAGCCATTTGGCCATTATCGGCA
>Ga0207985_1000620_pt1 | contig 9904 bp, 8 predicted proteins | sample ETNtaG_3_FD_185761 | JGI IMG/M metagenome (GOLD analysis project Ga0207985, IMG submission 185761) | Marine microbial and viral communities from oxygen minimum zone, Eastern Pacific Ocean - ETNP201302SV84 (SPAdes) (version 2) | ecosystem: Environmental > Aquatic > Marine > Unclassified ...
CCCTCTTTTAAGATTTGATTATAATTCATATTTAAATATTACTGAGCTCATTTTCTTGGGCTTGGATCACCAAGTTTTCTATCATCTCATCAAATATTTCACCTTCCATAAATTCAGATAATTTATGTAATGTTAAATTTATTCTATGATCTGTTACTCTTCCTTGAGGAAAATTATATGTTCTAATTCTCTCAGACCTGTCTCCTGTACCAATTTTACTTTTTCTATCTTTCGATCTTTCCTCATCTCTTTTTTGTCTTTCTAACTCATAAATTCTTGATCTAAGAATTTTTAATCCTTTTTCTTTATTTCTTATTTGTGATTTTTCATCTTGCTGACTAACAACTATTCCAGTTGGAATATGTGTAATCCTGACAGCAGAATCTGTAGTATTTACACTTTGACCCCCTGGACCACTGCTTCTAAATACATCAATTCTTAAATCTTTTTCCTCTATCTTAACATCAACCTCCTCAGCTTCAGGCATTACCGCAACTGTAGCAGCAGATGTATGGACTCTTCCTTGGGTTTCAGTATCGGGAACCCTCTGAACTCTATGAACACCACTTTCATACTTTAATGAAGAATAAATATTTTTACCTTTGATTGATGCAATAACTTCTTTTAAACCACCAGCATCACTTTTAGAAATAGATATAACCTCCATTAGCCATTTTTTTTTATGACTTACTTTTTCGTACATTTTAAATAAGTCTGAAGCAAATAAGCTCGCCTCTAGTCCTCCTGTTCCAGCTCTTATTTCTATCATTGCATTTTTTGTATCTGCTTCATCCTTAGGTAACAAAAATAATTTTATTTTTTTTTCATCACTTTCATTATTTTTTTCAAGCTCATTTAGTTCACTTATTGCTAAATCTTTCATCTCTTTGTCTGTGTCATTATCATTAATTAAATTTTCCAATTCGTCTTTATTTTTCTGAAAATTAAAGTATGAAACTGCTTCTTTTATAATGTCACTTAAGTCAGAGTATTCTTTTGACTTCTCTGCAAACGATTTTTTATCAATTTCTTGAGAGGATAGCTCTTTTTCCAATTTGGAATGTTTTGCTATTAAATCTTGAACTTTTGATAAAGGTACCATTATTTGGCTTTTTCGATTTCTTCTGCTTTTTCTTCTACCAATCTTACAACTTTAGAAATCATCTCTTCACTTGATATTTTTTTACTTTCAACTCCATTTAAATAAAGCATGTTATTGCCCTTTCCTCCTCCAGTAATACCAATATCCGTTTGAGCTGCTTCCCCTGGTCCATTAACTACACATCCAATTATAGACAAAGAAATAGGAGTTTTTATATGAGACAGTCTATCTTCTAACTCTTTAACAGTTTCAATTACATTAAAAGCTTGCCTAGCACAAGATGGGCAGGAAATAATTTTTACCCCTCTATTTCGTAAATTAAGTGATTTAAGTATTTCATTTCCAACTTTTATTTCTTCTACTGGGTCGTCCGATAAAGAAACTCTTATAGTATCTCCAATACCACTCATAAGAAGTGATCCAAAACCAATAGAAGATTTTATACTACCAGGTAAAAATGTTCCTGCCTCGGTAATACCTAGGTGTAATGGATAACCAGTAACCTTAGAAAGTTGTCTATAAGCTTCAATAGATAAAAATACATCAGAGGATTTGACGCTCACTTTAAATTCATAAAAGTCAAAGTCTTCAACAATACTAATATTTCTTAATGCACTCTCTACTAGAGCTTCTGGACACGGTTCTTTATATTTTTCTAATAAGTCTTTTTCTAAAGATCCAGCATTAACACCAATTCTAATTGAACAATTATTATTTTTTGCAGCAGAGATTACTTCTTTAATTTTTTTTTTATCTCCAATATTTCCAGGGTTAATTCTAAGACAAGCAGCGCCACTCTCAGCTGCTTCTATTGCCCTTTTATAGTGAAAGTGAATGTCAGCAACTATTGGTATAGAAGTATTTTTAATAATATCTTTAAGAGCTTTCGTTGAGTCTTGATCTGGACATGATACCCGTACAATATCTGCTCCCACTTCCTCAATTTGCTTGATTTGATTTACAGTTTCTTTAACATCTTTTGTTAAAGTATTGGTCATTGATTGAACAGAAATTGGATTATCTCCTCCAACTTTTACATTGCCAACATTTATTTCTTTTGTTTTTTTTCTTTTTATTTCCCTAAAGGGTCTAATATTCATAAATTATTTATTTAATTTAAATTCTTTGTGAAGAGAAGATATAGCTTTTCGGACATTCTTTTTATCTATCAAGACAGAAATTTTAATTTCTGAAGTAGATATTACTTGAATGTTTATTTTTTGATTAGCAAGAGACTGGAACATTCTATAAGTCACTCCGGGAGTAGTAACCATTCCAACTCCAATTATTGAAACTTTTGAAACATTCTTATCAAATATTAAATCTCTAAAATTTATTTTTTTGTTTTGTAAAATAGTTTTTTTTGTTTTACTTAGATCATCTGATTTTATTGTGAAAGTTAAGTCAGTTTCTTTTCCATTAGCAGAAATATTTTGTACTACCATATCTACATTTATAGAATTTTCAGACAGAGGTTTAAAAATCGATGCTGCAATACCTGGTTTATCTCTTACACCTAGAAGAGTAACTTTAGCATCATTAGTTGTATTTGAAATACCAGTTATAATCTTATTATTTATTATATTTTTTCTTTTTGTTATTAGAGTTCCCTCATTATTTGTAAAGGAAGATCTCACCTCTATATCTACCCTATTCAACCTTGCATCTTGAATTGAGTGAGGTTGCATAACTTTAGCTCCAAGAGAAGCCATTTCTAGCATTTCTTCATAGGATATAACTTTTATTTTTTTAGCTGACTTAAGTTTATTTGGATCTGTAGAATAAACACCATCCACATCTGTATATATTATACATTTCTCAGCATTGAAAAACTTTGAAAACATAATTGCACTTGCATCTGTGCCGCCCCTGCCAATAGTAGTTATTCTATTTTTATTATTAATACCTTGAAATCCTGTGATTATTGGGATGCCTCCTTTTTTTAAATAACTTATGATTTGTTTCTTGTTAATTTTATTAATTCTTGAAAATTTATACTTTCCCTCTGTACTAATCGGGATTTGCCATGACATCCATGATCTTGAATTGAAACCTTTATTAATTAATTCTCCTGAGATTAAAGCACAGGATACTTGTTCTCCCGATGAAACTAAAACGTCATACTCTGAGTCTGAAAAATTTTTGCTAATTTTTTTGGATAAATTAATTAAATTATTTGTCACACCACTCATTGCAGAAGATAGTACAATTACATTGTATTTTTTTTTATATTTAGCAATAATTTTTGCAACTTTTTTAATTCTGTCAGTTGTACCAACTGAAGTACCTCCAAATTTTAATACAATTATTTTCATTGATAATTTTTTTTAATATAAATTAAAATATATTGATAAAATACATCTTGATTGTAATGTCAATAAACAATGAAAAATAACACAATAAATAAAAAAGAAATAGAAAAATTTTCAAAAATAGCTGAGGAATGGTGGGATCCTAATGGAAAATTTAAGCCATTACATAAATTTAACCCTATAAGAATAAAATACATAAGAGATACAATTTTATCTGAATTTAAAATTAAAAAAGAGCATCAGCCATTTAAAGGCTTAAGTATTTTAGATATCGGATGTGGCGGCGGATTACTTTCAGAGCCCATGGCTAGACTTGGAGCAGATGTTGTTGGTATAGATGCTTCTTTTAAAAATATACAAGTTGCTAAGTATCATTTAAAAAAAAGTAAACTTAAAATTAAATATTATAATTCCTCTCCAGAAAATTTAAAAATTAAAAAAAGATTTGATATAATTCTAAATATGGAAATTGTTGAACATGTTGAAGATGTTGATTTTTTTATTAAAGAAAGTTCAAAATTTTTAAAAAAATCAGGTGTGATGTTCATTGCTACCTTAAACAAAACACTTAAATCATACTTATTTGCGATCATAGGGGCAGAGTATGTTTTAAAGTGGCTTCCAATAGGCACTCATGATTGGGAAAAATTTGTTAAACCAGAGTATTTAAAAAATATTTGTAAAAAAAATTCATTAAAATTAAAAAAAATTGATGGAATGACTTTTAACCCTATCTTAAATAGATGGTCTGTTACATCTGATAAATCTGTAAATTATATTTCAGAATTCAAAAAGGTTTAATTTTTTTCATCCTCAATCCACGGTATAATATCAGTTTCTATACCTTCTTCTCTTAATTCCTTGACGTCTTTAAGAGAGGCACTGCCATAAATACCTTTTTTTGGTTTCTTTTTATCATAATGAATTGATCTTGCTTTATAAGTAAAATTTTCTCCAACATACTCAAAATTATCTTTTACAAATTTTTTATAGTCGGAAAGTTTTTTTCGAACATCTTTATATTTTTTTATTTCTTTTAAATTATCTTTTTTCTTGGTGTTCAATAAATTAGGAGACATCAACGACTTTTCAACATTTATTGAATCACAGGATTGACAACTTAAAAGTTTTAATTTGAGCAACCTGTCGTATTCATTTGAGGCACTAAACCAGCTTTCAAATTCTTGCTTACAATCTTTACATTTTAGCAAATATTTTATCATGATTATTATTTAAATATTAATCAATGAAATTTCAATATAGTTAAGTTCTATAATCAGCATTAATTTCAATATATTTTTTTGTTAAATCCATAGTGTACGATTTAAATTTTTTATTTCCCTGTCCAATATCAACTTTTATTTCAATTGATTGGCCTTTCATATAATCCGTAACTTTTTCTTCGTCATAAAATTTGTATAAAGAACCTTTGTGATAAATTTTATATGGTCCAAAAGAAATAGATAATTTTTGTTCATTAATTTTAGAGTCACTGTTTCCAATTGCCATAGCTACTCTCCCCCAGTTTGGATCTTCTCCGGCAATTGCTGTCTTAACTAATAATGAGTTTGCTATTTTAAAAGATATATTTTTTGCATCTTTTTCAGTTCTACAATTAATACAATTAATAGAAATAAATTTAGAAGCTCCTTCTCCATCAGAAACAACTTGCTTGGCTAAATTTAGTAATACTTCATGAACTGCCTTGTTAAAATTTTTAAGTCTACTGTCACTATATTTTTTAATTTCTGGATGATTTACTTTGCTAGTTGAAAATATAGAAACCATATCATTTGTGCTTGTATCACCATCACATGAAATTGCGTTGAATGTTGTCTTTATATTATTTTTTAAGACATGATTTAAAACTGATGAGGATAGAGTTGCATCAGTAAATATATAGCCCAATGTAGTTGCCATATTTGGATAAATCATACCTGAGCCTTTTGCAATTCCATAAATTTTAATTTTTGATGAGCCAATTTTTGTTTCAGCCATTGATACTTTAGGCTTTAAATCTGTTGTGATTATACCCATTGCAGCTTTCATCCAGATTAATTTATTTTGTGTATATTTTATTTTCTCAACTAATTCTGGTAATGAAATTTTAATTTTTTCTAATGGAAATTTCTCTCCTATAGTGCCTGTGCAACCAAAAAGTATTTCTTTTGAAGAAATTTTTTTCGGAGTATCTTCATCTCTTTTCTGTATCTCCGTTAATTTTGAGGATAAGTTTAAAGAAATTTTCCTCAATGCGTCATAGCCTTCTGATCCTGTTAATGCATTGGCATTTCTGGTGTTAACTAATAAAGCAAATATTTTTTTTGCTTTAATTTTTTTATTCCATTTTAGATTTTCTGATATTAACTTTGATTGGGTATATACAGAGGCATAATTTGCACCATCTCTAAAATAAAATAAAACTAATTCATCTCTCTTAAATTTATATAAGCCAGCACTGACTGCAGAAATTGAGACTCCATCAATATGATCTAAATCCTGAAAATCAACAATTTTAGAGCTTTGACTGCCAGTATTTATAAAATTGTTTATGTTAAATTTCATGATATTTAAAATAATTAATTAATTACTATATATTTCTAATATTTAATTTTATATCAAAATGTTCAACCCACTTAAAATATTTTCAAAGCTTATTAAAAGCGGAAATGAAAAGGAACTAGGCCGAATTCAACAATTAGTCAATAAAGTTAATCTTTTAGAAAAAGATTTAGAAAATTTATCAGACGAAATGTTCCCAAAAAAAACCGAGAAACTAATTGAGGATATTAAAAATGGTAAAAGTTTAAACGACGTATTGCCTGAAGCTTTCTCAATGGTTAGAGAAGCCTCTAAAAGAATTAGAAATGAAAGACACTTTGATGTTCAGCTAATTGGTGGTGTTGTAATCCATGAGAATAAAATTGCAGAAATGAAAACTGGAGAAGGTAAAACATTAACCATAGCTCTTGCAGCTTTCCTTAATGCTCTAGAAAAAAAAGGTGTCCATATAGTAACTGTAAATGATTATTTGGCTAAAAGAGATAGCGAGAATATGGGTAAGATTTATGAGTTTTTAGGTTTAACTTGTGGATATATTAATACTGGGCAAGATGATTTGGAGAGAAAAGAAAATTATTCAAAAGATATAACTTATTCTACTAATAGTGAATTGGGCTTCGATTATTTAAGAGATAATATGAAATTTTCAAAAGGATCCATGGTTCAAAGAGAACATAATTATGCGATTGTTGATGAAATTGACTCTTGTTTAATTGATGAGGCTAGAACACCTCTAATAATTTCAGGAGCAACAGAAGATAAAACAAACCAATATATAGCTGTTGATAAACTTGTGAAAAATTTAAAAGAAGAGGATTTTGAAATAGACGAAAAAGATAGAAATATTTTATTAACTAATAAAGGTGTGGATAATGTTGAAAGTATATTTTCAAATGCTGGAATACTTAAAAATAAAAATTTTTATGATCCAGAAAATCTTCATATTGTTCATTTAGTAAATCAATCATTACGAGCAATTCACCTTTTTCAGAGTGGTAGAGATTACATTGTAAAAGATGGGCAAATAATAATAATTGATGAGCAAACAGGTAGACAGTTGCCAGGAAGAAGGTTTGGTGATGGCCTTCATCAAAGTCTAGAGGCAAAAGAAAATTTAACAATTAATGCTGAAAATCAAACTTTAGCATCAATTACCTACCAAAATTTCTTCAAGCTTTATAAAAAAATAGCTGGATGTACTGGTACCGCATTAACAGAGTCAGAAGAGTTTTTTGAAATTTATAATCTACCAGTAGTGTCAATTCCTACTAATAAGCAGATGATCAGAAAAGATTCGAACGATCAAATATTTAGAACTAGTAAAGAAAAAGATGAAGCAATAATTAGTAAGATTGTTGAATGTAACGCAAAAGGACAACCATTATTAGTTTTCACTTCAAGTATAAATAAATCTGAACACTTCTCAAATCTATTGGATAAAAAAAATATAAAACACACAGTTTTAAATGCGAAAAATCACCAAAGAGAAGCTGAAATTATTGCAGATGCAGGAAAAAGAAACTCAATAATTATTACGACAAGTATTTCAGGAAGAGGCGTTGACATCAAATTAGGAGGTCAGGATGAGAGTGATAAAGCTGAAATAAAAAAATTAGGAGGATTGTTTGTTATTGGTACAGAAAGGATGGAAAGTAGAAGAGTAGATAATCAAGCTAGAGGAAGATCGGGAAGACAAGGTGATGAAGGTAGCTCTATATTCTATGTAAGCCTAGAAGACGATTTAATGAGAATATTTGGCTCAGAGTCTATGAATAATATACTTGAAAAACTTGGACTTAAAGATGGGGAAAGTATAGACCATCCATGGATAAATAAAGCGTTAGAGAGAGCACAACAAAAAGTTGAAGCAAGAAATTTTGATATTAGAAAAACTCTTTTGAAGTTTGACAATGTTTTAAACGATCAAAGACAAGTAATATTTTCACAAAGAAATGAAGTAATAGAAAATAAAGATTCTAAGCAATATTCTGAAAATTTTCTAGATGAAATTATTGATGATTTGAAACTTAAGAAAACCAAAAAGTTGGCCAATGCAGGATCAAATGAAATCAATATGCAATTAAAATCTTTATTTGGAAAATCATTTGAAGAAAGTGAAATTAATGAATTAGTTAATCTTGAAAATAAGGCGTTTGAAGAAAAAATAAAAAATAAATTTAAAAGTTCAAGGGAAGAAAGAATAAAAATGTTAAATGAAGAACAATATAACGAAATAGAAAAAAGAATTTTTTTACAATTAATTGATCAAAATTGGAAATTACATATTCAATATTTAGAACAATTAAGACAAGTCATTGGTTTAAGATCTTATGGACAAAGAGATCCTTTAGTAGAGTATAAGAAAGAGGCATTTACACTTTTTGAAAATTTATTAAATAAACTTAAGTATGATTTAATTACAATTTTGTTTAATTTAAAGCTCATAGAAAATAGCCAAGAAGAACAAAGCAATGAAAATTTAAGTAAAAAATTTGACGAGCTTTCAACAAAAAAGATTGGAAGAAATGAACCCTGCCCTTGTAATTCTGGAAAGAAATATAAACATTGCCACGGAGCTTTATAAAAGGATGCTTAAAAATAATATTAATAAAACTGCAGCAGATACACCATAATAAATTTTAGAATTCTTTTTAAAGTTTTGATAAATATTTTCTAATGCATTTGCCTTCATAGATAGATCATTTCCATCTTCTGATTGTGTTGTAAATCCTTTATTTCTTCCAATTGACAAAAATTTATTTTTTCTATGAGTTAGAATTTCATCTTTATCCATTGTCTGAAAAAAATCTAAATTTTTCTTTAATGAGTCTCTTACGTTATCCAAAATCAGATCTTTGTCTCTGTGAGCACCACCAACAGGTTCTGGAATTATTTCATCAATTATATTTAATTTTAAAAGGTCGCTAGATGACATTTTCATTGCAGTTGCAGCCTCTAAAGTTTTTTTTGGGTCTCTCCATAAAATGGTAGCACATCCTTCTGGAGAAATGACTGAGTATATTGCGTTTTGAAGCATAATCACTTTATTAGATGATGCTAAAGCTATTGCTCCTCCAGATCCACCCTCTCCAATTATTATTGCAATTGTAGGGACTGTTAACTTCATAGAGCATTCAATAGATTTTGCTATTGCTTCAGCTTGACCTCTTTCCTCTGCGCCAACACCTGGATATGCTCCTGGTGTATCTACAATAGAAATAATTGGAATTTTAAACTTGTTAGCTAACTCCATAAGTCTAATTGTTTTTCTGTAACCCTCTGGTCTCATCATTCCAAAATTATGATCTATTCTTTTATTAAGATCTGATCCCTTTTCCTGGCCAATTACTAAAACAGATTTGCCGTCAAATTTTGCAAAACCAGCTATAACAGCTTTGTCCTCACCATAATATCTATCTCCAGAAAGTTGGATAAAATCATCAAAAAGATTTTCAACAAAAAATTTTGCTTTAGGTCTATCTTCATGACGAGCAACTAATGCTGTCTGCCATGGATCTAAGTTAGAATAAATTTTCTCTAACTTTTCATTTATTTCTTCTTCAACTTTGCTTATTCTTGAAGTATCGACTTCAGATAATCCCTCCTGATTATAGGGGTCTTTTAGTTTATCTAATTCCTCCTCAAGATTTTTGATATCTGTCTCAAAATTTAGGTAATTTTTCATTTAAAGTATGTATTATAAACAAAAAAGGCAATAAATTGTTAAAATAAGTAATTTTGATTGCGCAAAAATGACAATTTATTATAAGATTTTCAATTTATGAGAGAGCAATACATCAAAATCCACAACTTATCTGTAGCAAAAGAACTAGCTGATTTTGTCAAAAATGAGCTTTTACTAGATACTAATGTTGGTCCTGAAGAGTTTTGGAAAGGTTTTGACAAAGTGGTGCATGAATTAGCGCCT
>Ga0207985_1000621_pt1 | contig 9889 bp, 7 predicted proteins | sample ETNtaG_3_FD_185761 | JGI IMG/M metagenome (GOLD analysis project Ga0207985, IMG submission 185761) | Marine microbial and viral communities from oxygen minimum zone, Eastern Pacific Ocean - ETNP201302SV84 (SPAdes) (version 2) | ecosystem: Environmental > Aquatic > Marine > Unclassified ...
TGCATTAAAAGTTATCGATGTACTTAAACAACCGCAACTTGCTGAGGAAGATAAGATTTTGGCTACTCCAACCTTAGCTAAAATTTTACCTCCTCCAGTTAGAAGAATAATTGGGGACCTTTCCGATAGAGAGAAAGTTTTAATTGGTTTAGATCTACTTTTTGATGAATTAACTGAAACTGAATATAGTGGAGATAAATAACATAAATAGAAAACTATATAATTAATAATAAATTTAATGTTTATTTTTATTTAATTTTTTATTGAACAAAACTATGAAAGATAAGAAGTTTGGTAAATCAAATAAAATGCAAGTACAAAAACTTCCTACCGGTATAGAAGGCTTTGATGATGTTTGTAGAGGTGGTTTGCCTGTATCACGCAGTACGCTTGTTAGTGGGACCTCTGGAACTGGTAAAACTGTTTTTTCTCTTCAATACCTACACCATGGAATTTGTAATTTTGATGAGCCTGGGATCTTTGTCACATTTGAGGAGTCGCCTTTAGATATTATTAGAAACGCAGCAAGTTTTGGTTGGGATTTGCAAGAACTAATTGATCAAAATAAACTTTTTATTTTAGATGCTTCTCCTGACCCTGATGGACAGGATGTTGCGGGTAACTTTGATTTGTCTGGCCTTATTGAGAGAATTAGTTACGCAATTAGAAAATACAAAGCCAAAAGAGTTGCAATAGATTCAATAACTGCTGTTTTTCAGCAATATGACGCCATTTACGTTGTTAGAAGAGAAATATTTAGATTGATAGCAAGATTAAAAGAAATAGGTGTGACTACTGTTATGACAACAGAAAGGGTTGATGATTACGGACCAATTGCTAGATACGGAGTAGAGGAATTTGTGTCTGACAATGTTGTCTTATTGAGAAATGTACTTGAGTCAGAAAAGAGAAGAAGAACACTAGAAGTTTTGAAGTTAAGAGGTACCGTTCATATGAAAGGTGAATTTCCATTCACTATGGGAATGGATGGTATTAGTGTATTTGCTCTTGGAGCAATGAGATTAACGCAGAGGTCCTCGAATATTAGGATTAGCTCTGGAGTTAAAGATCTTGATGAAATGTGTGGTGGTGGATATTTTCAAGATTCTATTATCCTTGCCACAGGAGCTACAGGCACTGGAAAGACAATGCTCGTATCAAAATTTGTTGAAGATGCTTATAACAATAATGAACGCGCAATACTATTTGCATATGAAGAATCTAGGGCTCAATTGCTTAGGAATGCGACTAGTTGGGGAATAGATTTTGAAAAGATGGAAAGTGATGGTTTATTAAAAATTATTTGTGCATATCCTGAATCAACTGGTTTAGAAGATCACTTGCAAATCATAAAAACTCAAATTAATCAATTTAAACCAAAAAGAATGGCAATTGATTCTCTTTCTGCCTTGGCCAGAGGTGTAAGTTTAAATGCATTTAGACAGTTTGTAATTGCAGTTACAGGTTATACAAAACAAGAGGAGATAGCAGGATTTTTTACTAATACTGCGGAAGAATTTATGGGAAGTCATTCGATCACTGATTCTCATATTTCCACTATTACAGACACCATTTTATTACTACAATACGTAGAAATAAAAGGTGAGATGGCTAGAGCTTTAAATGTATTTAAAATGAGAGGTTCATGGCATGATAAACGAATAAGAGAATTTATTATTACGAACAAAGGCCCTGAAATAAAGGATTCTTTTTCCAACTTTGAACAAATATTTAGTGGCGCACCTCACAGAATTGTTCCGGATCAAAATGTCCAGAATGTTTTTAAAGGACTAGAAAATAATTAGATAATTTCACTAATTTCAGAACTTGAAAAAGCATCTGTATTATTAATTGCTTTTGTTAAAAGTTCATCTTTATCAGATTGCGCTAACGCTAAATCAAACCAGAAAGTAGTTCCTACACCTAATTCACTAGCCATACGAATTTCTCCACCATGTTTTTCAATTATTCCACGCACTATAGATAACCCTAAACCCGTTCCTTGCTCTGTATGAACAGCATTCTCTACTCTGTAGAACCGATCAAATATCTTTTCTTGATCAGCTTGAGATATTCCTGAACCAGTATCAGCAATCTCAATTCTTACTTTTGGTAATGGTGACACCAACTCACATTGGGGTGCTTCATCATTGTTTTTAATAGGAGGGAAAGCAGGACAGGAATCTGGCCAAGTATAAGCTCTTATAGTTAGGTTGCTGTTTTTTGGACTGAATTTCAATCCATTTCCCAGCAAATTATCAAAAACTTGTAAAAGTAAATCAAAATTGCCAAGGATTGTGGGAATAGTTTCTTCTATATCATGGGCTAATGAAACATTTTTTTCTGTAGCATTAAGCCTATAATTTCTAAGAGCTTGTTCTATAGCTGGTTTTATATCCATTTGCTCGAGTTGAATTATTTTCCCAGACTCCAATCTTGATAAATCTAATACATCGTTTACAAGTCTTGTTAACCTATCAGTCTCTGAATTAGCAATTCCCAAAAATTCTATTTGTTCTTCATCAGATAGCTGATCCTTTAAGTCATGTAATGTCTCTACATAACTTTTGATGTTAAAAAGTGGTGTCCTCAATTCGTGTGAAACATTACTAATGAATCTATTTTGTGCTGCGTTAAGTTCCACTTCTCTTGTTAAATCTTGAATCGTTACGGCTATTCCCTTCAATTCAACTTTGTTTGTATCTAAAACTGATTGCAAAACAATTCTTAATGTTCTAGCTGGTTCTCCTAAGCTAAATCTTAAATCGTCCTTCTCCTTCTCTCGGTTCAATATGGATTCTATATTTGTATGTAAATCATTGGATAAAATCTCAGGAATTTCATTTAAAAAATGTTTACCTTCTAGGAATCTTCCTTCCCAACGGAATAATCTTTTGGCTGTTGGATTAGTAAGTACAATATTGCCTTGAGAGTCCAATAATATTGCACCATCAGCCATCGTAGCTATAAGGGATTGTTGCTTTATTTGAGCAGCTTTAAGCTCTTCAATATTTGCTTCATCGTAATTTTCTAACTGAGTTGCCATTCTGTTAAATCCATTTAAAAGTTCTCCTAGATCTCCAGTCATTGGCAAAGAAATTCTGGATTTAAAGTTTCCTTTTGATATTTCTCTAACACCTCTTACTAACTCCCTTACGGGTCTAGTAATTGTAAGTGCATTGAATACAGCTCCTAGTATTAATAAAACCCATATAGAGATAAAAACTGCTATTGTCACTTCTCTTGTGAGTGCGGCACTGGCTAATGCCTTTTTATTAGGAGTAACGCCCAAAGCTAAAGTTCCGAGATATTTGCCCTTCCATAACATTGGGACAAATACATCTGTTACTTGACCTTGAGGAGTCGCATGTTGCCTAACTAAAGGGAATTGTGGTCTTTTCTTTAATTCTGAGGGTAGTTTTAATCTTCTTGTAAGTTGGAATTGACTATCTGGGCTTGTAGGTGTTGCACTGATCGGTATTCCCAGTTGAACGATGTCTTCAGCATCAGTAAAAAATATATAACGAAGGTTCCTACTCGATCTCCAAAACTTTTCAGCTACATTGGAAATTTCTTTTTTCTGGTTATTAGCAACCAACTCTGTAACATTTCCAGATAATAATAAGCCAAGATCTCTCGCATATCTCGTATCATTCATTCCTGCATCCCTTTGAATGCTATTTAATGCAAAAAACGTTATTCCTGTCATTAGAAGACTTACTACGAGAGTAGCGATTGCTAACAATTTTGTCCTTAAACTAAATCCACTCCACCAAGCGAGGAATCTATTAATCCAATAGTTATTGTTAATAGCTTCATTTTCGCTGATATTATATTCTCTATTTTTTCGATTATTGGTATCCACCATATGCCTATTTCTCCTTAGAAAAGTTTTTTCTTACTTGATGACCTATGTCATTTCTAAAGTAAATTCCCTCAAAATGTATTTCTTTTAAATTTTTGTATGCTCTTTCGAAAACCATATCAAAATCTTTACCTTGACAGACAATGCTTAATACTCTTCCACCATCAGTTAATAGTTCACCATTTTTGCTTAATGAAGTACCTGAATCGAAAATTTGACAATCATCTAGGTCAATCCTACCCATTTTTATTTGAAAGCCAGTGGTATATTCCTGAGGGTAACCTTTCGAAGTTGCAATCACACAACCACTTACCTTATCGGGTGTCTCAATTTTTTCATCACCGGTTAAATTTCCCATTGAGCATTTTTCTAAGAGAAGTACAAAATTATTATCCATTAAAGGCATTATTGTTTGGCATTCTGGATCTCCAAATCTGCAATTATATTCTATAACTTTGGGCCCAGATTTTGTGATCATCAACCCAAAATAAATAACGCCTTTGTAATCGATATTTCTTTTATTTAATTCATCTATTGTTGGTTCAATTATCTCTTTGGTAATTCTATTAAGGTAATTTTCTGATAATAGTGGGGCAGGAGAATAGGCTCCCATCCCTCCAGTATTTGGACCTTTATCTTTCTCATTAAGACGTTTATGATCTTGTGCAGTTGGAAGTAGTACATATTTCTTTCCGTCACATAAAGCAAAAACTGAGACTTCTGGACCATAAATTTTTTCTTCTAGGACTACTACGTTCCCAGATTTACCAAATTTACCATTGAATATGGATTCTGCTGCTCTAACACATTCATCTTTTGAATCAGGAATGAAAACACCTTTACCTGAAGCTAAACCATCCGCTTTCACAACAAGTGGGATAGATGATGAATTGATAATATTTTTAGATTCTTCAAGGGAATTGACTTTCCAAAATTTAGCAGTTGGAATATTTGCATTTTGCATGAATTCCTTTGCCCAAGATTTACTATATTCCAACTTTGCCCCATCTTTACAGGGCCCAAATACTTTAAAATCTTTTTTTCGAAGAAAATCTGCTAATCCGTTCGCTAAATGTATTTCTGGACCTATAACAATTAAATCAATTTTTAAATCATTAAGCTTTTGGACTAATTTGTTTTTATCATTTATATCAATTTTTATTCTTTTGCATTTACTTATTCTTTCTGATCCAGCGTTACCTGGGATTAAAAAAACTTTCTTTACTAATTCATTTTTTTGAATAGCCCAAGCTAAAGAATTTTCTCTCCCTCCATTTCCAATTACTAAAATATTTTCTAATTTACTGAATCTTTTAGAACTTGCTGAGTTAATGCTCATAAATTTTTTTTTGAAGGTTATGAGGTTTCGATGAATAATCAGTTAAAATGAAATTAACTTTTTAGATTTGATCTCTAATAAATATGTTAATTATAAATCGCACTTTTAGTAATCTAATGAGGTCTTAAATTCATGAATGATAAATATGATTTGATTTATGAAGGTAAAGCCAAAAAAGTATTTTCTCATGATGATGAAGATAAAGTAATAATTGAATTTAAAGATGACGCCACAGCTTTCAATGCTTTGAAAAAAGCAAAATTTGAGGGCAAGGGTAAGCTTAATTGCTTAATAAGTGCAAAAATTTTTGAAATTCTTATGAAAAATAATATTCCAACTCATTATCTAGAACTTAAAAATGAAAATACAATGATTGCACAAAAAATAAAAATTATCCCCCTTGAAATTGTTTTGAGAAATATCGCTTATGGCTCTTTGTGTAAACAAACCACAATCAAATCCGGAACCGTTCTGGCTAAACCATTAATTGATATTTATCTCAAAAATGATGAACTTAATGACCCGCTTATAACAAAAGATAGGATTGAATTACTGAAGATAATAAGCTGTGAAGATTTAGATTCAATTATTGAATTAACTTTAAAAATTAATTTAATCCTTAAAAGTTTTTTTAAGAATATTCAGCTTCAACTTGTAGATTTTAAGTTAGAGTTTGGTTATGATTTTAAAAAAAATATACTACTCGGGGATGAAATAAGTCCTGATAATTGTAGATTATGGGATCTGAATCAGAAAAATGATATAATTGTAAGTCTAGACAAAGACAGATTTAGGAATGATTTGGGGGGGCTTATTGAAGCTTACAGTGAAATTAACCAAAGAATAAACAATTTCTCTAATCCAATTGAATAAATAATGTTTTATTTACTTTAATCAAAATACTATGCAGAAACATTTTTCAAAATTTAGAAAGGTTTTCAAAAGTATTACTTTTTTTCCTTTAATATTTGTATCTAACAATCCATTAGTATTTGCTGAGGATTTGCCAAATGACACTGATAAATTACTTACAACTCTAGAAATAAGAAATATAAACAAAGGTTTTGCTCAAGATCCTGATATCAATAATGAGAATTTATTTATTGCGGAAAATACAAAAGATATTGATCAAGAAAATGTCCTTATTTCAGAGATAATAATAGAAGGATGGGAAAATCATCCTGAGGGCAGAAAACTTGAATTGGCTGCATATGATTCTATGAGTATTAAGCCAGGAAGTATCGTTAATAATCAAATTTTAAACCAAGACCTAAATGCAATATATGCTAGTGGTTGGTTTTCAGGAGTGAAGATTAAGTCTCAAGATGGGCCATTAGGAGTGAGGTTAATTGTAAATGTAGTGCCAAACCCAATATTAAAGAAAGTTGAATTTAAACAAAAAGATTCTGTAATTTCTAATGAATTCCTAGATGATATTTTTAATAATTATTATGGAAAAACTCTTAATTTAAATGAATTGCAAAATAAGATAAAACAAATCAAGAAGCGTTATGAAAATGAGGGTTATTCTTTAGCTAGAATTAATGGACCAGAAAGAATCTCAGAAGATGGAATTGTAATTTTAAATGTTGCTGAAGGGATTATATCTGATATTAAGTTAAGGTTTCCAGGATCCGATGGCGAACCTTTCATAGATGGAAAACCTAGAAAAGGTAAAACAAAAGACTGGGTTATAAAAAGAGAAATGAAGACGCAACCCGGTACTAAATTCAACAGAAAAATTTTAGAATCTGATATTAAAAGACTTTATGCCACATCATTATTTGATGACGTTAAAGTTTCCCTTGGACCCGACAGGTCAAATCCTGGGCAAGTTATAATTTTTCTGGACCTTACCGAGCAAAAAACAGGATCTTTAACTGGTGGACTTGGTTATAGCAGTAGTTCTGGTATATTTGCCACAATTGGTTTGCAGGAAACAAATACATTTGGTAGAGCATGGTCTACTAATTTAAACCTGAATTTTGGAGAATATTCCACAACTTATAATTTTTCTTTATCTGATCCCTGGATTAAAGGAGATAAATATAAAACATCCTTTAGAACAAATGTTTTTCTGAGTAGAGATTATCCACAAGAATTTAAAAGTGAAGACAATGGGCGTATATACGCTGTGGATGATAAAAATACTTCAACCTCTGATACTTTTTCATCAATAGTTTTAGAAAAAACGGGAGGCGGATTTTCTTTCTCAAGACCTCTTAATGGTGGAGACCCGTTTAAGGCCGCTAAATGGAGAGTTCTTGCTGGTATGAATTTTAAAAAAGTAAAGATGATTGATGGTGGTGGGAACAAAAAACCATATGGTGATATGACCCCAACTTCAGGCAATATAAACGACATAATATGTATTGGATTCACATCTAATGATGGTACATGTCCTGAAGAAAATACATTGGTAAGTGTTATTGCAAGTACATCTAGAAATAATTTGAATAATTCTGCAAACCCCACTTCAGGAAATAAATTTACTTTTGGTACTGAACAGTTTGTTTCGATGGGGGAAAAATCTCCAACTTTCAATAGAATGAAAGCCTCATATTCATTTTTTATACCAACAAAATTGATAAATTTCACCAGAGCATGCAAGTCTAGTGATGCTACTAGTGAAGATTGTCCTCAAGCAATTGGTTTTCAATTTAAGACTGGAACTATTATTGGAGAATTGCCACCTTATGAAGCATTTTGTATGGGAGGAACATCATCTGTTAGAGGATGGTCATCTTGTGATTTGGCTGTAAGTAAAAGCTTTATTGAGGGCACAGTAGAATACAGATTCCCTATTTGGAGAATGATATCAGGAGCCTTATTTGTTGATGCAGGAAGTGATTTAGGCTCTCAAAAGGATGTACCAGGAAAGCCTGGTAAATTATTGCAGAAATCAGGATCTGGTTATTCTCTTGGGGGAGGAGTTGGAGTTAAAACGCCAATTGGTCCATTGAGATTAGATGTCGCTAGTAAGGACTTAAGCGGAGATTGGAGATACACACTTGGAGTTGGATGGAAGTTTTAAGTGTTTTCTTGGCCTACCAATTATGATTCTTGTTATACCTTGGCTGGTGTTATATCCAGAGAGGGTATAGGTCTGCATAGTGGAGAAAAAACAAGAGTTAAAATTTCTCCTTATGAAAAAGAGGGGTATCATATTTCTTTCAAGGATAAACCCAACGAGATATTTAAACTTACTCAAAATTTAATTGGAACTACGATGCTTTGTACCGCGGTTAAATTGGGCAGTAGAAATTTATATACTATTGAACATTTATTATCTTCAATGGCTGGGTGTGGATTAAGTTATGTACATATTGAGGTTGATGGGAAAGAGATTCCGCTTTTAGATGGATCAGCAATTCAGTGGGTGAGAGCTTTTGAAGAAGTAGGAATAAAAAAGGCTCCTAAACCTGATAATTTTTTCCTTGAGGTTAATAAACCAATAATATTAAATAAAGAAGGCTCTGTCATAGCAGCAACCCCTTCTGAAAAAACTATAATCATATCGACTATAAGTTTTGCCTATAAAGCAATTGGGAATCAAACTTTTATAGTTGATTTAAATCCAAAAAGTTTCGTTGAAATGATTGCTCCAGCAAGAACCTTTGGTTTTAAGGATCAATTTCAAGAATTAAGTGAACTTGGTTTAATAAAAGGAGGAAGTTTGGACAATGCTCTTGTTTGTAATGGTGATGGATGGGTCAACCCCCCATTAAGATTTGATAATGAACCAATAAGACATAAAATTTTAGACCTAATTGGGGACTTGGCTTTGGTAGGGTTACCTAAGGCGCAAATTTTAGTTTATAAAGGATCACATTCTTTAAATGCTTTATTAGCCTCATCGCTAAAAAATTAACTTAATCTTTAATTGTTTTGGAAAAGAAATTATCCAGTGAAAATAATCAACTCTCCTCCGAGAATATATTAGGTTTACTGCCTCACAGATATCCTTTTGCCCTTGTGGATAAAGTGATAGAACATATCCCTGGAGAGCGAGCTGTTGCAGTAAAAAATGTAACTATAAATGAGCCTCAATTTCAAGGTCATTTTCCAGAAAGACCTTTAATGCCTGGAGTTCTTATTGTTGAATCAATGGCTCAAGTAGGCGGGATAATAGTAACTCAAATGCCTGATCTTCCTAAAGGTCTTTTCGTCTTTGCGGGAATTAATAATGTGAAATTTAGAAAACCTGTTGTGCCTGGAGATCAATTAATAATTACTTGTGATTTATTAAGTATTAAAAGACAAAGATTTGGTAAGGTTAAAGGTCAGGCGCACGTTGATGGGGGCTTGGTTTGTGCCGGAGAATTAATGTTTTCATTAGTTGATTAGATAAATGGAGAAAAATTTTTCTGAATTCAAGGCAAATTTAAGTGGTGCAAAAGTTCACCCAAATTCTTATGTTGATCCTAGTGCCGTTTTACATGATGATGTCATTATTTCTCAAGGAGCCATTGTCGGCCCTGATGTGACTATCGGGAAAGGAACTGAAATAGGACCGAATGCTGTTATTACTGGCAGAACTCAAATTGGTATTAATAATAAAATTTTCCCTAATGTTTTTATAGGTTTTGAGCCTCAAGATCTTAAATATAAAGGTGCTTCTACTGAAGTAATTATTGGAGATAATAATACTTTTAGAGAATGCGTAACTATAAATAAGGCAACTG
>Ga0207985_1000624_pt1 | contig 9867 bp, 10 predicted proteins | sample ETNtaG_3_FD_185761 | JGI IMG/M metagenome (GOLD analysis project Ga0207985, IMG submission 185761) | Marine microbial and viral communities from oxygen minimum zone, Eastern Pacific Ocean - ETNP201302SV84 (SPAdes) (version 2) | ecosystem: Environmental > Aquatic > Marine > Unclassified ...
GGAATAAATGATAAATATACTTGGTTTGATTATAGATCAAGGATGTTTGATCAAGATCCCAAAAGAGGTTTAAGGATTGATCAAATACTCGTATCAGAATCTTTAAAAAGCTCTATCAAGACTACTGGTATGGATTATGGTACACGCGCTATGGAAAAACCATCTGATCACTGCCCTATTTGGCTAGAATTAGCTTAATTAACGCTTTGCTTTGAAAAACCTTTGAATAATCTCTTTGCATTCATTCTCTAAGATTCCAATCTCATAATGAGTCTTATGATTATGAAATGGTTTATCAAGAAAGTTATCTTGTGAAACTATTGATCCTTCTTTTGGTTCCTTAGCTCCGATAAACAGATTATCCATTCTTGAAGCAATAATTGCCTTTGCACACAAGTGGCAAGGCTCAATAGTCGAATAGATGTCACATCCAATTAATCTATAGTTCTGAACTTTCTGTGATGCCATTTTAATAGCTTCAATCTCTGCATGAGCAAAGACCGAGTTTCTTTCAATAGTTCTATTTTGACCATATCCAATAATTTCATTATTTTTCACTACAACTGCGCCTATTGGAACTTCATCTTTTTTGAAAGCTAATTGAGCCCTGTTAAGAGCTTCTTTCATGAAAAGTTCTTTCATTTAATTATTTGAGCTAGCAAAAAAGTTTTGAAGCTTTTCTAGTATCTTTTTTTGGGAACCCTCTGCATTCTCCATCTTAGAAATAAGTTCCTCATAGGCTTTTGCAGCATCTGGCCATGGACCTTCTTCATTAAGTCTTTTGTGTATTAATTCAGAAACATTTTTTTCAATTTTGCTATCAATCCTATCAGGGAAATGAAGGTATAGGATTCTTTTTGCAAATTCTCTATATCTATCATCTTTTATTCTGATAGCAATATTATATTTTGTTTCAAAATCTTCAGACTTATGAAATTCCTGAAATAATCTTGAATCATCTGGCGATGGGAATCCTTCATAAACCTGTTGTTCAATAAAGTCCTTTGCAGGATAAAATGGCTTTTCTATATCTGAGCAAGCAGCGATTATTCTCTCTTTAAATTCAAAATTCTCTTTTATCTTTTTAGCTCTTGATACAAGCTCATCCTGGGTTAAATCAAATTTAAAATCAAATTTCTCTCCATCTGCAACTGCTTGGGACTTATTTATTGCTAACACCTTAAAAGGCGACTCAGCATTTGGTTTTTCTATATAAGAAATAAGTTCATGGTATTCGAGCTCAAGGATATCCTCAATTGGATAAGACAAGTCTAAGAAAATTGCTTTATTTGAAGACTCTGGATTTTGACAAATAAACGTTAGTGGATATATAAATCTATATCTTGGACCCCTCTGCACATAACCAAAATAGTTTCTTGTTGATAGCATATCTATGAAACTTGCTTTTGTTGCTTGCAGAAAAAAATCTTCAACCAAATCAGAGTGCTCTGAGTAAATATATTTAATAAGATGTACCATAAATTCACAATCTGTTAGAGCATCATGAGCATCCGATACATCAATACCAATTTTTGGAAGAATTTGATCAAGTTTTAGAATTGGTAGATCATAATTATTCATATTGAACTTAATAAAGTCAGGATAGAGATAGGAAACAAGCAAAATCAAGAAATATAAATCACTTCTACCATTTCCATTTGTGTTTGTAATGTAAGGAGGTAATAGATTCCAATAGAACTGTCTTCTATATAACTCTTCGTCAAACTGATGCCCGTTATAAGTTATAAAAATCGACTGTTTATTATCACTCCATTTCTCCCAAGTATCATATATATCTTTCATCATTTGATAATGGGATATATTTGAATCAAGACTTGAAATCTTTTTGTGAACTAAATAAGCACCTGGCTGTGGAACGACCCATGGCAAAGGTCTAGATTCAATATTTTGTGCATCAATTCTTTCAAAACTCTCATCTGTTAAGATTGAAGCAGATTGAATAATTTGTATAAAATCTTTTTCTCTTAAGCCTGTAGTTTCAGTGTCACTAAAAATAAAGTTTTTTTGCATCTATGCGTCTATTTCTGAATCAATTAAAACAGCAATAAGAAGAGCTGGTTCATCTCCATTATTTCGCCATGCATGATTTGTTCCTCTTTGAACAACGGTATCAAAAGGTTTGACGTCTATTTCATCTTCATCGAGTATGAGAGTAACATCACCTTTTAATAAAATAATATAGTCAATACTGTCGGTCTTATGCATTGCTGGATGCCTTGATACATCAACTCTGCAATGAGATGCTTTAATCTTATCAAATGCATCTGCAGCCATTTCATTTAAAATTTCAATTGGGGCTCCTTCAGGAGTGGGATTAATTTGAAAGTATCTAAATTTTGTTCCTCCCTTTGAGGGCTCAAGCTCTATGTCGATATCAGCCTTATCTTCAAAACCTTTTGTTGAAAATGGAGTTGCTTCTGTATTCCAAATCTCATAGAGACCGCCAACGTCCTCACCAATTGATCTAGCTGGTGGTCCTTCATGCATTACAACTGATTTTCCATCTGCATTATGTCCTGTAATAATTCTTCTCATTTATTTATCCTCCTGTCTTTCTTCTATCTAAATAAATATATGGTGAGTAAACTAAATATATAAAAAATATAGCTACTGGGTATAGTATAAACATATGAACCGGCGGTTCAGGCATTAATGAAAGAATATTATCACCATATGGCCTTTCATTAAGATACCAGTAATTTGCACCCAAAATAAAGTTTATGCCATACATAATCACTAATAGGATTGACGAATAGAGTATTAGCTTTGGTATATCTCTTAAATATGGCCGTTGACCTAAATTAACAATTGAAAAAACTACTGCGAGTAAAATTAATGAGTGGCCATACATAGTTGCAAAATATTCATAGTGCGGGAAAGCAAACTCAGAGTCTGGAGTTAATATTGACATGCCAGCGCCAGCGATTCCCCAGAAATATGCAAAAATAAATAATGGCCTAAACCCTGTTAAAAGAAAGGCTGCAATCACAATTGCTGAAAAATCACACAGATGCAAAGGCAGATTTTCTAATAGGTTGCCACCTTTGATCCAAGTCTCAACATATGTGGATCTAATTTGATTTTCAATTAATAAAATAACTAAAAGATATTTTGAAAAATTTTCTAATCCTGGCTTTGATCGAATTGCTTTTGGGATAAAAACTATTGCAGCTAGGCAAATACTGAAGCCCAAAAAGTGAGATAAGGATAGTAATTCAAATTCTTGCATATAAGTTTGATTAAATTGTTAAGATTTATGAAAATCTTAAACTGTTGTCCTCTATTTTCCCATAATTTATTTCAAAAATATCTTTCAAATAGTTTTGATTATTAACCCATGGTTTTTTATTCCCTTGCCTAACAGTGATGGAAGCTGCCCTTCTTACGTAACCCGATGAAAAATCATCTAGGAATCCTTTTGTTTCCTGTAAGTCCTCAGGAGCCTCGGGCAGACATTTAGCATAATTATTATCATCCATAAAATTAATTAATCTACAGGCATATTTACTTGTTAAATCAGCTTTGAGTGTCCATGAGGCATTTATGTAGCCGAAAGTATTAATAAAATTTGGTATTTGGGTATACATCATACTTTTGTAGATAAAGCTTTTAGAAATATCGATCTCATTTTCATCAACAAAAATCTTAATTCCACCAAAATTTTGAAGTTTTATCCCCGTTGCTGTAATAATAATATCTGCCTCTATTAGTTTTCCTGAATCAAGCAGGACTCCTTTTTCTGAAAATGAATCGATTATTTCTGTCTCTACCGATACTCTTTTTTGATTGATGCTCTCAAAGAAATCACTATCAGGTGCTAAACATAACCTTTGCTCCCAAGGGTTATAAGAAGGAGTAAAGTGTTTTTCAATATCAAAATCTGGAAGTTCATCTCTAACGAGATTTAGTAGATAATCCTTTACTAACTCTGGACTTCTTCTTGCTCTTCTAAAAATCCTTCTTTGTCTGAGAATATTTGTAAATCTTATTATCTTATAGCCTAGCTTTGGAGAAATATAATTAAGCAAATGAAGAATCTTATATTTGCTTGGCACTGAAGCAATATATGTTGGAGATCTTTGGATCATGGTCACATGGCTAGCTTGTTTTGCAATCTCTGGAATCAAAGTAACTGCTGTAGCCCCACTCCCAATGACTGCTACTTTTTTATTTTCATAATTAATGGAGCTATCCCACTCTTGGGGATGAATAATTTGTCCTACAAAATTTTCAGACCCTTTGAAGATTGGTTTATGGCCACTTTCATAACTGTAATATCCAGCACACATCTGAATAAACTTAGTTTTAATTGTCTCTGGTTTGTTTAGTTTTTTATTGTTTACGCTCAATTCCCATAGCGAATCTCCAGAATTCCATGAAGCTGACTCAATATGCATATTAAATTTAATAAGATCTTTAAGATTATTTTCTTTTATTGTTTCACCTAAGTAGTCCATTATTGCGGGGCCATCTGCAATAAACTTTCTACTATTCCAAGGCTTAAATGAAAATCCAAGAGTATGCATATCAGAATCAGATCGAATGCCAGGATATTTGAAAAAGTCCCAAGTACCCCCAAAGTTATCCCTGCCCTCTAGAACTAAAAAATCTGCTTTGGGACTATGTTTCTTAAGGTGATATGCTGCACTGAGACCAGATATACCAGCTCCTATGACAATAGTGTCGTAAATCTTATTTTGGGACTGTATATTCATTAAGTTTTATTCTTATCAAATATATTCTTAACTTTATTATCTTTATTTTCTAGAAGTTCCTCATTTATTTTTACTATCTCATCTGAGTCTGGTTCAGTTTCTAAACGCGATACAGGAATTGAATTACGAATCTTTTCTGCACTATCGATAAGGCATATTTCTGACTCAGCAAGTGGACCAGAGCAGTAAGCAGATGTTTCCATTCCCTCTTGAACAAATTTAATAAGCTCCGTATCTTCTGCATTTACTTCTCGATTTATTCTCCAATTTAGATATCTAGCTGCTTTCATCTCTCTTCTTTCATCTGGCAATGCATAAGGTATTTCTCTAATCAGAGTGTTGCGAGAGTTAATTGGTATAAATTGCATAAAATCCATCTGATCTGGATAAATATCAAATGCTAGATTAGGCCACAATCTATAGTAAGACCAGTGCATTTGCTTATCTTTAGGTAAATGTTTAGATTCCGGTAATAACTTTTTATAGAGATCATTAGATAAATTTTTCTTTCTTGTTTTATTTAAGTCACCCCACATTTTATGAATAAATCCACCGTCTTCGGATAATTCAATTCCATAACTATTGCCCACTAAACCAGATAGGCCAGGATGCGCAATGGGTATATGCAAGGCATCAACATAATTATCAGCAACCTGCTTCCAATTAACATCTCTTGGTCTCATTGTTACCCTTCCTAATGGTTTTATATCTTCTAATTTGTATAAAAATAATTCTTCTAAATAAGGCGCAAATTGATCAGCTACGCTTGGCACTGAACTTGGGTTTATCTTCGCAAAAATAAATCCTAAGAAGATTTCCATTTGCACCGGCTTTAAGCTGTGATCCTCTTTGTCAAAATTCTTAAATTGCTCCTCATGAGGAACAGATTTAAGGTTTCCAGTTAGGTCATAACTCCATGCATGATAAGGACATCTAATTCTTTTGCCGCAATTCCCATCATCCTCTAAAAGCTTTGTAGCTCTATGGGAACAAACATTATGAAAAACATTTATCTCATGACTCTCATTCCTTATAGCAACTAATCTTTCATTAAAGAAATTGAAAGTAAAATAATCTCCTGCATTAGGAATATTTGAAGAGTGGCATATTAACTGCCAGTTATTCAAGAATAAGTGTCTTTTTTCAAGCTCTAGAAATGCATCACTTGTATATGTCCAAGCTGGCAAAGTTTGATAGCTTTTAGAAATCATAATTATTTATTTAGAATTAAAGTCTACTCTAAAAAATAGCATAATTCCTGAGATAGAGCTCACTAAAGCTAAGATAGAAAAGATTTTGAGGAAAATATTATTTATCTTATCCCTTGTTTGCCAATCCATAATATGAAATCCCCACATTAAGTCCCAGATTCTCCATTGAAGTGATCGAACTGCAGTTATTTCCCCAGAGAAAACATTTAAATATAAATTAATCTTCTTATCTTTATCATTTAGAGAGGTGACTTTGAATAAAGGAAGATCTCTACCTCTAAACTCTGAACCTTTCGAGGATTCAGTAATTTCTTCTAAATCTATTGGCATAAGAGTGGAAGATGCACTAACGATCTCAAAGACTTCATTTTTATTTAGCTTGTTTACAGGAGAGCCAAAAGCGTCAAGATATTCGACGCCCATACTGCTACTTACAACAAAAATAATTTCCCCAAGTCTATTTACTGCCTTAACTTGCTGAACATCAGACCTCGAAAAATTAACTTCATTAAAATTTATAGGAAAACTTTCCGTTAATCTATATTGCTCTCCCCTTACGAGCTCAATCTTATTGAAAGCAAAATATATTCCGGAAACTGTCCATAAGAATAATTGAACAGATATAAAAAAACTCAAGTATTTGTGAGTATTTCTTACAATATTTCTCATTTAGGAAGGTTTCAATAGGATACGAGTGTTTCTATGTTGTAGCCCTGACCTTTAATTAAATCACTGCCGCCAAGCTCTGGAAGATCGATGATACATAGAATTAATATATCCGATTTTTCAACATTGAAATTCTCAGTAAGAAGTTCTGCACATGCTATTGCAGTTCCTCCAGTTGCAACTAAATCATCAATAATTACTACACGCTGTCCCTTCTCGATATTGGTATTTTTCTGAATTTCTATTGAAGTACTTCCATACTCAAGATCAAAACTCTTAACAAATGTTTCATTCGGTAACTTCCCCGGCTTTCTTGCTAAAACAAATGGAAGTAAAAGATCTGTCGAAACAGAACCAGCAAAGATAAATCCCCTACTTTCAATACTCACAATTAAATCTGCATTGAAGCTTTCTGTCATCTTTGTTAACTCTTTGCAGGTTTTTTTAAATGGTTCAGGTGTTTCAATTAAACTTGTTATGTCCCTAAACTTTATCCCTGGGATTGGGAAATCCTCTACATCTCGAATATGTTTTTTTAAATCTAATTTATCACTCATTTTTTTTCCTCTTTAAGGTATTTTATCAAATATCTTAAAAATTAGCGCTTATATCAATTACGATTAAAACAGCAATTGAGAGCTGGAATAGCAAGCTAAGCCAGAGTATTAATTTTATGAATAAGCTTGGCTGTAATTCTTTTTGCAACTTATTTGATAAATAAATTGCGCCTATATTCACAATAGGTAATCCCATTGCAGCCCAAATACCTGCGATCAATAAAAGTGTTATTGGGTTTGGTAATAAAAAATAAAAGACTCCTGAAAAAAATGGCACTAAAAACGCAATGAGTTTTATTAATCTCTTTCGAGTGTTCTCTTTTTCATAAATAAACCCCATTGAGATTAAGTAATCAGAAATTGTTCTTGTAAATGCAGCCGTTCCTGACAGAAGGGTTGAATAAAGGATAAAGAATGCAAGAACTATGAAAAGCCATTTTGCCCAGTCACCTAATAAAAGAGAAAACATATTTTGAAGGGCGTTGATGATGTCAACATCCCAAAATGATTGTGTGGCTAATGATTCCTGAAGTTGCGGTAAAGTATTTAAAACTCCGGCACCAAGAAAGAAAAAAGGAAGCGTGCCTATTGTAATGAAAAAGATAGTTACCCAAACATCAGTTTGCATTGTTCTTATCCAGTTTTTGGTCTCTTGAATATCTTCAGTATTGCCTTGGGCATAGCCTTTCTCAAGACACCAATAGGTGTAAGCCATTATTTCTCCATAACTTATTCCGGTAAAACCAAATACTGCAAGAGCTAATGGCAAATATTCAAATGGAAGAGAGAAATTTAGACCTGAAAACACTTGTGTAGTGCTTAGTTCATAACTAGTAGATTGCATAGAAAAAGCAATAACTAAGGTTATTAAAGAAAATACCAAAACCATCCCAAGAAGAATGTTCTCGAGAGTTGCATAAGAGCCTCTTATTAATATCAACCAGGTCATTAGGCAGGATAAAACAACCCATGCCTCAATATTTATAGAGGGAAATAAATTTGTTCCAGCCTCTGCAACTGCCCCAACCAATCCTCCCATACCAATTATTGCGGGCAAAACTCCTAGGAACATAAACCATACAAGCCAAGAGGTTGTTTTTCCGTTTATATTTGTCTTTGGACCAGGGATTTCTGCAAAAGCTTCAAGAAAGGTTTTTTTAGTAACTACAACATATCTGCTAATCTCAGCTTGAATAATTGGCTTAGTCCATATGCTTAAGAGGAGCCACCATAAAAGAGTAAACCCAGCTGCTGCTCCTAAGAGAGGTGTCATTACTATGGAGCCACTCCCAACTACGCTTCCAGTAACTATGGCACTTGGTCCGATAAATTTTAATCTATCAAGAGTGGTTCGCGGTGCTACTTGCTGAGAATGGTTTTTTTTCAAATTTATTAAATGAAAGTTTTATTTGATTCTTACTCGTTTCCAAAAACAGTATTATGAGTATTATTAACTCTCACAAATGTAGTACATTTTGAGAGATCTTTTAATTTATTTGCTCCAACATAGGTACATGCGGATCGAATGCCACTTAGAATATCCTTAATTGTGTCATCCGCCTTACCTCGGTACTCAACTTCAACTGTTTTACCTTCAGTTCCTCTATAATCATTGTGATTACTATGTCTGGTCATTGCTGATTCTGACGCCATTCCATAAAACTTCATTACTCCATCCTCTAATACACCGTCACACTCATCATGACCTGCTAACATGCCACCAATCATTACAAAATCTGCTCCTCCAGCAAAAGCTTTAACAATATCACCAGAATTTGTGCATCCACCATCAGCAATAATATGTGCATTGAGGCCATGTGCAGCATCTGCACATTCAATAACAGCACTTAATTGTGGATAACCAATTCCAGTTTTAATTCTTGTAGTGCAAACTGATCCAGGACCAATACCAACTTTTACAATATCGGCTCCAGCTAAAATCAACTCTTGCGTCATATCTGCTGTAACAACATTTCCAGCGGCAATAGTTGCATCTGGACATCTATCTCTGAGCTTCTTAACAGAATCAACGAATTTAATAGTATATCCATTTGCCACATCAAGACCGATAAAACCTGAGTTAGCTTTTGATAATTTTGATATATCATCTATGCCACCAAACCAACAGATATTCGATTGCCCCGTCTTAAACTCGTTTGAATTTTTTTTAAGGTGATGTTTTGCTGGACAAGTAATGAGTTTATATTTTGATAAAACTTTGTGCATTGCTGGTGTGCCAATCGTATCCATATTTGCAGACATGATTGGAATTCCAGTCCATTTTTTCTTACTCCAGAGAAAGCGATGTGATCTTTTAAGTCTTACTTCACCTCTAGAACTCATTGTGGATCTTTTAGGCCTAATTAAAACATCTGAGTAATCAAGTTTTATATCTTCATTAATTAACAAAAGTAAGTCCTCCTCGACTTATCTACTTTATATTAATAAGCTAATGTTTAAAATAATAAAGATGATATTTTTATTCCCACTCAATAGTTACACTTTTACAAAGCCTTATGTAGCAAGGGTTTACGAGGGGCAAAACTGAGTTTACAAGTAGTTTACAAGTTTCGTTCTTCATTTCTGCTTTTGTAACTCCCTAAAATTGAGATTTACTAGTTTCCGCCATCGCATTTGTCTATAGGAGTAAAAAATGAATGCGTAGATATAGATTGGTAATGTGAAAAGACCAGCATC
>Ga0207985_1000625_pt1 | contig 9865 bp, 7 predicted proteins | sample ETNtaG_3_FD_185761 | JGI IMG/M metagenome (GOLD analysis project Ga0207985, IMG submission 185761) | Marine microbial and viral communities from oxygen minimum zone, Eastern Pacific Ocean - ETNP201302SV84 (SPAdes) (version 2) | ecosystem: Environmental > Aquatic > Marine > Unclassified ...
CTTATTTTTTTGTCTAAATTTGCTTTCCATTCCTGAAATGTCTTATTATCTCTTTCTCTTTCGTTGTTAAAGTAATCGTATATATCTGAGCTATAAGCAAATGGGTCACCAGAATGACCAATATTTTTTAAAAATAGTTCAAATTCCTCTTCCCCTAAAGGAGAGCCATGAACACCACTAGAATTTGCTTTATTGGGTGAGTATTTTCCAATCGTTGATTTTGCAATAATTAATGATGGCTTGTCAGTGATCTTTTGTGCATGTTTAATTGCATCAATTATTTCTGATTCTTGATGTCCATCTATTTCGAGAACATCCCAGCCCATGGACAAAAACTTGTTTTTTTGATTTGTAATTGAAACTTTTGTTACATTTCCGTCTATGGAAATATTGTTATCATCAAAAAAATAAATTATTTTTCCAAGTTTCCATAGACCTGCAAGCTCTGCAGCTTCTGTAGATATTCCCTCCATCAAATCACCATCAGAGATAATTCCATAAATATAATGATCGATAATATCTTCTCCAAGAACACTAGAAAGGTATCTTTCAGCTACCGCTAAGCCAACACCATTTGCAAAGCCTTGACCAAGTGGGCCTGTCGTAGTGTCAATACCAAGTTGAAAATCTTTTTCAGGATGTCCTGCAGTGACAGATCCTAGTTGGCGAAAATTTTTTATGTCATCCATTGAAATATCAAAACCATTGAAGTGTAGAAGGCTATATAAAAGCATAGAACCATGTCCTGCACTTAATACAAATCTATCTCTATTTATCCAATCTGGATTTTTGTTTGAAGCTTTTAATGCATTTTTATAAATTGCAACACCAACATCAGCCATTCCTAACGGCATACCGGGATGACCTGAATTTGCTTTTTCTACTGCTGCAGCAGAAAGGACTCTCACAGACTTTGTTACATTGTCAAACATTGCTTTAAGTATATTTATTAATTAAATAGAGGCAAAGGAATCTTTTGCGTGATATGAAGATCTTACAAGTGGACCAGATTCAATATGTGGAATCCCTAGCTCTTGACCAATAATTTTGTATTCTTCAAATTCTTCTTTAGGTGCATATCTGTGGATAGGTCTGTGCCTTTGTGTAGGTCTTAAGTACTGGCCGATTGTTACAATATCAATGTCAATTTGAGATAAATCTTTTAAAACTGCAACAACTTCCTCAAATTCTTCACCCATTCCTACAATTAAGCCTGTTTTCGTCTTGCCAAGAAAGTGAGAATCTTTTGCATATTGAAGCAAAGAGAGTGATCGTCCATATGAAGCTGCAGTTCTTATTTCTCTTTGTAATCTTGGGACCGTCTCAAGATTGTGGTTTAATACTTCTGGGTTAGCATTAATTATGTTCTCTATCGCTCCTCTGTCTCCTTTAAAGTCTGGTATTAATACTTCAACTGAAGTTTGAGGATTCATTAACTTTACTTCATCTATTGTTTTTGCAAAGAAATTTGATCCACCGTCTTGAAGGTCATCCCTATTTACTGAGGTAATTACTGCATGAGTAAGCTCCATAATTTTTACACTTTCAGCAACTCTATACGGCTCATCCATATCAAGATCTGTGGGTTTACCAGTATTTACATCACAAAATCCACAGGCTCTTGTACATGTTTCACCCATAATCATAAATGTTGCAGTGCCCATGGACCAACATTCGTATATATTTGGACATGAGGCTTCTTCACAAACTGTATTCAATCGTTTTTCTTTAATCAAACTTTTGAGTGATAGATAATCTTTTCCTAAGTTTGCTTTCACCTTCATCCATTCAGGCCTCTCGGGTTCGTTTTTAATACTTGACTTAAAAGAAACTGGAATTGCATTCTTAGAAGAATTAAATACACCTTTTTCAACTAATTGATCAATGTCAAATTCCTTCTTTTTCTTTAGTTGTCGTGGTGTAAATTGTGAAAATTGTTCATCAACTTTTTTATATTCAAATGTTTCTGAAAACTTTTTTGAAATTATATCGGTTACTTCTTTAAATGAAATATTCTTGTCATAATTTTGAATTGCGACAATTCTTTCTTCACTGTCTCCACAGGGATTTATGAAATCGTAACCTTTCGTATTATCTGTAATATTTAATGAAAAGCCATGGAATGTAGTCCATTTGCTAACCTTAATTCCAATTGACGCTATTTTTCCCTCTTTTGTCCAAACGCCTGTATCGTCATGTTTTGAGAAAGCAGAAATTGAAAATGTTGACAATGTATCGATTATGACTTTCTCAATTTTTCTAACAAACGGAATTACTTTTTTTGGATCATCTAATCTAATTATTGGATACCCAATTAATTGTCCATCACCATGAAAAGTAATGTCACCACCTCTATCGGTTTCATAAAATTCAATATTATTTTTATTTAATGTATCTTCGGTAACTAAAAGATTATTCTTATCACCTGATCTTCCAATAGTGATTACATTGTTGTGTTCTAGTAAAAGCAAGTAATCGTAATTAGATTTCTCAGAGCTTACTGATGAATGTAGTCCTTTTTGAAGGTCAATTGCTTCTTTATATGGAAGTTTTCCCAGCCATCTAATATTTAATTCTCTCAAGATATTTCCTGAGACCAATCGGTACTTTCAATTCTTGTTTTAATTGAATTTAAAAATAACAGAGCAGTAGAACCATCAAAAACTCTATGATCCCATGTCAAACTCAGTATCCCAATATGCCTAATTGAAATTGAATCTGATCCATCTTCCATCTCAATCACAACTGGGCGCTTTTTCACTGATTCCGTTGAAAGAATAGCAACGTTTGGCTGATTGATTATTGGTGATGTTAAAAATGAATTGAAGGAGCCATTGTTTGATATCGTAAATGTACTTCCCGACACATCATCTAGATTGTAACTTCCATCTCTAAGAAGAGTTGAAATCTCAGATATCTTTCTAGCAGTGCCTGTAAGATTATAAGAATCAGCCTCCTTTATTGTTCCAACAAGTAACCCCTCTTGGTTTATGTCGACTGCAATACCCAATTGAATATTCTCGTGAATCAAATGAAAATTTTTATCTATATCAAAAGAGCTATTAACAACAGGAAATTCGCGTAAGGCACTTACTACAGCTTTTGCAATAAATGGAAGATATGTAAGTGAAAAATTGTTTTCATTTTTAAAATTATCTTTAACTTTACTTCTTAAATTCTCTACGTTTTCAAAATCAACTTCAACTGAAGTCATTACATGCGCAGAAGTTTGCTTTGAGTGAATCATGTTTTCAGCAATTTTCTTACGTAATCTAGGTATCTCACCTGTATTTGTTGACTTATTATTATCAGTAACTTCCTTCGGTTTTTGGTGACCATTATTTAAATACTTATCTATATCTTTTCTTGTAACTCGACCATCTTTTCCTGTGCCAGTAACTTGAAGTAGATCTATATTATTTTCTGAGGCAAGTTTTCTTACGACAGGTGAGACTTTGCCCAAGGCTTGAGTGCTTTGTATAGTTTTGGTTTCAGTTACAGTCTGTTCATTTTCAAAAATTTCTTCAGGAGGTTCTTCTATTTTTTCTATTTTGTCTTCTTGTTCTACTGATTCAGTTGCTTCAGCATTTAAGTTTTCAGTAGAAGTACCGTCTAACTCTAATAATGGAGATCCCACTTCAACTGTCTCACCCTCTTCTACTAATAAAGAAGAAACAGTTCCACTAAAAGGACTTGGTACTTCAGTATCAACTTTGTCTGTTGAAATCTCTAAGATTGGATCGTCTTCTTTAATTTCATCACCAACTTTTACAAGCCAGCGCAAAATAGTTCCCTCAGTAACAGTTTCTCCTAGTTGTGGCATTGTGATGCGTTCACTCATAATTTTATTGTAATTCTTTTATGGCATTTACAACTTTTTGAGCACTTGGAATAAATGCATCTTCAAGTACTGGCGCGAAAGGTATATGTGTATTTGGTGATGTTATTTTTATAATTGGATTGTCTAGATCCCAAAATCCTTTCTCAGCAATTAGAGATGATATTTCTGAAGCTACCGATGAGAAAGGGACGTCTTCTTGTAAAATACAAACATTTGATGTCTTTGCTACAGATTTCAATATAATTTCTTCATCTAATGGGACAATTGTTCTAATGTCCACAATTTCAACTGAAATATCTTCTTTTTCAAGAATGTTTGCTGCTTCTTCAGCAACAGAAACCATTCCTGACCAGGTAACAATTGTTATATCCGATCCTTCTTTGACTACTCTACCTTTACCAATTTCCACTTCATATAACCCAATTGGAACATCCATTTTTAGGTCTGGTTTTCTATAAAGTTTTTTATGTTCAAGATACATGACAGGATTTGGATCATTAACAGCTGCAACAAGTAGCCCTTTTGCATCATATGGGTTTGATGGAGCAACAACTTTTATACCCGGATGGTGTGCAAGTAATGACTCTGGGCTAATTGAATGAAAAGGTCCCGAACGTGTACCAGCACCAGTTGGACCTCTCACAACCATTGGAACAGCTTTGCCAGCTTTCCAATGATATTTTGCTGCTTCAGTAGTTAATTGATCAAGCGCAGGGTAAACAAAATCATAAAATTGTAATTCAACAATTGGTTTTTGGCCAGCTAATGCAGCTCCCACTGCTGCACCTGTAAATCCACCTTCTGAAATTGCTGTATCTATAACTCTAAATGGACCATATTTTTCAAAAAGCCCTTTTGTTGCTTTGAAAGCCCCTTCAAAAACACCTACATCTTCTCCCATAATGAAAACACCTTCATCATTTTTCATCAATTCATCTAGTCCATTATTTATGGCTTCTATAAAGTTCATTGTTTGTAAATTATTTTCTGTATTTTCAATTACAGGGATAGTTCTCTTAGCGAACATATCATTTAATTCATCTTTTGGATCTGGCTCCTCTTGGGTTTTAGCCCACTCAAGAGTTTCCTTTATTTCAGTTTCTAAATTACTTTCTAATTGAATAAAATCATCCTCACTAAATAATCCCTCAGTTAAAAGGGAATCTTCAAATCTTGCAATCGGATCTCTTTTCATCCAGAAATCTCTTACTTCATCTTCAACATAATCTGCAGGATCATGACCAGCGTGTCCATAATGTCTAAAAGTAACTAATTCGATTAAAGTTGGACCTTTACCTTTTCTAGCATTTTCACATGCTTCATGGATTGAATCGATAACGTCATAGATATCATTACCATCAATAATTAGTGACGGAATACCATAACCTGCTCCTCTATCTGCAACATTTGGTGTCCCAAACTCAGTTTCATTGGGTGATGAATAGGCAAATTGATTATTTTGAACTGTAAAGACAACTGGTAAATTTAATACTCCAGCCATGTTTACACTTTCATGCCATGTGCCTGTCGCAGTAGCACCTTCTCCACAATTAGCTATAGCAACCACTCCACTTCCCTGTTGTTGTGATGCAAGCGCCCAACCAACTGCAACTGGTGCTGAGTCAGGTAATGGAGATACAACCATCAAGGTCCCCTTGTCAACTACACCAAAGTGACTATTGCCATCTCGTCCTTTTGAAGGTCCGTCTTTTTTTCCAAAAAAATTAAGTGCAACTTCTTTTAGTGTTACCCCTTTCATTAATTGAACTCCAAGATCTCTATGAGTGCCGCCAAAAATATCTTTTTCATCCATTCCAGCACCAATACCAGCCATAGAGGCTTCTTGCCCTATACCTGGATATACAGCTCCACTCAGTTGTCCCCCTTTATACATTTTTAATAATCTGTCTTCAAGAAGTCTCTGAGTTTTCATAGACTTATAAATTTCCCATAACTGCTCATTAGAAAGTTCTGATGAATATCCTTTTCTAACAATCTTTTCAATTTGCATTAATGTAGTCCTTTCCCGGTCAAGCCAAGTAGCGATTCGCCAACTGCCTCGCTTAATGTTGGATGTGCATGAATAAATTCTGCGGCCTCTTCTGGTAAAGCTTCCCAGCCAACCATATACATTATTTCATGTATCATTTCTCCAGCTGAAGGGCCACATATACTTGCTCCAACTATTGGCCCTTCTTTTTCTGAATAAACTTTTACAAGTCCTTGATTTTGCTCAGTAATCATTGCTCTACCGATGCCAGCAAAGCTATGTTGTGATTGATCAATTTCGATATCACTTAATTTTGCTTTTTCGGCATTTAAACCTACCTCTGCCAGTTCCGGCCTTGTATAAACAACATATGGGATAGCGTTGTAATCAAGTGGCTTCTTGTCACCAGTTGCAATAAATGTGACTGCAGAAATTGACTCTGCAAATGCTGCATGAGCTAATTGAGGTGTATTAGCGACAATATCTCCTAAAGCAAAAATATTTTCTTCTGAGGTTTGAAACGTTTCTAGGTCAACATTTATAAAACCATTTTCAGTAACAATATTTACGTTGTCCAATCCAATATTTTCAGTCAATGGTGATCTACCAATAGCAACCAAAACAGAATCATATTCTTTAGTTTCGTTATCTGAAAAACTAACTTGTTTGTCATCAATCTTTTCAATTGAAGTATTTAATTTAAATTCAACTCCTCGTTTTGAAAGCTGTTTTCTTAACTCACCAGATGTTCTTTTATCTAATCCTGGAAGGATCTCTTTGGCAATCTCTACAACGGTAACTTCTGAACCAAGATCATTAAGCAAGCTTGCAAATTCACAACCAATTGCACCGGCACCAACAATACAAACTCTTTTGGGTGGCTCATCCCAATTAAGAGCACTGTCAGATGTAACTATAAAGTTTTCATCAATTTTAATATCGGGCAACTCTCTTGGTTTTGAACCTGTAGCAAGCAGGATATAATCACTTTCTACTTTTTCAGTTGAGCCATCAGATTTATTTACTAAGACGGTATTTTTATTTTCAATAGAGCCCCAGCCTTCAATAACTTTTACTTTTTTACCGTTTAAAAGTGTCTTAATTCCAGAAACTAGTTTATCAATTACCTCAATTCTTTTTAACGAGGTTTTTTTCCAATCAATTGTTTTATTTTCAATATTTATTCCATAGTTGCTAGAGTTGGAAATTTCATGATTTAACTCTGCTACATGAAGCCAATATTTTGCAGGAATACAGCCACGATTTAAACAAGTTCCCCCTAAAACATCTGATTCAATTAAGGTAATTTCTAGATCAAAGTTGTGAGCATATAATGCTGCGGCATAACCGGCTGGGCCACCGCCAATAATTGTTAATTTTTTCAAATTACCTCTTTCAAGATAGGGTCGCTATCAAATCGAGATAATAACTGCAATACATTAAGGGGTTCCCTGTATGTATTGGTCAAAGTTATTGTCACTATTAAATCTAATGGAAAAGATGCTTACATCCAACTCAGGATAACTCATTAATCAGATACAATATTGCTATGCAAACAAGACATCTTATAATAGCTTCTTTAATTACCGCAATTGTGATTGTTGTTGCATTTGGTGTTTGGGTCATGACTAATTAAGTTGAAGAACTTTAATCTTGGTCATGGAATTTTACATTTTCCATTAAAACTCCCCTGGAGTCCGCCCGGGTTTGTAAATATTTATCTTATTGAGGATGATGATGGCTACATCATGATTGACTGTGGTGTTCATGGAGATGAATATTTTGATGATCTAAAAGTAAATTTAAACAATCTAAACATACAGCTTTCGGATATTAAATTACTAATCGGAACACATTTACATTCTGATCATGTCGGACTTTCCACTGTTTTAAGAAATGAGGGAATAAAATTCGGCCTCTATAAAAACGCACCCGATTTTATTCCACGTTACAATGACTGGACATCTCGTTTCAAAGCAATAGGTGAATATGCGAAAAAACAAGGAGCACCAAAAGAGTTTTTAGATGATATGAACTCCATAACTACTCCAACTACAACTGGAAAAATTACTCCCCCAGAAATACTATTTGATGAAGGAAAAATCAAAGATATAGATCGAGATTTACAAGTAATATTTACACCTGGTCATGACATATCAGAAATTTCAATACTTGACACCTCAAGTAAAATTATTTTTTCTGGTGATCATGTTCTTCCACGAATAACTCCATTTATCCCTCTTCATGATGAAGATACAGATATGTTGTCTAACTATGTAAATTCTTTAGAAAAAGTAAACAATATTGATCACGAAAAAATTGCTCCCGGGCATTTTGAAGTTATTGACAGCCCTCAAAATAGAATTGAGCAAATCCTTTTACATCATGAGAAAAGATCGAAAAAGATAATTGGTATTTTATCAAATGGGGCTTTGACCGGTTGGGAAGTAACCCAAAGTTTGTTTTCGAGACCACTTGATTCTTGGAATTTACGTATGGCTTTTCAGGAAACAATGGCTCATCTGAAATATATAGAGTCACAAGGAATAATTAAACAAAACGGATCGAAAACGATTACATGGGAAGTTATTTAAAAGGTTTATAACTTCTATTCATTGCTTCCTCTAAAGAATCAGGAGCAAATGATTGTAATTGATTATTTTGAACCAACTTCTTTTCTTCTTCTAGTGACTGAAGAATTTTAAAATGATCTTCATTGTCGCAATCATATACTTTCATATTTTTGCGATAACCAATAAATCTATAATTTTCAAATTTTGAAAGTCTTGGCAATTTTATAAACTTAGAAGTCTAGCAACATCATTTCTAGCAGATTTTGAAGTGCCAAAAATTAAGGAGTCCGACTTTGCCTTTTTAAAGTATAGATGTGCTGGATGTTCCCAAGTGAATCCAATACCACCATGGACTTGAATTGTATCCCCAGCAACTTTATTAAAAACTTCTGAGCAATATGCTTTAGCCATCGAGGAGCTCATCTCAAGTTCTATTGGGTCATCAATATCCACTCTCACAGAACTGTAAGCTATAGATTTTGCACTTTCAATTTGTAAAACCATGTCTGCACACATATGTTGAATAGCCTGAAACGATCCAATGGGTCTCCCAAACTGTATTCTTTCTTTTGCATATTCTGTAGACATATCCAAGCATGCTTGAGCACCACCAACTTGTTCCATTGATAGAAATGATAGGGATATATGCTTTACTTTATTCCATAAATTATTGTCTTCAGTAATGTCAAACATAAAATTATCTTTACTTATTTCTACATCTTGAAAATTGATTTCTGTCATTGGTCTGGATTGGTCCAAAGAAGTTGTCTCTTTTATTGAAATACCAGGAGTTTCTTTTTCAACTAACAAAAATTTAAATCCATCAGTCCCTTTTGCAAGAACAGCAATTAAATCTGATGAGTCTCCAAACATAACGTAGCTTTTATTTCCATTCAACAAATAACCCTTCTCACTTGTTTCGAATGTAGTCTCAATATTTTGATCATTAATTTCATACTTATCATTTTCATAGATAGCATAAGTTCCAATTTTTGATCCAGTTATTATATCTTGTAGAAATTTAGTTTTTAAGTCATCTTCGGAATGAAGTAATAGCTGTTTGAAAACTACTCCAGAACTAAAAAATGGAACTATGGGCATATAGTAACCAAATACTTCAGACAGAATTGAAGAGTCGATTTGTGAAAATCCTAATCCGCCATCTTGTTCAGGTACATCAAGGCCTAACCAACCTTGCTCATTAATAAGCTGCCATAATTCAGTATCAATTCTTGTATTGTCATCAAACTTCTTAATCAGTTCAAGTAAATCTACTTTTTCAGATAATAACTTCGTAGCATTTTCTTTAATTTCGTTTTGTAAATCTGTAAGACTAAATTGCATTACTTTATTCTAATTTTGTTTTCAAATTTGACTAATCAAATGTCATTTGTTTTTTAATAGAATTAATATGGATATGTGTTAAAAATTGAAAATTTACATGCATCTGTAGAATCAACT
>Ga0207985_1000627_pt1 | contig 9846 bp, 9 predicted proteins | sample ETNtaG_3_FD_185761 | JGI IMG/M metagenome (GOLD analysis project Ga0207985, IMG submission 185761) | Marine microbial and viral communities from oxygen minimum zone, Eastern Pacific Ocean - ETNP201302SV84 (SPAdes) (version 2) | ecosystem: Environmental > Aquatic > Marine > Unclassified ...
ATGTCTACAACAACTTCGTATACAAAATCGTCCATTTCGTGAGAATACATATTCGTTATTATAGCATATGTATAAAAATCGTCAAGAGAGTGTGAGACTTGTACTCCCAATACCAGCAACAGTAAAAGTAAGTGTTGAACCAATCACACTTATCTCCACTCCATTAAATGTCCGTGAATAAGAATTACCATATACGAATAGATCTTCAGTAATTTCTGTTTTTTGATCGATATAATTTATATCATCGCTATCATAGTCTGGATAAGGAACACCACCGTTTTTAAAATCTGCCATTATAAGAAATCCTGTAAATTTGCACCAAAACTTTCTAATTCAGCAGAAAGTGCTGTCTCTGCTTCTTTTAGTTGTGATTGTAATGCTTTAGTGTCAATACTACTCGCTACATCTGCTAGTTTTCCAGTATATAAACTTTCTGGTACTGATGTCCCCTTAAATACTGCACCACTCCAACTTACATCTTTGACTCTTATCTTTCCTCTAGGAGCTTTGATATAACATTCATTTGAACTCATGGTAACTTTACCTGCCTTAACTGTAAAATTAGCAGGTGCATTTATTTCTACATTCTTACTTGCATCTATAATAATATTTGTTCCTGTCAGTTTTATATCACCATTACTCATTGCTGTAATGCAAACATCTCCTTTAGTACCAGCAATATTAACACAAACTCCACCTTCCGCTTTTTGTCCACCGATTATTTCAATACACTGATCATTGTAGATGTGATATATTCCTCCCTCTGTCATTCCGCAAGAACTTTGCTCACCACTTTTTGTACTTGCCATCCAATTATATACAATCGGACCACTCAAACCTTCTTGTGGATTATTAATATCAAGCTTTACATTTGATGTATAAGCCTCATATACTCTTTCTTGCCAATTTTCGTTTGGTTTTGTCATATTTTTATTTATTAGTACCCACCATATCCACCGCCACCAGATGGTGGAGAACTAGGAGGAGATGATGGAGGACTTGATGCAGGTGGTGAAGATGTAGGAGTTGATGGTGTACTTGTTTCATAATTAATTGTACCAGTTCCTTCAGATGAGTCAACCATCGTTTGAGTTTCAGTTGGAGTAACTACTTCACCTTGTTCATATGTGACTTGTTCTGCAGATACAACAGTTGTCATAGTAGATCCAGTTGTCATCATTCCCCTTGATGTTCGACTTTCTTGAGGTGTGTCATATATTATAAAATCACTATCAGAGTGTTTAGCACCTGTCATCTTAACACCATTTGGCATAATATGGAAAGCACCATAGTAAGGTTCACCATTAACAAACCCAACAATACCATCACGAGGTGTAATACAATCAATAACAACTTTTATTTCTCCTTGATACTCAGGTCTAGGTGCTAATTGTGCTCTTAATATCGCACCTGAACCTGTGCTTGTCCTAATAGTAAGTTCTGGTAATTCAGAAACTTCTTTTACATTTTCATTTTCTGGATTTGGGGGAATAACATTAAGTAATCTTCCCTGTTCATCAACAAATTTAGTGTACTTATTTCCTTGTTGATCAGTTATCTCATCCTTCTCCTCATAACCTTTACCTGGATTTACTATGACAACGTGATCTACTGTGTAACTTTCATCTGCAGTTTCAATAACTGGATAATTTTCACCACCAGTTATAACTACTATATCCGTAACTTTACCATAAGTGGGTGATGATTTATCGTAATCAATTGTCGCTCTTGCAACTGCTCCATATCCCTGATTACAATTATCTACTATCTCTACAAATGGTGGTATGGTATATCCAGAACCCATATTCGTCATCTGTATGCCAATTAAACTTCCAGTTTGTCCTGCTACTGCATCACCAACTAATCCACCTAGTATTGCTTTAGCAGCTGCACCCTTACCGTTTCCACCAAATACATTTACCTTTATACCTGAACAATTAGATGGTGTTCCCGTAAAACAATCACCTAATCCACTTCGATAACCCTTGTTATTAACAAGAGGTGTCATAAAATCAAATGCACCCGTGACAGCAGCGACTGAACCTAGAGCTAAAGGTAATTTTGGAAGTTCTATGTTTGGTAAATTAAGATTAACACCACTTAATAAATTATTGAAAATACCTGTCCCTTCCGCTGCCTCTTTCAAAGACTCAGCAGCGTTGGCAACACTTGATAGCGTACCTGCTAATTCTTCAATTGATTTAACTGCCATACTTTTTGGACCTTTTCCTATTGTCCACTGATTTGTTTTTTGTGCAAGTGTTGACGATGCAGTAGGTAAATCGCAACCACCTAGAGCATCAGATATACCCAACAATCCATCTGCTTTTTCTCTTAACATTCCACCTATATCACTTGGAAATATATCACCTAAATCTCCAAGCATAGGTCCGATTGCTTCATCAATGCTACCTATAATACTATTCATTATACCAGCATTAAATTGATCACCGATGCAATCATTAAAATTTTGTACATTATTCAATAAAGGTGCTAGTAAATCTGAAATGTTACTCTCTAACTTATCAGTAACATTTTTCATCATACAAGGTATTGCATTTTCAATATTTAAAATTGAGGGTACTTTTGCTTTTTGTGCAAAACTTGCAACTTTTTTTGCAAGTGCAAGATCACCTGTCTCTGCCAGTACAGCACCAAACTTATCTTTGTAGAGTTTATTCAAACCATCATTCATCATTGGTGCCATATTATCGAATGTAGATTTAATCATATTAGATGACATTGAAGTTGAAATACTTGCTAAGTTTCTTGATGCGTCTGCTAGTACTTTATTTTTTAGTGCTGGAGTTGCATTTTTAAAATCTTTAAGTGCATTTTTTATTTCACCATTTACTTTTGTTACTGCTGACCTAGCACCACTTGTATCTCCAAATGTTATTGTTGTTCCCAAAACTGAACTTGCAACTTTAGTTACTTTACCTGTTGCTGCTGTTATTTGCTCTGCTGTCTCTGAATCAACTTGTCTATTTGATGGACTTGCTTCTTTATTTTGATCACCTGCTTCACTCTGTGCAATATTATCATTTGGTTTAATTTTACTGGTGTATCCTGTATACGGAACAAAAGGTTGTGAATATGTTTTATCTTTTGATATTTCAGCAGCAGCTGTTGAACTTGAAAAAACACCTAAAATTACGGGTTGTTGTGCGATGTCTCCATCTAAAAAGAATCCAAGCACATTATCTCCAGGTAATATTTGAGTAGGTTTACCTCGACCTGCTCTACCAGAACCTCCCTCTGGTGATTTTAAAATATGTGCCCAAGGTAAATCTTCGTTCTTAAGTTCTACATCGTTATCAGGATGATAACCCATAATTCTTACTTTAACTCGATTACCCCATCCATCTCCATTAATTTGCTTTCCTTGTGCTTCTTCTGGTGCAACTTGTCCTACCCACCATTTAAAACCATCTCTTCCGAGAAAGTTACTTTGCATTAATGAATTTTCAATCATTTTGCCTTCCTCCCATTCGTATCTCTACAAAGTTGTAATTTTGTATAAGAACCTTTTGCATCAAAAAAGTGAGTTAACTTCTTAATCATATAAAGACCACTTTGAATTTCATCAGGACCTTTTTTCTTTTCCATATCTATTCTAGGAAATTCACAATTAATTATATCACCAGCGATCAAATTTGTATTTAAGGGGATAGTCATGGTTAAAATTTGTGTAAAAAGTGTATTATATCTCATCATTGCTTGTGAATGAATTTTTGCTGGATCAGCATTTTCATCCAGTGAAACATCTTTATCTGTGATTCCTATATCTAATATACCACAAATATATCTACTTGGTACACTTGCCAAAGTTCGACTATCGTTTGCACTCAAAGAAGGGAGAACAACATCAATGTCTTCACCAAGATTTTCAATTTTACCTGAGTAATCCTCTAATTTAAATTCTCTTTGAGCAGTCGGTGTATATGTAAATGTAAGAGGATTAAAGTATGTCCGATTACTACAATATGCTCCTCTCTCAAGATTTTCTAGTAAATTTTGATTACGTGTCGTAGTAAAAGCAATAATATTGTAATCTTTAGTTGTATCATCTCTATCAACTATGCCTGGTTTATAAACATATTTTTTAGGAAATGGATTGGTTCTTATAAGAGCATCGACTGATTTAAATCTAAATCCCTTTTGTGTTTCAAAAAAGAAATAACCCGCAGTTGCATCTTTGCCAGAAACATTACCAGGCACAGACTTTGATGCTAACATTGTCAAAACAGTGAACGGTTTTCTCATATTACCAATAAAACCATAAGGATTTTGTGTTTCATCCATATCATATAGTTTATCAGAACTTAAGTAATTTTTTACAACATCTTCAACACTATCTGATATTTTTTGAGATGATGGGAACTTTTTACCTACTCTTATTGTTTCGTTTGTTATCGCTTCTCTTGAAATTAAATTTAAAACAAACATTTCTCGCTCTGCATCAATGTCTACATCAGTTATTGAACCAACGTATAAATCTTTAAATTCAAGACCATCATTATCAGCAGAGTTACCTGCTATTTTTATTTCTACCTTTTCACCCCCTCTCAAAGGAAAACCATTATATAATGACTGCACTTTTCCATCATCACCTTTTATAGTATTACCAGTATTGATAACAACCATTCTAGCTGTAATCATTGGTGAAAAAACGTCTTCATAGTAATTTAAACTTACGACACCAGTTCTTATATCAGCACTTTTAGCTCCGTTAACTGATGTCAGGGTTATTTTTTCGTATATGGATTTATCTACTGCTGCCATTATGTGTACTTAAGTGTTGAAGTGCTCTGCATTTTCATTAGCAATTGTTCATCTCTAACTTCAGGAATTGAACTCGATGATGATCCACTAGATGTCATACCACCAGATGAAGCGGTCTGCGTTGGTTTCTCAATTATCATAACTTTGTTTTTAGATTTTCTTTCTGTTTCTATATTTACCTCTTTTTTGGATGGTGTTACGAGTGATGATAAATCAACTTTCCTTTTTCCATCTACACTACCCTCAAAATCAGGGTCATACTTATCAGCTAGAGGAAGTGTAGTAGTTGTTGGAGTCACACTCTGACTTATATTTTCGACAGTCTCAGGTGTCTCTAAGAAAGATGAACTTCTATTTCTATTTCTACCTCTTTTATTTCTTTTTTTAGAAGAAGACAATGCTTCCTGTTGTTTTTTCTTTAATTCATCTTGTGGGTCAGTAACATCAGATCCACCAGCAGCCGCAGGTGAGCTGCCTCCACCTCCACCTCCACCTTCATCTGCAGTTAATGATGATTCTAAATCATTTTTTACACCCTCTATATCATCTGAATCTCCTTGAACAACTTCTTCCTCTTCTTCTTCCTCCTGTTGTTTATCAGCTACATCACTCAACTCTTTTTTTACTTGAGTCAATTCAGCAGGTTCTTGACCTCTATTTTGAGGGTCAAATTTTGAAGCTTCCTCTTTATTATCTTTTTCCTGTTCATTATCTAAATCAAAACCTGGAGGATCTGGTAATCCAAAACTTTCTGGATCTTGAAATTGTGCTGATGCCTGATTTATTTCATTTACTGATGAAGATAATCCTGTGGACGCACCTTCTATACCAGCTTCTATCTCTTTCTTTTGACTCAAGAAATCAAATCTCATTAAACTTGATAATGCGTTAGTTATTATACTTCCAATACCACCAAGTACAAATTTTATACCATCAACAAAAAGACTTAATATACCTGTTACTGAGGATATTCTTTTTATTAAACCCTCTATACCCTTGATAATGCTTGGCAAATTTGTTATTGCCCATCCTATTAATAAGATACCTAAGAAATCTAAAATTCTTCCAAGAAATCCTCTGGTACTCTTTCCTAGAATTGTTCCTTGTGTCTTTGGTGCACCTTGAACTGATGATGCTTCAAGTTCATCCTCTCTATCCTTTCTTCTTATATTTTCTTGTCTTTTTCTAAAATACAAATCATCATTACGAACCAAACTTCTTTTAAATATATTTTTCTGTCTTATAGTCTTTATTGCTTCATCAGCATTTTTTCTAGCACCCCTTAAACTTTTAGAAAATTTTTGCACTGAGTCACCTATCGATTTAATACTAATCGATGATTTAAATAATGAATTTCGTCTAGACTGTAAAGACATTATGCATTAGCTCCGTACATTGAGGAAGCATATAATGTATGAATATTATTGTCATTAAATCCTATATTAGGTACATTATCCGCAGGTTCACCACCTGAACCATCAGATGTCGCATCTGCACTTCCACCTTGTCCTGCCATCGGGAATGTAACAATTTCGGCTGCACCCTCTTCTAAACTTGAAACTTTCTCTGCGACATTATTTGCTTCCATTTTATTAACTGGGGTAATTGATTTATCGACCATTCCACCTTTGTTTAATGCTTCAAAGAAACTTGCACCTATTCTATCAGTTGTCTCTCTTGTCATAATAAATTCACCTGGTGTTAATAATGCTGGAATTATATCCTTATTAATTTTAGGACCACGGACTATACCTCCTCTTCTCATACCAACAACAACATCCTGATCTTCAACTCTTTGTAAACTACCATCTTCAAAGTTCAATTCTTTTTCTGATTCTTCCTCATCATCATTTTTTGTCTTAAATCCAAATAATCTTTTTATTCCACCTAGTAATGATTTCATTGCTTCACCACCTATAAATCCACCAATAATACCACCGATAATTCCTCCTGGTCCTGCACCAACTCCTCCAAATAAAGCACCAATCGAAGCACCAATCGCAGCACCCACTTTTGCACCTGCGAAGAATCCTGCTGCACCTGCTATTGCTCTATCTAAATCCTCACCAAATATAAGAAAATCTATCAAGAATGCACCGATTGCACCACCTTTTCCTTTTAATGGTATTGCTAATTTACGGAGCAATCCCATAAATCCTTTTCCACCAGCACTCTTTATCGCTGATTTTGTTCCCTCTTTTACAACTGTTTTAGTGCCTGACTTTACAATTGATGAACTTGCTTTTTCCCCTACTTCAGGAAAGAATTTTCTTTTAAAGAAATTAAATAAGGAGATCTCTCCTGCAAACGCTAATCCTTGTGTGAGTAAATCGACTCCCTGATTACCAGTCTTAGGTATTATTTTATTATTAAAAATAAGTGCTCCACTTGCTAATCCTAATGCGATAGAATTGAATGGTACTGATAATATTCCTCCTTTACCTAATCTGAGAGCAGATGCTGCTAATGCACCGACTCCGTTTAGAATTGCCTTGAATCCTAAACTTACTGCAACCATCGTACCACCAACAATTAATAGTTGTTGTTGAAGTTTATTTTTTAACTGGTTGAATAAGTCTGTATTATTATCTGCACTCGCTTGAATCATATCAACAAGTGTATTTGTCAACCAACCACCTGCTAGTATTAGGAAGAAATTAGTTAATCTTGATAATCCAAACTGTGTTTTCTGTGCTAATCTACGAACTGGGAATGTTAGTGCTTGTTGAATACGACTTTCTATCTGACTTTCTTTTCCCTCTCTTAATCCTTGCTCTGCTAATATCGCTTCACGATTTTGTTTTGCTGCTTCTCTTTGTCTCTCTAAAGTGTCACTTACAGCTAAATTTTCTTGAATTGCAGCTAATGATCCATTCAACCCTGAAACTTGCTGAGATATGTTTGTGAGTTGTGCTGATACATTATTAAGTGCTAAAGAATTCTGTTGAAGTAAATTCGTTGTTTGTGGGTCTGGTTGAGCTTGAACGGGTGCTTGCCGACCACCAAAGACACTAGAAGATACCGTCCTTCGGACGGCTGAAATACCCCCTGCGAGTGGTGATGCTAACCCTTGTTCCTCATCCATTATAAACTATTTTGTTGTTGTTGTGCTTTTAAATTTTCTTCCTCAACATATTGTTGTAGAAGTGAAACATAAATTTCCCTTTCCCAAGGCATCATATTTTCAAGCTCTGTTAAGCTATATTTATGGTGCTGCATCAAAGCAAAGTTTAATTTATAGTATGACGCAAGATCTTCGTGAGCCATACTCACCCGAAAAAATTCTGTAGCCCCTCTAATACAATCTCACACTCTTTTTTTGTATTTGGATTTGTTACCTTAACTGTATGAGACAGTTTTGGCATCGTCTCAAAGAATTTTTCAATTGCCTTAAATTGTTTTGAATCTAATTGCTCTAAGAAATTTGACAATTCCTTTTTAGTACAATCAGCGGAAGCCCAAGATTCTTCTTCAGAATAAACTTGATCTATGCAAGATGCAATCAAATCAAATGTATCATCTACATTCATTTCTGTAGCAGTCGCAAAATTATTCTTAATAAATTCATTTAGTGATGGATATCTCATTCTTAATGTATATTGGTCATCAAGTTTAATGTCCTTTTCATGATCATCACTTTTTTGAACTTTTATAGTATCAATATTAATTAAAGCAGGTACTTGTGTTTTTCCATCATCTGGGCAAGTAACCATAACTTCAATATCTTCTCCAACAGATTTACCACGAATATTTAAAAACAAATACTCTATATCGAATGTTGAAAGTTTTTCAACCTTTATACCTTTTGTAAGAATACAATGAGTGATAACATTTTTTACTGCGTTTGCAATTTGTTTGGTATCTTGAGATTCCATTGCAAGAATAAGAATCTTCTCCTCTTTAACTAAAAAAGGTCTAAATTTTATTTTTCTGTTTGACGAAGGCAACACCAACTCATAGGTTGGAGTTGAAATGGTTGGTAATGGCATAATAATTATAGCACTTCAGTAAAATTATTTATAGAGGTTTTTCAAACCTAAATTAGTTTAATTGACCCGCACTATTTAAAAAATTAACAGTGCTTTGTACAGGATTACCGCCAATTAATGATGTAAATGCTCCTCTTGGATTTGGAACATTCAAATATCTAAAAGTTGAACGTGCAGCCATTTCATTTAGTTCATCGTCTTTTAGTGACATTCCATCTTTTATCGGATTTCCTCTAGCAAATCCTAAATCATTATAAGCTCTCCTTAAATCTCTTGCAAGTGATGATGATTCACCTGAGATGTACCTATCATAACTAAATGAACAGGTTGCTTTTAATACTTGCGAATTACCATATTGTACACGAACAGAATTCAAAGATAGTGGAAACAATCCAATAAATCTATACTCCAAAAACTTTTTATGATCTCTTTCAAATTTTACAATGGTTGTATCATTTGATTTATAATCTCTAGGATAATTTAATTGAAAGTAATATGTATCATTACCAGGATCTGTTTGATTATATCCAGTTATATACTCCATCCAATGCTCTAAGAATTTCATTGTCTTATATTCATTGTCAACATAAAATTCAAAATTAACTTGGGTAAAGTTACGAGTATGGGCAAATCTCTCAACCATACCTTGAAAATCCCCAGTAATATTTTGTGATGCTAATGCACTACCTGGCAAAGCCGCATTGTAACATAATAATCCTACATTATCTGCAATGAATCTTGAGTCTATACCTTTTCTTCTTAAATGATTTCTTAATCCACTTGGAGGCAATGAAAATCTTACAAAGTAATTTGATGTCTGAGCCACATTTTGTAACTTAGGCATTATATCTGATATTCTTCTTGGTCTTGGTGCTGGCACTCTAAATACAACTATAGTATAGTTATTTAGATGTCTTACAAGGGAAAATACTATCCTTCATTTCCCAGAAAGTATAAAGGTGATCCGACTAATATTATATACAGGTCACTCTGGGAAAGAAAGTTTATGGTTTACTGTGATAAGAATCAAAATATTTTAGAGTGGGCAAGTGAAGAGATAGCGATACCGTAT
>Ga0207985_1000637_pt1 | contig 9725 bp, 9 predicted proteins | sample ETNtaG_3_FD_185761 | JGI IMG/M metagenome (GOLD analysis project Ga0207985, IMG submission 185761) | Marine microbial and viral communities from oxygen minimum zone, Eastern Pacific Ocean - ETNP201302SV84 (SPAdes) (version 2) | ecosystem: Environmental > Aquatic > Marine > Unclassified ...
GCATGGCGAGCCACGAGGTCGCCATGAATCCTTTGAGTGGAAATATTAAGATTCCACGCGCTCTTGATGAGAATATCTATCCGTTAGTGTCAACTGTTGGGTCTGTGAGTTGGAGGCCCGCATTATCTGCTATGATGGCCTCAATGATTGTTTTACTCGCCTTTGGACCTGTTTCTTCCGCCCAAATAGGAGTGCTCCCTTCTATTGAGATTACGTGTGAAGATCCAGACCCAATTGAGGTTTGGCCGGGCGCGACTAGATCGACCATCGTCCATTGTACGTTGGAGAACCCCTCCATTCATAGCGAGTCGGTAGAAATTGGCACGGGGAGCGACGAGGGGGACTTCGAGTTCGCGGCTCCAGCATCGGTAACGATAGGCTCAGGAGAGGAGGTTGATATTCAGGTGGTGGTCAGAGCTAATGAGCTCCATCAAGAGGGTGAATTTGATGCGAACATAACGGCCAAGGTAACTCAGGCCAATGGAATTGACGTTGGGGCCTTTACCTCAGAAGAGGAGGCAGTTGTCAGTGTGGAGGTAATGAGCTTCGGATCATGTGAAGTTATGATGGGGCAGGGAGGGGGGAGCATAGACGCGGGGGACCCTGTGGTCTTCGCTGCGTCGTTCGTTTGCCAGTCCAATACTGATTTCTCGATTGGATATAGCTTGATCATGATTCAGGAGGGATCGATGTCCTCTGCATGGCCGTCGGGATTTGAGGATCAGAGCGCTCCTTGTGAGTTCCAAGTTCAAGCCGGAGGAGGGGGGGGCAACTGCCAATTCCAGGTCTCCACCCCCTCTAACCTCGCTAGTACATGGAACGGGTGCGTTGTTCTGATAGACAATGATGGCGATGGTGATGGAGTGGGATCGGTTGCCCCATCCTCGTGTTCCTCCGATACTCCCTCGCTCGGTGTGAATGTAGACCCTCAGGGACTATCACTAGGGGCGATCGGACTGGATGGAAACAGCTCACTAACAGATATCGCTATGGAAAACAAAGAGGTTGTGGGAGGGGCTCTTGGGGGTTTGATACTACTCGTCTCTCTATTGGTTGTAGTGAGGAGAAGGTCCAGGCGATATGCCGATTGGGACGAGGACTAGTCATTCGAGGACGTTGATCATCCACAGGGCCGAGAGCGCGCCTGATATCCCCAGGACCATTGACATGGTCTCCGGGAAACCGAGGCTCCCGGTGTAAAATACGTACTGAAGACCTGTCATCAGGACGACTGCTGTCGCCTGAGAGAAGTGCTCCCTGCCGAAGCCGGACTCGTTGACTATGTGGTCCCTGTTCCTGATCGATACCACGATTAGGGTTGCCATGGAAAGCACGATAGCATGACCCATTAGCCAACCCCCTGACGAGCCAAAAACGTCAACTAGCGAGTCTTGAAAGTCACCTAGGACTGTGGAAGCGACATCCACCATGCCTTCTTGGAGGAGCGGGGCACTATTCAATCAAACGGAGGTAGCTATGCCTGGCCTGCTAATGACTCCAGTAGCTCTAGGGTTTCGCTAACCATCCTCTCCTTGTCGAATCTGCGCTCTGCTGTGGCTCTGGCAGCCTCAGATATCGCGTTTCTCTCGGCGGGGTCGCTCTCTAGTCTACGAATCGCCTCGATCAGCTGGGAAAGATCACCTGGCTTGATGAAGATTCCGTCAGTACCATGAGTAATGACATCAGAGTTACCCCCTATGTCAGAGGAGATTGTGGGAATGCCATGGGACATCGCCTCCAAAAGAGCCAGGGGTAATCCTTCGTATCTCGTTGTTGGAATCAGGTACACGTCGGCTGACGAGTATATCCTAGACAGCTCGTCATCATCTACCCTGCCGTGAAAGGTGACCCTATCATTGGCATTTAATTCGGTACAAATTGCTTTCAGATCTTCGAAATAAGGGCCCGTTCCCACTATATCGAGGTGAAGGGGGACGTCCTCCATCTTGGAGACTGCCCTGATTGCCGTCTGGAATCCCTTCTGCTTGTCCGCTCTCCCTGTGCATAGAAGCCGTAAAGTTTCGCTAGATTCCCTCCTCTTAGGAGGAGCAGGGAGGGCTATTCCATTCTCTATAACCTGTACCTTTCCCTTGGAATATGCTGAAAAATCCCTCGCGAGTGTAGGAGAGACCAGTATAATGGATCTGGATGCCTTCCTCATCGGCATCTCCCAGAGAATACACCTTCTGACCAGATGCATAGGAGTCAGGAGTAGCCAGTGCCAGTATCTAGGCCTCATATCGGCGGCTGAGAGGAATGAGAGTAGCTCTGTCCTTAGAGAGCCATGACATACGACAGCCATTGGTATTGCGTTCTTTTGGGCCCAACGCATGACTCCCTTGGCCGCGAACTCGTTGCTGTGAATCACGTCAATGGGATCCTCGGCGTGCAACTCGCGGACAACGGAAAGAGATTCCTTGAACCACGCTCTGGATAGTTTCATGGGAGTGGATGGCGAGAGGAACCTGATTGTGAAACCGTTCTTCTCCTCCGCCTTTACGCCGTCATGACGGGAGGTAGTAAGGACTGTTACCCTGTGCCCGGCTTTCACGAATCCCTCGCACAGGTCCTCGCACTGCCTCTCAAAGCCCCCGAAACCATGGGAGAGAGTTGAGCGTGATAGGACTAGAATGTGCATTTGACCAAGCGTTTGGGGGGTCTGCGAGTTATAGGGGTATTCTAGCCTTGGATGGAGCCAAGCAGTCAAGCGGAATAACCGTGCCTTGCCAGAACATCAGAATAGCTGGAGGAGAATTCGGTCAGTTCTGGGTCCATGCGGTATGCAAAGGCCCTTGTTGGGTCAATCATACCCTCTATGGACGATATCGTTTGGGGATCTGCTTCGATGGAGAGGTACTCGTACAATTTGGATAAAGCCTCCTTCGGATCACTGAGTAAGTCCTCATACCTGATTGAGTGCTTGTCCTCGATGTCGCTCAGTATGCCCTCCTCCATCTCGACTTGTTCGGACCAGAAGCCCAGTGCGCCCTCCATTGTGGATGACCTCTGTCCTCTCATGATGGGAGACCTGCTGGATCGCCAGGAGTATGTTGGAAGCCATTTCCTGAATCTGCTCACGTCTCCCTCCCAGTGACTTGAGTTTCTGGTCTTGAGGCTGGACGCCACATCGACTCCGTGTCTGGTGACATGGACTATCCTCATGTCAGGCCATATCGACTTCCACACCGGAAGGGCCGGGCCGTTTCGAGGATCCTTCCAACCCCACCTGCCCTCCATATCGAAGAGTCCTTTCTTCAGGTATCTGCCGGAGTATGCCTTGCTACCTCTGCTTGAAACTCTCTTGGAGACGTATTCGTTTATCGCTTCCATGGCTTGCTCGTGCTCTGTGAGCTCTGATAGGATGGCCGGTCGCTCCCAGCTAGCACCAGCGTTTTCGTATATCCACTCATTGAGTCCGATGAAGAAGAGTGACTCATGGTCGTCCTGCAAATCCTTGCCCATCATGACCCCGGATTGATCTAGTATCCTGGAGACAAGGCTAGTCCCGCTACGGTGCATGCCCACTACGACGACTGGACTGTTCACGATGCGTGCGTGGGGGTTGTGTGTTAAGTCCTAACTGGAGGTTTTGTCGAGAATGGTCCTAAGAGACTGGAATAGCATCTCTATTTGATGTGTATCGTTGTCGATGTGAGGGGATACCCTGATCATGCCTGATCTATCGGTTACTAGGATGCCGAACTCATCCTGCAGGCGCCGGACAATCTGTGAGCTGTCTTCTCCTCGGGGTGTGCGGATACTAACTATCGCACTCCTCTGTTCCGGATCGGTGGGGGAGACCACTTCGAGACCCATGCCCATAGCTCCCTCTATGACGGCGTCTGCGAGCTTCATGTCGTGGGCCCATATCTCGTCCTGCCCTATTTCTAGCATTTCCTCAATGGACATTGCCAGGCCCTGCAGTGCCCCGAAGTGCAGTGTGGTGAACTCGAATCTGCTCGCATCCTCTGGCAGATCCATCCTGTCTGATTTCATGTCCCAGATATCCTCATGGCTCCGGAATCCCACCATTCCTGGAATCAGCTTCTTAGCCCGGGGCGATAGGTAACCCACAGCTGCCCCGTAAGTCCCTCTGAGCCATTTGTAACCCGAGGCGACTATGACGTCGGCACCGGATTCCGGGCCGTTTATCGGAACCATTCCCATGGATTGGGTCGCATCGACCATCAACATGGCACCGACTGATCGCGCGGCTTCGGAGAACCGTCTCAGGTCATACCTCTGTCCATTGGCGTACTCGACATGTGAGATGACTACTACGGCAGTGTTCTCGTCTATCAGAGAAAGTATATCCTCAGGATCGGTGTAGTGGTTTTCGTCGTATGGCGCCAGCCGTATCTCGACTCCCGTGCTCTGGGACACTCTTGTCCAGGGGTATACCGTAGATGGGAAGGCGGCGCGCGAGGAGACAACGTTCTCTCCCTCGGAAGGCATCGCGGCCCAGGCCACTGAGCACATCAGACCTGTGGCGCTCGAGGCACAGCAAATGTCGGATACCTCACAGGACAGAAGTTTGGAAGCCGCCTCCCTGAGTGGCATCATCCCATGCTTCTCCGCATCGGCATCGAATTCGGCGGCGCCCCCTCTTGCCAGCGAGTCGGCCCATTCTGTGGCGATCCTGTGAGCCACTGCTGAGGTCGTAGCGACATTGGCATAGGATAGGTTAGTCCACTGGCGTTGCATTGCAACCTTGGGGTGGGGTTTGAACTATTCAATCCAAGGCACCGATGGGGCCTTATGCGTGTATGGATGCGTTTGTCCGTGGAAAGGGAGAGGCGCGCCGCGCTGGCCATCTTCGCAATTTCGTTCCTCTGGGGAATGACGTTCATCTGGATGAAGCAGGGGATAGAAGCCGCTGAGCTGGTATCTCCTGACCTGGATGCAAATTGGGTGGCTATTCTTTTCTTCTCGGCGCGCTTTGTGATTGCCACAGCGCTGACACTGGCTATACTGCCAAAGGCACGCACGGGCCTCAGAAACCCAGACGCTGTAAGAGGGGGGATGTGGCTCGGGCTGATTCTCTCAGCAGGATACCTCAGCCAGAACGTAGGAATAACTACCGTAACCCCTGGAGTCTCCGCGTTCCTGACTAGTCTCTATGTCGTCTTCACTGCACTGATTGCCATATCATTGGGCAGGCAGAGCATGACCAGATCCACGGTGATCGGGGTTGTCCTGGCTACCTTCGGTGCCGGGTGGATAGGCGGTCCTCCGCAGGTTTCTCTTGGATTCGGAGAGTTTCTGACCATCTTCAGTGCCTACATGTTTGGAGCCCACATAATAGCCACTGACAGGGTGACGAAGGAGAATGACCCAATCGAGGTAACCGGCGCCATGATGATCACAATAATGTTGTTCGGAGCAGTGATGCTCCTAGCCTTGCCCGTGAGGGAGGAGGGTTTGGCGGTGTTCTCTGACTTTCAGGACGTCCTGATGAGTTGGGACTTCTTCCTACCTCTGTTCCTCTGTGCCGCCCTTGGGTCACTAGTTGCACTGCTAGTGCTGAATGTGTTCCAGAGGGACCTGCCACCGATAAGAGCGGCCATAATATACGCTTTTGAGCCAGTTTGGGCGGGTATTGCAAGTTTGTCCCTGGGTTATGATGAGATCGGTTTCTGGTTCTTCGTCGGTGCGGCCGCACTCCTAATAGGGAACTTGGTTGTGGAGTTAGAGGGCATTACCGCCCATAAGGAGGAGAACTAGGATGCAGGGGGCTATACACTCGATCAACGTGAGTGGTTCCGGAGGCGTTCCCAAAGTGTCAGTGAAGGCAACGATGGTCAATTTCGAAGGATTGGAAGGGGACTACAACAGGTTCAGGACTGAGAGGAAGGCAGGCGATCCGGGTAGAGCTGTTTGCATCTTCTCTCTTGAGAGGATCAGGGAGCTACAGCGAGAAGGTCACCCAATAGATATCGGAACGGCTGGCGAGAACCTGACAATCGAGGGTTTGGACTGGCTCTCTTTGAGGGTCGGCATGACGCTGCGGGTTGGAGACGCCACCATCAGGCTCAGCGAGCCATGTGCCCCCTGTAGCAAGATAGGCGGGTCCTTCCAGGGAGAGGACTTCTCCAGAGTGGATCACGAGAAGCAGGAGGGTTGGTCAAGGTGGTCGGCATACGTGGTCGAAGAGGGGGCAGTGTCGGTAAGTGACTCTGTATGCCTGATAGATTCTCAATGATCATCGCTTTCCGGCTTCCGAGATTGTGAAATACAGTGGGCGTGTCCTCCGACTACAAGCAGAGGTACCCGAGTGGTCAAAGGGGCTGGGATGAGGTCCCAGTGCGTAGTGCTTCGCAGGTTCAAATCCTGTCCTCTGCACCATCTTTCTCATTATCTGGCTTCCACGTGCCACTGAAAACCCTCCCTGCCACCTCCCCTGCATCGAATGCGTCATACCCGTGGTCTACGATGAGGTGCCTGATGAGGAGGTGCTGCTCTACCTTGTACTCACAATCGGGACAGTCGACAATGTTTGGTGCTCTGTATCCAACGAACTCCGCCCTACCTCTTGGGGTGGAGAGCCTCCTTGCGGTTCTGACCAATATTATGGCGAAGGCCAAAGAGAGTATGATGATTCCACAGCCAACTCCCGAGAACACTGGAGACTGGGGGCGATCCTGGTCCAATTCTAGGTTCTCAACCGCCCTCCCCACAGGTGGCTCGTCCATCTCGGACATGTTGATTGTGTGCCTGGTACTCTCACCGAGAAGCACCAGCAGAAGCTCCGCGCCATCATAGGAGTCATCGATATCTATCTCCAGCTCGTAGTACCCATAGCCGTTCGTCCTAGTTGTGATTCCGCGGAACTCATGGCAGTCATACTCATCATCCTCGCACTGTATGGATACCTCCTCGTATATCACCGTGGTACTGTCGGAATAAGTGGCAACTCCGGATACCCTGTATTGCTCTGCGGACGCGTTCAAGGACACAAGGAGGACGATGGCCGCCGCGATTATGGATGCCCTTCGCATGTTATCGAATTGGCGACTATGGTTTTGAAGTAGCGTTTGCCAGATTACTCGCTCGAAATAGGGCATTTGATATTCTGCCTTCCAGCTCTGCATGCATGAAGGAGGCTGTGAGCGCTGTCGCGATCAGCCTATTGGTGGCCATGAGCGCGCTGTCGACAACAGCGAATTACAATCTATCAGAGCATCAAAGAGCACAGTCTAGCAGTAGCTCGAATGATGGCTACGGGCCGACTAGTTACACTGATGAGCATACCTATGTGACCGTCGGCGAGGAGGGGAGGTACACACTTCTCAGGATGCCCGGAGGCCATGACTACTCCAAGCCACTCCCTCTCGTCGTGGCTCTCCACGGTTTCGGTGGCAGTGGACAGGGCAATGCAAATTACATGCACCTCTTCGATAGCATTCACGAGAACGAGCACTTGCTTCTCTACCCAGACGGAACGCAGAACTGGCTTGGTCAGAAGCGCTGGAACGCTACTAATGCTTGTTGCCTCTTCAGTGGGGAGGTAGATGATGTTGGCTACCTGCTCGGGATGATTGGCGAAGCGGTGGATAGTTACGGGGCGGATCCCGACGGGATCGTGATCACAGGACTGTCCAATGGTGGCTTCATGAGTCACAGGATGGCATGCGAGGCTGGAAGCTCGATACGCTCGATAGTCGCTCTGAACGGAGTCACGTGGGATGACTTCAGCATGTGCCCGGATACCGGAAGGCCGGATATCCTCCATGTCCACTCCACTGCTGATACCGTAATCTGGTATGAGGGTGGCTCGATACGAGGGGAGCCGTATCCCTCGTCGAACGAGACCGTGCAGAACTGGGCTAGCAGGTCGGGGTGTGACGAGAGCTGGACTTTCCTTGGTACTCGGGACGTCTCCTTGGACGATGGCATAGACGAGACCGATGAGTTCGAGTTCCTGAACTGCGAGTACGGGAACAGGGTATCCCACTGGAGGATAAACGAAGGGAGCCACGTGCCACCCCTGAACGACCTCGGGTGGGCCACCCAGACACTGGAATGGGCTCTCTCGGGGTTTGTCAGAGACTCTGACGGGGATGGTCACAGGGACGATTCTGACGTCTTCGTATACAACCCGAACGAGTGGGAGGATTCCGATTTGGATGGGATTGGGGACAACTCGGACGCATTCGTGGACGACCCCTCTGAGTGGGAGGACACCGACTGGGACGGCATCGGTGACAACTCGGACATGTTCCCATATGATAGCTCGGAGTGGTTGGACTTCGATGGGGACGGAGTGGGAGACAACTCCGACCCAGATGACGACGGCGACGGGTGGAACGACTCAGATGATGCGTTTCCTTTCGACGCTCTGGAATGGCTGGATTCCGATGGCAACGGGGTCGGGGACAACGAGGACCCAGATGACGACGGCGACGGGTGGAACGACTCAGAGGATGCATTTCCACTAGACCCGAGCGAGAACAGGGACAACGATATGGACGGGGTCGGGGACAACGAGGACCAAGACGATGACAACGATGGATGGGGCGATGAGGATGAGCTGTTATGTGGCCAGAGTAGCCCACTAGATGGTCAGCAGATCCCTACGGATTTCGATGGAGATGGGATATGCGATCCTGTCGATGAGGATGACGACTCAGATGGAGTTGAAGACAGGGAGGACGATTTTCCCATGGACCCGGAGGAGTGGGTTGACAGTGACGAGGACGGGGTGGGCAACAATGCCGATGCCTTCCCGGAGGATGGATCGGAGTGGAACGATTCGGATGCGGATGGCGTCGGGGACAACTCCGACGTGTTTCCCGAGGATGGATCGGAGTGGTCAGACTCCGATGGCGACGGGGTCGGGGACAACTCCGACGTCTTCATCGAGAATCCCTGGGAGTGGTCGGACTCCGATGGCGACGGGGTCGGGGACAACTCCGACGTCTTCCCGGAGAGGGCTGATGAATGGCAGGATACGGACGGGGATGGCTTTGGCGAGAACGAGGACGCCTTTCCGTTGGACGTGGGCGAGTGGAATGACACGGACGGGGATGGCGTCGGTGACAACTCCGACTACTATCCACTAGACGAAAGCAGGTCCGAGAGGGAATACCCTGTGGACCTCCTGCTACTGGTTTCCGTCGTGTTCGGGTTGCTTTACATCTCCACCCGCGACAATCGGCACACTTGAGAGCCTAGACCGCTCCTCGTGTCGCATGAGTTGGGTCAGCCTAGTGGGAAAGGGCCTCTTCAGCGGGGCGATTATTGTAACAGCGAGCGAGATTGCGAAGAGGTCGGCGACCTTCGGGGCGCTGGTCGTGTCACTTCCCCTTGCTAGTATAATGGCGATGACTATCCTCTACCAAGACACGCGTGACACTGCTCAGGTGGCCGACTTCGCAGAGGCGATCGTTTGGCTAATGATCCCGTCCCTGATGATCTTCCTGGTCACGCCCTGGATGTTACGCAGGGACTATGGCTTTGAGGTCTCCATGACAGCGGGGATAGTTTGCACCATCGTTCTCTACGCTGTGGGCGCATGGGCGTCTCAATCCATCGGACAGGTATCGTAGGTGATACTATGACCTCAACCGCAATGGTCACTGGCGCCTCTAGTGGAATAGGTCGTGAGATCGCGAAATGCCTCGCTTCGAAGGGGCACGACTTGATCCTGGTGGCTCGTAGGGAGAAGCTTCTCAGAGAGCTTGCAGAGTCTCTTGTAGCCGACCATGGGTGCAAGGCGGACGTTG